>Ga0075163_10007934_pt1 | contig 14015 bp, 13 predicted proteins | sample JI1023141ADNA_FD_71478 | JGI IMG/M metagenome (GOLD analysis project Ga0075163, IMG submission 71478) | Wastewater effluent complex algal communities from Wisconsin, to seasonally profile nutrient transformation and Carbon sequestration -... | ecosystem: Engineered > WWTP > Effluent > Algae...
GACCCTCAAGGAGAGCCAGGCCACCTCCGCCGGCAGTGACGTGGTGACGGTGGCGACCCACGGCACGCTGCTCGGCATGACCATCTGCTACGACCTGCGGTTTCCGGAGCTGTACCGGCGCCTTGCCGAGGCGGGTAGCCGCATCGTCACGGTGCCCTCGGCCTTCACGCTGACCACCGGCAAGGACCACTGGCACACGCTTCTCCGGGCGCGCGCCATCGAGAACCAAGTGTACGTGGTGGCGGCGGCGCAGCACGGCAAGCACCCGCGCGGGCGCACCACCTACGGCAAGAGCCTCATCGTCGACCCCTGGGGCGAGGTGGTGGCCCAGGCGAGCGAGGGGGTCGGCATGGCGCTGGCAACCCTCGATCTGGCCTACGTCGACCGCGTGCGGGCGCAGATCCCCTGCCTGCAGCACAGGGTCTTCGACAAGCATCGCTGAGCCCATGCGCAACGTTTCTTCGGCCCATCGGCCAAGGTCCGCTCGTGGAAGCTGAGAGCAAGGAGCTGGCGATCTTGTCGCTCGACGCGGCGCCGCCGCCGGCATCGCTCCCGGTCGCAGGCTGGCTGACGGCCATCGCAGGAGGCCTCGTGGCCTCGGGCGCGCTCTCCACGCTGGGGTGGGTCCTCTTGCCGCGCACCGGCATCGGCGGCGAGCTGGTGAGCGTCGGCAGCGCGGTGGTGGGCGCCGTGCTCGGGGTGGCCTTGGGGCTCGTGCTGGCACGGGCCTGGCCCCGCCCGTCGCCGCGTCCGGTAGGGCGGGTCCGGTGCACCTCGATGACCGTGCGTCTCGACTGGGCCCGGGGCTCGGAGACGCACCGCCTTCGCGGCGCCCGGAGCTTCCCGGGACTGTTTCAAGGGGAGGGGGGGCGAGTGGTCCGAGGTCGGTACATCGCATTCGCGGAGGGCCCGCGCACGCTCTTCCTGGTGGCTTCTTCGTCGCTCCGGAGGCGCGAGGCCTCGCTCCGCTCCGCCCGTCGCGCCCCACCCTTGCCACCGGCCGATCGCGTGGTGTGGCTGGAGAATCTCACTGCGCTCGCGGATCTCGAGCGGGCCATCGCCGGCGCGTCGCTGGTGGAGCTGCGCGATCCCTACGAGAGCACGCGCAAGTCGCCGGGGTAGGATATCGATCGGCACTCCCTCTCGCCCGTGCCCGTGCCCGTGCCCGTGCCCGTGCCCGGAGTTGCTCGATCGCGAATGGCGCGAGGTGCCTGAGCTGCCGCGCGGACGGACCCAGGTTGCCGACCAGCTCACGCGCCAGGCGCGCACACGGCTTTTGCGACGAGCACAGAAGCGTATCCCCGAAATCGGGCACGGGCACGGGCAGGTTTACGGGACAGCTCCGCTACCCCGGGTAGGGCTCAGCGCAGGTGGTCTTTGGCGATGTCCGCCCAGCTGCCGGTGGGCTCGAGGTCCAGGTACTTGCGCCAGTGACGCTTGGCGCGCTCGCGATCTTCCAGGGCCTCGTAGGCCATGGCGAGATTGAAGTGCGCGTCGGAGAAGCGCGGATCCGCCGCCAGCGCCCGCTGGAAGTAGTCCACCGCCTGCGCGTATTTGCCGCGCTCGAGCATGACGTAGCCGAGGTTGTAGTGGGCCTCTGGCTGCCGGCCGTCGAGCTCGAGGGCCCGGCGATAGAGCGCCTCGGCTTGCGTCTCGTCGCCCCGGCGAAAGCGGATGTTCCCCAGGTTGGTGTAGGCGATGGCCAGATGCGGATCGATGGCGATGGCGCGCTCGTAGAGGCTGGCGGCTTCTTCGAAGCGCGACGCGTCTTCGTCGATGGCGCTGGCCCGGAGGTAAAGATCGTAGGCCGTGCGCGCGCGGGCATCGGCGGTCTCCGGCCGGAGCACCCGCACCACGTCGCTCTCCAGGTTCTCCACCCGGAAGTCCATCACCATCTGGCCGCTGATGGGCTCGAAGGCGCCGTCTTCCGCCCGCACGACGACGCGCTTCCCGTCGCTGGTGATGCGCAGCTCCTGGAGCGGGCGGGTGACCCGCGGAAGCGACTGGCGGAGCGCGTCGATGGCCTTGGCGACGTCGCGCAATCGCACGTTCTTGGCCAGCAGATCGTGGGTCGCGCGGAGGGCGATGAGGTCGGAGAAGGTGTAGGCGCGCTTGCCCTTCCGGGTGCCGGAGGGGCTCACGATGTTCGAGCGATCGAGCGAGCGCAGCTTCGCCTGCGGCAGGCCCAGGAGCTTCGAGACCTCGCGCGGCGTGAACATGTCGAGCTGCGGCTCGGTGCGCGCGGCTTCGCCGTCCACCGGGTCGGGAATCGGGGGCGGCGTGATGCGATGCCCACCGGCGCCGAACGCCACGTGGATCACATTGCCGGGTTTGGGGGTGTTTTCCTTGCGGGCCATCGGTGTCGACATGCGGCCGCCCTCAGACGCGAGCGTGCCGCTTTGTTAACAACGACGCTTGGACGTCCACGTCAATCCTCAGACCACGAGAATCGTCATCGAAGCGGATTTCGCATTGACTCGGCAAAAGACTTGCACCAGCGCGGCTCTGGGCTTCGCGCCGCGCGATGCGCAGGGCACGGAGCCGCACGTGCAGGCATCGGGAGGCCACCGCGCGCACCATGGCCAGGTCCTCGGGGGGCATTTCCGGGAGATTCAGGATGATGCTGGTGCTCCCGAACCAGTCGCCGCCGCTCACCCCACCTTCGCTCACCACGTCGGCACGGGCGAACACCTCACGCCAGGCAGCGTCGTCGCTGCGCAAGCGCGTGAGGTTCTCACGCAAGAAAAATCCCGGACCACGGGCCTTCTTCAGACCGGGGCCACCACGAGTCGACATACGAGCGCACTCCTGCGATGACGCAACTGCCGGACGAGGGCAGCGCGCGAATGAAATCGTGCCTGGACTGCGCGGCCGCGTACAACTTCCTTCGCGCTGAACGGACGCGCCGCCTCAGGTCTCGCGGAGCGGTACCACGGTCTGCTCGACGATGAGGCCGCCGGGCGTCGACTCGATCCAGGTGGCGTGGGCCACCAAAGGAGGGGCGCCGGGCGCCCGGCCATCGGGCGCGTCACCCACGCTGCCCACGTTGATGATGCGCACGTCGCCCAGCATGCGGTCGAAGGGCGAGTGGCTCATGCCGCACACCACCACGTCTGCCGGATCGTCGCCCAGCAGGGCGTTGAGCTCTTCCTCGTCCATGTCGAAGGTCATGGCCTCGAAGGGATCGTGGGGCGAGCCGTGCACCAGCACCAGCTCGGTACCGTCTTCGAGCGGGAGGCGAGCGTGCGTGGGCAGGCGCCGGACGCGTTCGAGGATGACGTCGCCGAGCTCGGCGCGCACGCCCCGCATGCGCTCGACCATGGCGCGCTCGTGCTCGGTGCTGGCGGCGATGGTCTTGGGGTCCAAGGTGGCGATGGCGCGATCGGAGGCGCCCTGCACCATGATGGCCTGGGCGGCCGAGAGGCGGCGCCAGGTCTCGAGCGGCTGCGGCCCGGGAAAGAGCAGATCGCCCGCGATGAGCAGCTTGTGAAAGCTTCGCTTCTCCGCGGTCGCCAGGACGGCGGCGAGGGCATCGAGCTGCCCATGAATGTCGGAGAGGCACAGGAGGCGCATCGCGCCCTGCGTAGCCTACTTGGCCGGGAAATTCTACTGGGGCCGGCCGGCTGCGGGTTTTGTTCGGCTCAGCGGGCGGTGCCGAAGCACGGCGGCCGCTTCTCGAAGAACGCCGCCACCGCCTCGGCGTGATCGTCGCTGGCCCAGGTGCTCACGAACGCCTTGCGCTCCACGCCCCGGAGCTCGGTGCCCGCTAGCTGCCGCGCCGCCAGGAGGTTCGACTTGGTCTGGCGAATCGCCGCCGGTGCGGCCCGGGCGATGCTCGCGGCGATGGACCGGGCTTCCACCATGGCCACGTCGGCGGCAGCGTCGGCGAGACCGAGCGCCAGTGCGCTCCGGGCATCGAGCGTCTCGCCGGTATAGAGGAGCCGCGCAGCCCGCGCACCGAGGAGGGTGTGGAGCCGCCCCAGCGTCCCCCACGCGGTGGTCACGCCGAGCCGGACGTGCTTGAACGCGATGGTGCCCTTCGCGCCGAACACGCGGAGATCGCAGGCCACTGCCAGCTCGGCCCCGCCCCCGATGGCCGCGCCGTCGAGCGCGGCGATGACCGGCACCGGGAGATCGGCGATGGCGTCGCACACGGCGGTGCCTTGGGCCGCCAGCTCTTCCGCGTGGGACCGGCTCGCGCGCTCCCGCAGCTCCGAGAGATCGCCGCCCGATACGAAGGTGTCGCCCTCGCCCGAGAGGATCGCCACCCGCAGGTCCTCGTCGCGTGCGAGGGCCTCGAGGTGCGCGCGCAGCGCCAGCATGGTGGCGCTGTCGAGGGCGTTCTTCACCGCCGGTCGGGCGATGGTGAGGATCGCCAGATCGCCTTCGCGGACCAGGCGAACGGTCACGGGCGGCGCACCGAGGCCACGCCGTTGGCGCGGGCGGCGAGGGGAGCCGGCCGCAGGCGACTGTTACGGCGCTCGGCGTCGATGATGGGATCGACCCGGCGCTTCTTCTTGTTCTTCCGAGCGATGACGTAGCGCTCCGCGTGGTCGATGATCTTGCCGGCGACGTCCACGCCGCTGGTGCGTTCGACGCCCTCGAGGCCGGGGGAGCTGTTGATCTCCAGGATCTTCGGGCCGTTCTTGCTCTCGAGCATGTCGACGCCGGCCACCTCGAGGCCCATCTCGCGGACCGCGACGATGGCTGCCTGGGTGTAGCGCTTGTCCATTTTCACCCGTTGGCCCTCGCCACCGCGGTGCAGGTTGGAGCGGAATTCGCCGGCGCGAGCTTGGCGTCGCATGGCGGCTACCACGCGCCCGCCCACGACGATGGCGCGGTAGTCCTTGCCCTTCGACTCGGCGATGTACTCTTGCAGGATGATGTCCTGGCCCATGGCCCAGAGGGTCTCGAGCAGCGACGTCACGGCCTGCGGCGTCTCGGCGATCATGGTGCCGATGCCCTGGGCCCCTTGCTGCAGCTTGACGATGGCCGGGCACCCGCCCACCAGCTCGAGGGCGAGGGCCACCGAGTCCGGCGTCTTCGCGCACACGGTGATGGGCACGTCGATGTTCTTCTTGGTGAGCAGCTGCATCGCCCGGAGCTTGTCGCGGGAGCGGGCGATGGCCACGGCGGTGTTCAGCACCGGAACGCCCATCATGTCGAACTGCCGTACCACCGCCAGCCCGTAGTTGGTGACCGACGCCCCGATGCGCGGCACCACCAGATCGGCGTGGGGCACCGGGCGGTCGCCCAGGTACATCGATGGCCGCCCGCGGGAGATGACGATCTGGAAGTCCAAGGGATCCGCCACCGTCACCTCGTGCCCTCGCGATCGGGCCGCCAGGACGAGCCGGCTCGTGGAGTAGAGTTGCGCGTTGCGAGAGAGGATGAGGAGGTGCATGCCCGGCCGGGCACCATACCCCACAGAGCCCAGCGGGCGCACGAATGCCGCGCAGAATTCCCGCGCGGGCCACGGCCTCAGCGATGGGCGACGGGCGCTTCCGGGGCCGCCTCGAACCAACCGGTGGGCTTCAGCCAGCCACGGGGCACGAGGTACAGGGCGAGGATGAGGAAAACCGCTGCGAAGCGAAGCCAGAAGTGGGAATTCGGGGACATGATGCGCCCTCCACCCGTCGATGAAGCATTGCCCGTGCCAGCACGGACGCCGCGGCTTTTGGGCGTCCCGAGATGGTCTGCCACCTGATCCACGTGTCTTGGAGAGCGCACCCGTGTGGCAGATTCCGCCCGCCGCGTCGCGTCGCGGGCTTCGTGCTATGCGTGCTATGTCAGGGCGATGGCCGACGAAGATCTGGAGCTGCCGCCCGCCGATGGCGATCTCGAGGAGGAGCCCACAGGCGAGCCCGAGGCCGACCTCGAGACCCCCGACGACGAGCCCTGGGACGACGCCGAGAGCGATCACCTGGGAATCCCTGACGAGCTCCTCGAGAACAGTCGAAACGCCAAAGAAAACCAGTCCTTGGACGACGACTCTGAGGGACTGGACGAGGATCCCGGCGGGGTGCTGCCGCTTCTCGAAGAAGTCGGGCTACTGGCGGAGGGCGAAGGCCCCGGAATCGAAGGGCTTTACGAGCTCGATCCGGAGATGGAAACGGCCGACGACGGGGGCGCCGAGGGTCCCGCCGAAGCCGACGAGACGCTGGGCGAGCTTCCGCCGCTCGACGCCGACGAAGAGGGCGAGCTCGATCCGGCGAGCCTGTTCGACCGCCTGCGTCCGGAGCGCGCCGAGTGGCGCTGGAGCGATCGCGCCTGGGACCGTCGGGAAGTGGTGCCGGGCCCGGTGCTCGCGGCGGCGTTTCGCGCGGGCGCATGGGTCACCGAGCGGACCCTCTCGTTCCCCGGTCCGGTGGTGAGCCTGGCGCTCGCTGCGGGCGACGTCACCTTCGCAGCCCTGGCCGACGGTAGCCTCTGGCGCCTCGAGGGTGATCGCCTGACCAAGCTGGGTCGCCCGGAAGATACGTTCGCCGCTGTCGTCGCCTTCGGCGACGATCTGTCGGCGGTCGGACAGGGACGCCTTCATCGGGGCAAGGTGGTCGCCGAGGGCCCCCTGGAGGATCTGGGCGCGGCGCTCGCGGTCGCCCACGACGGTGACGCATGGATCGTGGCCCGCGACGGCGGCGGCGAGATTCAGGTGGGCCGGGGGGCCGACCCGGAGAGCGCCCTCCAGGGCGCGGTCGCGGCCTTCGCCGGTGAGCAGGTATCGCATCTCACCGGCCGCGGCTCGGCGGTGGCAGCTCGGGTGGACGGCACGCTGCGTTGGGCCAACGGAGGCGAGCTCTTGGCCCTGCCGCAGGTGGCCGCCTCGGCGCTGGCGCTGGTCGCCGACAAGCGGGGCGGACGGTCCCGGACCTCGCTGCTGGCGGCACTGCCGGCGCCCGACGGGACGCTCTTCGTGCTCTTCGACGGTCCCGAGCCGCGCATCGTCGCGGCCATCGAGGAGGGACCGGTGACGGGAATCTTCGTGAGCGGGGAACAGGTCCTGGCAGTCGGGGCGTTCGGAACCGTGGAGCTGGTCGTTCGCGTCTGAGATTTTGCGTCTTCGGACGCCCGCGTGATAGCGAAACATTCGATGGGCATACTCGTTCAAAAGTACGGTGGCTCTTCGGTGGCGGACGCGGAGAAGATCGGCGCCGTCGCAGACAAAGTGGCCCTCGCCAAGCGCGCCGGACACGACGTGGTGGTGGTGGTGAGCGCCATGGGGAAGACCACCGACGGGCTCCTCGAGCTCGCGCGCAAGGTCTCCATGGACACCGACGCGCCGCGTCGGGAGCTCGACATGCTGGTGTCGACCGGGGAGCGCGTGACCATGGCGCTCCTCTCCATCGCGCTCTTCGCGCGCGGGCACGATGCCATCAGCTTCACCGGCAGCCAGTCCGGCATCATCACCAACGATCGCCACTTCGACGCGCGCATCATCGAGGTGCGGCCCCACCGCATCGAGGACGAGCTGGCGCGCGGGCGCATCGTCATCGTCGCCGGCTACCAGGGCATGAGCTACCGGCGGGAGATCACCACCCTCGGGCGCGGCGGATCCGACACCACGGCGGTGGCGCTGGCCGCTGCCCTGGGCGCGGAGCGCTGCGAGATCTACAGCGACGTGGACGGCGTCTACACCGCGGATCCGCGCGTCGTCCCGGACGCGCAGCACGTACCGGAGCTGGATCTCGCGGCCCTCTCGGAGATGGCCGAGTGCGGCGCCAAGGTCCTCAACGCCCAGGCGGTGGAATGGGCCCGGCGCAACAAGATCGCCATCCACGCCCGGCGCACCGGCGACGCGCACGGCGAACGGGGCGATGGGAGCGCGCGCGAAACGGTGGCCAAGGACGGCGCCGCGACCCACGTGCGCGCGGTGGTGGGCCTCGATCGCGTGGTGCTCCTCCGTGGCGACGGCCCGCGGCTCCTGGAAGTGGCGGCGCACCTGTCGCTGCCGCTCCTGGACGTTCAGCAGGCGCCCGGCGGTGACGTGACCGCGGTGGTGCCGCTGCTGAACCTCCCGGACTGGGACCGCGTGCGCACCGAGCTCGGGAGCAAGGTGCCGGCGCTGGAGATCACCACGGGCCTGGCGCTCGTCAGCGTGGTCGGCGACGGCCTCCTCGGCCCCACCTCGTACGTCGATCGGTTCCGCGCGATCCTGCAGCGCCTGGGCGCGGCCCCCAAGCACCTGGCCGGGAGCCCGCTGCGCATCGGCGCCGTCATCGAGTCGAGCCACCTCGAAGGCGCCCAGCGCGCGCTTCACGACGCCTTCGTCGCGCGCTGAGTCCGAGACCTAAAGGTTCTCGACGCTCTTCAGCATCTCGCTGATGAACTGCAGGCGCGGGCGGATGAGGCCCATGCGCAGCGCGCCCGGGGGCCGGCGAATGACGTCGATCATGGGCGTGTGCGAGGAGCCATCGCCGAGATCGTCGCAGAAGGTGACGGTGCGCTGCTCGCCGGCGACGTTGTCGGAGTAGCCCTTCCCGCAGGCGTCGACCTTGGCGGGGGCGGCGGCCGGCGTCTGCGCCAGGGCCGCGCTCGACGAGAGCGTCAGCGCGAGGGTGAGCAAGCCACAGAGAGCAGGCAGCATCGTCTTCTTCATTCGGAACCTCCGCCTCTTCGACCCACCGGGCGCGGTCACCTTGGGTTACCGTAGGCGGTCCATGAACGCGGATACGCTGAAGGTGCTGGTGGAATCGCATCGCAAGGGGCACGTGCCGGCCGCGCCACTGACGCGGGCAGCCTCGGGCCTCGCGCTGGGTCAGGCCAATGCCGCCTTCTACGAGGACATCCTCGGCCGCATCGAGACGCCGCTCACGGTGGCCGCCACCGGCAGCTTCGGGCGCGGGGCGGTGGCCCTGCGCAGCGATCTCGATCTCCGCTTCGTGTGCGCCAAGGAGCCGCCGCGCGAAGAAGACGTGGAGGCGTTCCTCTATCCGCTGTGGGACGCGCGCATCGCCGTGGGTCACCAGATTCTCCGGGTCGACGACGTGCTCGAGCTCGCGTTGCAGGATCTGTCCACCGCCACCTCGCTCCTCGACCTGCGGGCGCTGCGCGGCGAGACGACGCTGGTGCGGGCGCTCCTGGACCGGGCCTTCGATGGGCTGTTCGGGGAGGCTCACCTCGCGGCGTTCCTGCAGCGCCTCGAGGAGGAGCGCGACGGTCGCCACACGCGCTTCTGCGGCTCGGTGTATCTCCTGGAACCGGACGTGAAGAACGGCGCCGGCGGCCTGCGCGACCTGGACCACGCCCGGTGGGCGGCCCGCGCGCGCTATCGCTTCGACCCCCGTGCGCCTACGTTCCGCGAGCTGGTCCACGTGGGCGTGCTGTTGCCGCGCGAGGGCGAAGAGCTCTCGGCCGCCGAGGACTTTCTCTGGTGCGTTCGCAATCGCCTTCACGTGCACGCCGACCGCCGATCCGACCGGTTGACCTTCGAGGAGCAAGAGGCCATCGCGGCGGAGCTCGACTACGGCAGCGAGCCTTCCTCGGTCGAGCGCTTCATGCAGGACTACTACCAGCACGCCCGCGCGGTGGTGCGTGGCTGCGAGCGAATCCTCTCGCTGGCGATGCCTTCGCCCAAGCGCAGGCTGCGGCCCCACGAGATGGACCTCGGAGGCGGTGTGCGCTCCTTCGACGGGCAGATCACCATGACGGCGGCCACGGACCTGCACACCGACCCGGCGCTCGCCCTGCGCGTGTACCGGACGGCGATGACGCGCTCGATGCCCATCCTGCCCTTCGCCCGTGAGGCCATCGCCCGGGCCGCGGCGGAGCCGTCCTTCGGCGAGGCGCTGCGCAAGAGCACCGAGGCCGCGCGCCTCTTCGGCGAGCTGGTGTGCTCCAACCTCGAACTTTCGACCCGGGCACTCTCGACGCCGGTCCGCGCCGGGCGATCGGTCCTCGGCGAGCTCCACGACGTGGGCTTGCTGCTGGCGATGATCCCCGAGTTCTGCAAGGTCACCGGGCGCGTGCACCACGACGTGTACCACGTGTACACGGTGGACGTGCACAGCGTGGCGGCGGTGGACTGCCTGCGGGCGCTGGCGCGCGGTGAGCTGGTCTCGGTGCATCCGCTGGCCAGCCGCCTGGCGGTGGAGGTCGCGCAGGAGGGACGCCTGTACTTTGCAACCTTGCTCCACGACGTGGGGAAGGGGTATCCGGATCGCGACGGCTCCCGCGCCAAGCACTCCGAGAGCGGCGCGCAGCTGGCCGAGACCATCGCGCCGCGGCTCGGCTTCGGTGAGGCGGACACGCGGGCCATCGCGCTGCTCATCCGCAATCATCTCACGATGTACCACGTGGCGACCCGGCGCGATCTCGACGACCCCAGCACCATCGAGGAGTTTGCGCGGGTGGTCGATAGCCGTGAGGCGCTCCGCAACTTGTACCTGCTCACGGTGGCCGACATCACCACGACATCGCCGCAGGCTATGACCGCGTGGAAGGCGCGCATGCTCGACGAGCTCTACTTTCTCACCGACGCCTTCCTCTCGGGAAACCGCGAGGAGCGGCCCTCGGTGCGCGCTCAGGTGGCGAGCCCCTCCGTTCCGGACGCCTTCTCGCAGGCGTTTCTCCGGAGCATGCCCGAGCGCTACTTCCTGGCCACCCCGCCGGCCACCATTGCAGCCCACCTCGAGGTGGCTTATTCGCGCGGCGCCGACTCGTTCGCGTTGGGCCTCGCGCCGGACCAGGACCTGCCGGCAGCTTCGGAGCTCCTGGAGCTCTGCGTGGTGGCCGACGATCGGCCGGGCCTTCTGGCCCGCATCGCCGCCGCGCTCACCGCCAATCGCCTGGAGGTGCTCTCGGCGCAGGTGTACTCGCGAACGACCGAGCGCGGCGCCGAGGCGGTGGACGTGTTCTCGCTTCGCGACCGGCAAGAAGCGGACGCCGAGCAGCGGGAGCGCACGCTTCGCGCCGTGCGCACCGACCTGCGGCGGCTCCTCGACGACGGGCTCGACCCCAAGGAGCTGGTCCGACAGTACCTGGGGCGTCCGTCCACGAGCCCGCGGCGCACGCCGTCGGTGACGCCCGAGGTGGTCTTCGACGATCGTGCCTCGCCCCAGCACACGGTGGTGGAGGTGTTCGCGAAGGACCGGCCGGGTCTGCTCTTCGCGCTCTCGCAGGCGCTGTCGGATCTCGGGCTCACCATCGCGCTCTCCAAGATCAACACCGAGGGCGCCAAGGCGGCGGACGTGTTCTACGTGTCCGACCTGCGTGGCGACAAGCTCCCCCCGGCGCGCTTCGCCGAGGTACGCGAGGCGATCTTGCGCTGCGTCGACCCGGCCGCCGCCGCCACGCCCTCCGCGAATCCCTGAGCGCCGGGCAGGGCACCCAAGGTCTGGGCGCGCCTTTTGTCCAACCAGGCGATGCCAAACTTGCGTACTCTACGGGCCCCATGAAACGCGCCTGCCTCGCTCTGTTCGTCCTCGTCGCCTGCGGCGGCCCGCCCCCCAAGTCAGCCGACGAGGGCGGTGATCCCAACGCGCCGCTCGGCCCGAGCACGCTGGCTGCGACGCCGGACCCCAAGGCCCCGCCGGCCGAGCCTGCGTCGAGCCCCGACGTCGACCGCGGCGCCAAGCTCCTCGAGCGGGGCGACCTGCCCGGCGCCAAGACCGCGTTCGAAGCCGCGGTGGCCAAGAACAAGGACGACGCCGAGGCCCACTACTACCTGGGCCTGATCGCCGACCAGCAGGGCGACAAGGCCAAGGCCGAGAAGGAGTACGGCGACGCCCTGCGGGTGCGCCCGCACCTGGAAGCGGCGGCCGTCAATCTCGGTGCACTCTACATCGACTCCGGGCGCCTCGACGACGCGCTGCGCATCACCAAGAAGGCCCTCGAGAAGCAGAAGGACAGCGCGCAGCTGCACTCCAACTTGGCGGTAGCGCTGGCGCAAAAAGGCGGCAGCGAGGTCGAGAGCGGCAAGGAGTTCGAGACCGCCGGGAAGCTGGCGCCGAAGGATGCCATGGTGGCCCTCACCCACGGCATGTGGCTCGGGAAGTGGAAACAGACCGATGCCGCCAAGGCGCGCCTCAAGGCTGCGCGCGATCTCGCGGGCGACGACGTGGGCATCCTCGCCTCCGCCGGCTTCGAGCTGAAGAACGTCGGCGCCTTCGCCGACTGCATCGGCGCCCTCGACCGCGCCATCGCCAAGAAGGACGCTGCCGAGCTCCGCACCTACCGCGCCCTGTGCAAGTTGGGCGAGAAGGACAAGCCCGGTGCGCTCGGCGATCTCCAGGCCGCGGTGAAGAACGAGCCGGGCTACGGGCCCGCGCACTTCTACCTGGGCGGGCGCTTCGCCGAGGACGGCAAGCGCGAGGACGCCATCGCGCAGTACGAGGCCTACGTGAAGCTGGAGCCCAAGGGCCCGCTGGCGCAGACCGCTGGCGAGCGCATCAAGATCCTCAAAGAGAAGAAGAAGAAGTAGAGAAGCCGCGCATCACGCGACCCACGTCGCCTTCGCGCTGACCGATGGCGACGAGGGCGCCGGCGTCGCTCAGCCACGCGTGCGGACCTTCGGCGAAGGGCGAGAGATCCTCGGGACGGACGCCGCGCCCGAAGCCAGCGTCCCGCACCCCGGTCTCGGAGAGCACGGCGGTGGGCAGGCAGCGGCTCGCCGCTTCCGCCAGCGAGAGCACCGGAAGCGCGGGCGCGTCGAAGGCGAAGGCGTCGTCGCTGGTGAATGCGCCGGAAGCCAGCCGTCGCAGCTCCACCACATGGCCCAGGGTACCCATGGCGGCCGCGAGATCGCGCGCGAAGGAGCGCACGTAGTAGCCCTTGGATACGGTGAGCACGAAGCGTGCGGTGGGGGGCTCGTCGGTGCCGGGCAGGTAGGTGAGGGCCCGGATGCACGCGGGCCGCGCCGGGATCACCACGGTCTCCCCCCGGCGCACGCGGTCGTGCGCGCGCTCGCCGTCCACGTGGATGGCCGACACCGCCGGCGGCACCTGTTCGGTACGCGCCAGCTCCGTTGCCATCGCCGCCGCGAGAAGGCCACCCGGTTCGACGCTCGAGAGGCCGAGCCCCTCCGGTACCTTTGCCTCGGCGATGACCGGCGAGCCGGCGTCGAGGGTCGCCGTCTCTTGCCCCAGGCGGATCGTCACCGCGTAGGTCTTGTCGGCTTGGGTGAGGTACGGCGTGAGCTTGGTGCCCTCGCCGAGGCCCACCACGAGCACGCCGGAGGCCAGCGGATCGAGCGTTCCGGCGTGGCCGACTTCGCGCGTCTGGAAGCGTTTGCGCAGCTTGGCTACCACGTCGTGGCTGGTGGGGCCGAGCGGCTTGTCGACGACCACCACTCCGTGAACGGGGCTTACCCGAACCATACCGAGCGCCGCTCGCCGATGGCGCGATCCAACATGCCTTGAATCGTGGCGCGGACACGCTCCGAGAGCCGACCTACCAAAAGCTCGTCGGCGGCCGCGCCTTCGCCGTACTCCGAGAGATCGAGCGGCTCGCCCACGAAGATGCGCCACTTGGTGGGCGCCGGGAGGAGCCCCGCGGGCCCGAGCAGAGGGAACGTGGGCGTCACCGGCAAGAACGGCAGGCCCAGGCTCTTGGCGAAGAGCTCCACCTTGAAGAGGAGCGGATTGGTCTCCTCGCCGCCCACGATGGCCACCGGGACCACCGGCGCGCCGGTGCGGAGGGCGAGCTTGATGAATCCACCGCGGCCGAAGCGCTGCAGCCGGTAGCGATCCCGGAAGAGCTTGCCCACGCCCTTGGCGCCCTCGGGAAAGACCGCGATGGCCGCGTCTTCCTGGAGGAGCCGCTCGGCGTTCTCCTGGCAGGCGCGCACCGCGCCGATGCGGTTCATCCACGCGCCGAGGAACGGCATGTGGAACACGAAGTCCTCGGCGAGCCACCGGAGCTCGCGCTTCTTCGGGTGCTCGCGCTGGAGGGCCATGCGCAGCATCGGACCGTCGAGCGGCACCGTGCCCGCGTGATTCGCCACCAGGATGGCGCGGCCCTCGTTCGGTACGCGATCGGCGTCGTGGACCTCGACCCGAAAGTACGACTCGTAGAGGAAG
>Ga0075163_10007935_pt1 | contig 14014 bp, 14 predicted proteins | sample JI1023141ADNA_FD_71478 | JGI IMG/M metagenome (GOLD analysis project Ga0075163, IMG submission 71478) | Wastewater effluent complex algal communities from Wisconsin, to seasonally profile nutrient transformation and Carbon sequestration -... | ecosystem: Engineered > WWTP > Effluent > Algae...
CCTCGAGCCGGACGGCGCTGAGCAGCGGCTGCTGGCACGACTTCTTGAGCTGGCGCAGCCGGGGCGCTCGATGCGACAGCTCGCCAAGGTTCTCACCGCCGAGGGATTTATGCCACGAGGGCGACGGTGGCACCCCAACTCGATCCGACGGATCCTTCGAGCGTCGCGGGGTGATGGCGACCGCTTGCGGGCGGAGCGGCACAACGCGTGCTGACTCGATCCATGAGCTGATCGTCGACGCCTTACTGCAGTAATTCGAGCAGGTCTTCACGAGTGAGGTTAGGCGTCTGTGCGCCGTCGATCATCGTGACGGCGAGCTCTCGTTTGCGTGCGTGCAGCTCGAGGATCCTCTCCTCGACCGTGTCCTCGGCCACGAGCCGGTGCACGAACACCGGTCGCTCCTGGCCGATGCGGTGCGCGCGATCGGCGGCCTGATCCTCCACCGCGGGGTTCCACCACGGATCGAGGATGTACACGTGGTCCGCCGCGGTGAGGTTCAGGCCGGTGCCGCCGGCCTTGAGGGAGATCAGCATCACCGGGGGGCCGCCCGGCGCCTGGAAGCGGTGGACGACCCCCGCGCGATCGATGGTCTCGCCGTCGAGACGGACAAAGTCCAGTCCGGCACGCTTCAGCTCGCGCTCGATCAGATCGAGGAGCCCGGTCCACTGCGAGAACACTAGGGCCCGATGGCCCTCTGCCGTGACCTCCAGCAGTTGCTCAACCAGCAGCTCGACCTTGCTCGATCGCTTCGCCTGCAGGCCGGGGATGAGTGCGAGGTGACAGGCGGCCTGGCGCAGGCGCAGAAGGAGCTCGAGGGCCGAGACGACGCTGCCGCCGGCGGAGAGCTGTGCGACGACTTCCGTGTGCGCGGCTGCACGGAGCGCGTCGTACACCCGGCGCTCCCGGACGTCGAGTGCGCAGCGCAGGACGACCTCGGTCCGCGGCGGCAGTTCGCGCGCAACCTCCGACTTGCGGCGGCGTAGTACGAACGGTCGGACCATCGCCTGCAGCTTGGCGGTCGGGCGCGACGCTCCGCGTCGGATGGGCTTCTCGTACTGCTTGACGAACTCCTGCCGGCTGCCGAGCAGGCCGGGGCTGAGGAAGTAAAAGATGCTCCACAGCTCGGTGAGCCGATTCTCCACGGGAGTGCCGGTCAGGGCGACCCGCCAGCGCGCAGACAGGGCGAACGCGGCCTCGGCCGTCGCGGTCCTCGGGTCCTTGATCGCCTGGGCTTCGTCGAGCACGACGATCTCCCACGCCTCCCTCGCCAGCGTCTCGCGCTCGATACGAAGTATCGCGTAATTGGTCAGGATGACGTCGGCCGCCCTGTCGATCTGACGGCGGGGACCGTGGTAGACGCAGACGCGGAGATCGGGACGAAACCGCTCGATCTCGGCCGCCCAGTTATGCAGTGTGCTGGTCGGCGCGACGACCAGGGTCCGCCCGTCGATCGCACACAGCATCTGCAGGGTCTTGCCGAGGCCCATGTCGTCGGCGAGGAGAGCGCCGAGCCGGGTGCGCCGCAGGAGGCACAGCCAGTCGACGCCGCGGCGCTGATACTCGCGCAGCCGGGCGCGGAGCTCCTCCGGGAGCGACGCGGCGGGGATGCCCGAAAAATCTCCCACAAGGGCCTCGAGGCCCGCGAGGTCCGGCGGCGGATTGGCGCCCACGGCCTTGCACAGACGGGCCGCGACGGGCCGCGCCCACTTCGGCACCTCCCCCTTCGCGTCGCGCGCCGCGAGGAATTGCTCGAGGATCTCGCCGTACTGTTCGAGCCAGTCGTGCGGCAGGTACGCCAGATGGTTCCTGTTCAGCTTGAGGGTGCCGACGCCCGAGCGCCAGGCGCCGGCCACCTGCTCCGCGGGGACTATGATCTCCCGGCCATCGCTGTCCACGGCCGAGAAGACCACCTCTCGGCGCTCGCCGTCGGCGATCCACTGCGGCGTGAGCGTCGGCGGCGACGGTGCCGGGACCCGTGGGCTCGCCGGTGCGACCGGCGCCGCCGGGGCGGGCTGTGCGATGCGAGGAGCGCTGCGACCGGGGGCTGGCGCCGGGAGAGCACCGTCGGCTCGACGCGGCGGAACGGGTCGGGGTTGCAGCGACAGCCCCGGCAGTTGCGGGATCCAGGGCATGAGCTGCTCGAGCCAGGCGATGATGCCTGCGAGGACCACGGATGGACGCTCTTGGACAACTGCTCGCTGTTCTCGAGCATGGAGACGACCGAGAATCCCCACACTTCGTCCCAGGAGCGGCTGTCGTACTCCAATCGGTGCAATGTATCTCCGCGGAGCAGGACATCGGGGTAATAGAACGTCTTGGCCTCGCCCGGGGGGATGAGCGGTATCTTGATCCCCGGGGTGCTCGGGAAGGACAACCAGCCCACACGCAGCGCCGTAGGGGCGACGCGGATGGGCCTGCCGTCGAACGTCACATCGGCGGCGTCGGCCAGGGCGGCGAAGATCTTGTCTACATTGTCGGGCCAGATGCGAACCTCCGTGGAGCCGTCGGGGATCGCTGCGACGATCGAATTGGGCGAGCGGGAGTCGCCGGCGACGAGAGTCTCGTGGACCTCCCCGGTCACCTTCGCCACGGCCTCGACGACGCGGAGAAACAGGTCGAGGCCTTCGCTCCGCAGACGCACGGTGGTCCTCGGCTGCATGCGGAGGAGATCGGGCATAGCCTCAAGTAACACCCCCACGAAGGACAGCGCGTAGGCCGCCGCGGCGATGTGCGCGCAGGGCCGTACGATCGACAGGCATTCGCAGTGCCACCGCGTCCACAGCCGGGTTACGCGCGTCTCACGTTCGAGACCGACGGCGAACAGCCAGCTAATCGGTCCGGGTACGACGACACGGACCGCGCCGTCGCGGGCGAGCATCAGCCCTCGGTGCCAGACCTCGGGTGTGGCGAGACGGTGGATCGCCTCTGCGGCGTCCTCGAACATCCGCAGTGGAGGTATCATGCCGCGCGTTCGATGTCACCGCGCGCGTACGCGCCGGCCTCGCGGCACTCTCGCCGCGGAGGGGAACCGTAGCTTGCGGCGCACCACACACCATCGTGGTGGGCGATGCCGCGACCCCCGGGGGCCACATCCGCGCAGGCGGGTGTGCCGGTCAGTCGTCGCCATCAGAGCCGCGCCCTCGGTCGCCCGCGACCCGCCATCCTCGGCGGTCCGCTGCACATCTCTCGACGCTCGAGATCGCATTATCGCTACCGGGCGGCCGTCGCTGGCTGATGGCGCGGCGTGAGGTCGCTGCCGACCTGCCGGCCGCAGGGATCACCGCGCCGGTTGTCCCCCATGCTTCGCATGGTTGACCCCTCGGGGGTGTAACCGCTCCAGACGGATCGGAGAAGCATCGTGATGGACGGGGGCCGCTCAGCTCGACGTGGAGACGACCGGCGGCCCCTGGACGTTCCCCGCAAAGATCGGCGGCTGCGGCTGGGGCCTCGTGAAACATCCCGCCGGGCCAGGTCGTCGTCGGGTTCGCCGGCAAGTCCGGTCGCTACCCTTGACCAGCTCGAGCCGGTGGGCGTAAGGCCATGGAGAACTCAGAAGTTGTAGCGCAGCTCGTATGACGTACACATCGCCGGCCCTTGGTCGACGCGGATCCACACCTGCCCGCCGAGCGCGAACGGGTTGGTGCAGCCGACCCCCGGCGCGACCGCCTCGGCGTCGCAGCAGCCCTTCTGCCCGCCCGGCGCCTGCTCCGGCGTCGCGTCCCCGCAGTCGATCGACGTCGTCCCGCTGTCGCACTCGAAGAACATACACACCCGTGCCGGCGCGCCGTCCGTGTACAGCCGGGGCGCCGGATCCGTCGCCCCCAGGAGATCGTCGGTCCCCTTGAATACGAACCAGTCGACGTCCTCATCATCCGCCAGCACGTCGCACTGCACATACCCTTCAAACAGGTCCGCGTCGTCGATCGTCCCCAGCGAGTACGCCGTCTCCTGGGTGTCGTTCGGCTCGGCTCCCTTGTCCGGGTCGCACCCGTCCGGCGGCACATACTTGCAATACTGGCACGTCCCGCCCGGGTGGCAGTATGCGTCCACATTCTCGAAGTAGTCGCTACAGTCGCTGTTCGGCGGCAGCGGCTCGTACACCGGCTCCGGGTCGCAGCGGTCCTCCGTACATACCTTGTCGTCCGGCGGCGCGTCGGTCTGCGACGCGACCTCGACCGGCTTGCCCTCGCTGTCGCACGCGAACTCCTTGCAATCTCCCGGCGTCCCGAAGTCGTTCTCGTAGAACGCGTCGATCTCGTACACGCACATGCCCGCGACGCAGTCGACCGCCCAGCAGTGCTGCGTGTCGTCGCAGTCGAAGAACGCGTCAACACACCCGCCGCCCCCGGTAGGCGTCTGGCTCGTCGTCTGGCTCGTTGTCTCCGTCGTCGGCTCGCCCGTATCGTCGCTGTCTGGGGCATACGGACAGCCCACGCCCGCGATCCACACCGCCCCCAGCACCGCGAACCTGCGAACCCGCGTCATGCCGCAGCCTGGATCGCAACGCCGCCCGTGGTCCAGCCGTCGCCGACGCGCGCCACACCGACTGCGCGAATTCAAGCCGGCGACTCGCGCGCTTAGGTGCCATGATGACATGGAAGCCCGAGATTTATGAGATCCGTGCTGGTGTCGCTCGAGGTCGGCTGCCAGCCTGGTTCGATGAGCGACCCGGTCGACGGTGGTTCGAGCACTGCCGGCGGTGGCCGGTCGGAGGTTCGTCATCGGGACCTGCGTGGCCCGCCACCATAGGCGCCGGCGGGGCCGGTCCCCAAGTCGTCGGCAGTCGTTCACGGATCGTCGCGCCGCGGGCTGCCGCATCGGCGGGACGGGCTGGGGTATCGTGGCGCCGCTCCACTCCTTACCCGGCCAACGGGCGGGCCACCCGTCCCGCCCGCGGGTTACCAGGAAGCCGCTACGACCTGCCCTGAGCCGTTACGCCCCCGAGGAGCTGTGAGGGCCTGACAAGCGATCTCGGTCGACCTCAAGGGCTCCGCGAGTTGCCGACGCCGCGTCCGCCGACCCCGTCACCACCGGACGGATCGGCCGCTTCGCCCTCCTCCGCCAGCTCGGCAGCGGCGCCATGGGCGTCGTGTACGCCGCGTATGACGAGGAGCTCGACCGCCGGGTGGCCTGGGTGCCTCGACGGGCCTGTATGGTGTCGTAGGGGGGGGGGCCGCGACGAGCAGGGCGACATGGTACTCGGGATCCGCGTCGACAGGAATCTGCAGGCGATGCTCGTCGCGTCCGACCCGCGTTTCACCATCGCCAAGTACGTGGGCAAGTACGGCGGCGTTGACATAGCTTTCGCGTTACCCTCCCAGCCTCGGCGGGCTTTAAGACTTGCCAAGGTTTCATACCATTCCTTGTGGGGGTATCTTGTCCTGAACAAGCTGAAGGCTTTGAATTCCTTTTCTGAGACTGGGGTTTCCGTACGCCTCGCCTCTCGATAGAGGTTCAGAAGAACCGAATGCGGCGCTTGAGCGCATGGCGCGTCACGCCCAGGAGCTGGGCTGCCTTGACGATGTTGCCCGCCTCGTCAAGCGCTGCGGTGCACAACAAGCGTTCGGCAGCCTCGAGGTTGGGGCATCTTACCGACCACCTGGCGCCGTTGCGGCCTACACCGGAGGCCACCCACAGCGGACCGGAATACGCGGCTTTGGCTCCACGAGCGCGTTTGCGCTTGTCTCCAGCGGGATGGCATGTTAGTTTTGTAAAAGGGGGCACCGAATGGGCGAGATCGATCTTCGACGTGACGCTCAACAAGTGCACCCCGCGAGGCGAAAAATCGTTGGAATCGGTATAGTTATCTGGACAGCAGCCTGTGTCTTAGTCTCATACTTTGCATCGCTCTCAATCTTTGCAATCCCAATGCTAATCGCCCTTGCAGCGCCTCCGTGCACGGCACTGGCTATATCTGCATACATACGCGTCAGGAAGCCAAACCGTTTAGGGCTCTCGGGACATCTCGAACACGAGGGTGTTTTTAAAATCGCAAACACCGAAAATCCTGCCAATATAGCTGATGTTGTTTTTGTTCATGGCCTTACAGGTGGGGCATATGAGACATGGAGTTATCGCAAAGAGGGGCAAGGTGGATATTTCTTTTGGCCTAAGGCATTAGGAGAAGACCTTCCGCAGTGCGGTATTTGGTCATTGAGCTACGCAGCAGGTGTTAGCAATTGGTTTGGTGCTTCGGGGATGGCTATTCAAGATCGCGCTCGCAATCTCGTCCTGAAACTTCTTAACGCGGGGATCGGCAATCGGCCTATCGTTTTTGTAGCGCACAGCATGGGCGGATTGGAAATAAAGGAGATCATCGTTCGGAGCCAAACGCGCGGCACGGAAGACTGGAAGGGCCTAGTCGACGCGATCAAGGCAATTGTCTTCTGCGGAACCCCGCACCGCGGAGCACATATAGCGACGGCCGTCAAGGCGCTGAGCCTGTTCATTCGTACTCAAGAACACGTGCAGCAAATGGAGATGGGTTCATCAGGCCTTGACACCCTGCACGATGAATTTCTTGTGTGGCAGGCAAGAACAAAAGTCGCCATTGAGAGCTATGTTGAAAAAAATGGTCTCTATCGCGATCGGAAATGGGGAAACCCATCGCCTTTAGGGCTTGTCGTTTCTCTTGAATCCGGCAATCCACAGATAGTTGGCAGCGACTGTTTTCCGATAGCCGCCGATCACATCCAACTTGTAAAGCCCACAAGCCGTGAGAGTGATATATACGGAGGGGTGCTGCGCTTCGTCCGTAAGGCATTGAAACTCGAGGCACCAGCAACCCCCCCAGCACCCGGCGCGCCTACCTTCCCGAGCGTTGTCGCAGCTGGAAGCACGAGCCCACCAGCGAACGCCTCAGACATTAGGAGACCTCCAGAACTGCGCGAAGGGCATATCGTAAGATCGATCTTGACCAGTAAAGAGTTTGAATTGCGCTATGGCCGTGTGGTGGATGTGAGCAACGGACCGGAATTGGTGGGGGTCAAGTACCCTAATTATGAGGACGTTCATTACTACGACCCACTTACCCTCGAGCTTGAAGACGAGCAAATTCGGCCGTTGGTTGAAGCTAAAGACCCACATCCCCCACTGGTCGTCATCAACACCAAGAGTTGGTTTGGTGCAATCACCCTCCATGAGGGCCCGACATTCCTGTGCGCAGATGTTTCGTGGTGGCGAGAGTTGCCTTAAGAGTTTGCCCACCTTCGTTTCCTCGAAGGCGCGGGCCGTCTGCGGGCTATCATATCGGGTGCACAGTTGTCCACGGAAGAACAGATTTCTAAAACCTTTCGGGATCTGATCGCTAGCCAAGGTGGTATTCTGTTGCGCGTCGATGAGCTCTGGTCACCTGAGCATTCGCAGACTCGAAATGTGCTGATTGAATCAATATCGCGCGCCTCTTTTGAGGACCCAAAATCCGGACCAAGATTTGGCGCGCTGTATGACTTTGCTAGAAGAGCCGGTACAAACTCGGAAGCCGTAACCCAGGCATTCCATAATAATTTTACAGCGATGAGGGTTGCCGGAGGCGAATCGTCGATATCGACTTCAGAACCAGCACCGCCGGGGATGCGCCCAGAGGGATCTGTTAAGGCACCCGCCACGCTGAACGCAGAACGAGTGAAGCGACGCTTGCGTGTCTGGGAAGATTTGCGAGCCTTCGCCAGGACGGGCTCTCAGAGCACGACGTATACGCTCTTGAGCTCGCTGGAGTCACTGGGTGCCATCTCATCCCAGGGCGTCTTTATCTCGTTGCCTCATGTACTTGCATGGGTCCGATTCGAGTGGCGACCTAACCTCCGGCTTTCTCTTGTAACTCGCGGGGAACTTGACCACGCAGTTACGCCCTGGGGCATTCAGTTGAGCTCGGCAGAGATTCTGGTTGAATTTGAGCATAACCTTTATGCGAGTGGCGTGCTGGGCGGGCGGCTTGAGGAAATAATAACCGAAGATATTTTTGCCAAGTTGGCCGAGCTTGCCCTCCTTGCAACTGAAGGGCGCCTCGGCCCTGCACCGATTGAGGTCGGTATTGAGACAGCGCGAAAACATGCTGCCCCCTCTAATTTGTCGAAAATCCTCGCCTACCCCAACCCTGACTGGGCTGTGACCGAATTCGGCCTAGAGTGTGTCTTGCACTCGTACCCAATCGAGGTAGACAGGCTCGATCGGTCACGTTGGTATGAGCACATGCGCGAGAAAGCTTGGGTGGATATTGATCTTTTTGATGACGCACTCACTGCGGCCGCCCATTTACATGCTGCCCTCACCAGAACCTCACCGGACCCGCCCTCGTCCACATCAAGCTGACCGCGGGCCTGCAAGTCATGCTTGTTCGAGTGATGAACCCTGGCCGCGCTGCCGGCGGCGCGCACCGGGGTTGCCCACCGGCGGGCCACCCGGCCAACCGGCGGGACACTCGCTGCTGCGCCGCGCGGCCCGCCTGGACCGTCACGCGCCCTCGGAGGCGTATTCGACTGCCGAGCGATCTCGCCCCCACGGCATGCCTGGCACCCGGCTGGCGCCTGGCGTTCCGACCCATTTTGGATCAGCCGCATGTTCCATCCTGGATCAGCGCGCTCCCGCCTGACCCGAATCCCAGGAATGGCCGCACGCCGCTGCGGGGTGGCTCATGGGGCGGGACAGGGCGGCCCGGCCATGAACAGAATTCGAAGTGGGGCGCGGCTTGCGAGAAGTTCCGCACGGCTTGCGCGCGGGAACGAGCGTGAGGTAGAATCCCGCCGGCCCACTCCCCAGTAAGCTCTGGCCCCCAAGCCATGCGACAGACGACAAAGGACCTCCACTGCCAGCTCGTCAAGCTCGGGAGGGCCTTGGGTTTCGAAGCGCGCCGCGAGGTGTCCGACAGCCTGCTCCGACTTAGGTTGGACGATGCCTACCAGCCCCGTATTGACATGCTCTGGAGTCTGCCACTCGATGGGCCGAAGCGTGAAGCAATCGGCTGGGCGCTGGGCCAGCAGTTGCACGAAGGCTCGCACCTGCCAATCGTTGGTATCGAAGTAGAGGGTACCACGCCGAGCACGAAGACCATGGCGGCAGACGTCGCTAACTTGGCAGCCGCTGGGGTGCCGCTCGGGCTCTTGGTCGTTTCGGAGGCGGGCGAGCGGAACATTTACCGCCGGGCCGCGCGGGTGATCCGCTCCGTTCGCCGCTCGTTTGGAGATTTGCGACTGCTGCCGGTGGAGGCCAGTTGGCTCCCCGAACTCATTAGCCGCCCGTGGCCGTCTAGCTAGCTCTAGCTTCACAAGAGTGGTGACACCGGAGGGCCACGCTCCTGCTGGCGGCGAATCTCTCGACTGGTCGGCGACGACACGGAAGCGGCTCCGGGACATGGGCCGCCGTGCGGGCTTCGTTGTCGCAGAGCCTTTCGTCCCGCCCGTCCTATCCGCATCCTACGAGCAGATCTGTCGGCTGTGGGCAGCCCATCCTCGCTATACTATTGACCCGAAGGCCCGCAAGGTTAGCGAGATGAATCGAGCTGCAGATTTCTACACAGAAAGTCAAATCGATTTGGCATGGCTGATGCCGGTGCCCCAGGCCCTTCCCGCCTTCCTGACGGAACTATTCCGAATGGATCCGTGTCTTGGTGACCATTCGGGGCTGTTTCCGGATCTGTGGACGTCGACCGCCGTGGTCACGTTCGAACTGGAGTCCTCCAGCGGTAAGCACGCCGGAGGCGGTCTTTTGAACCTATCAGCCTATGGAACCCTCGGCATCGCCGTCACTCCGAACGAGAAAATAGCCGGCGCCGTCAAGGCGGCACTTAAAACTTATCAGCCGACGCTCGGGCTCCGCAATGTACATGTGAGGATCGTCGCCTGATGAGCCCATTCCGAGCCGCCCTGATTGTCCCTGACTATTCCCATTCATGGAACGACGATGGACAATTCCACCTATCTGAATTGACCCAGCTTTGCCACGGTGGTCAAGTCGACCTTGCCATATTTCCCGAAGCATACGAGAAAGTAGACGGCGGCGTAGAAGAGATCGTTGCCGACTGGGCGGCGACGCTACGCATCCCGGTGCTGATGGGCATCGAGTATCAAGGCTTTCAACTCGCCGTCTATCGCAATCCCGCCCCGCGGCGCGGGGAGACCAAATCTCACCTCTACGTTAAGCACAGCACTTCACAAAGACTGGCCTACGAATGGCCCGGCTACCGTGGTATCGACGATCCGATGTTTCAGCCGATCAATATCCGTGGCAAGAAGCTCGGAGTTGAGCTCTGCCATGACATGTACTACGGCCTTGTGGCCCACCGGCTAAAGGCGAATGGGACCGAAGTCTTCGTGGATCTGACTGGGGGTAACGTTAACATGCCAAAGTGGAAAAACATCGTCCGAGCCAGGTCTCTCGAACGCGGCGGGTCGTTCCTATGCACAATGGGGTGGTCATCCGGGAGCAACGGCTCGGCCGCCGCCCTGGCGTACCGGGCCGGCCAGAGCCTGGGCGCTACTGCCGACACCACGAATGCGGAAGGCTTCGGCGGCTTCGCTGTATTTGACCTCGATGGTCCTATTAAGAGCGAATTCCTCGGGGAGGGACAAGCTTATACAGACAAGAAGTACAAGGACATCACGATCTCGCTCGGGCGTGACCGTCCGGCCGACATTGTAGCTCGATTGAGCGACTCCAGCGTAGTAATCACGGGACCGGGGTTGGTAACCCCACAGGGACATTGGAGGGGATTCAAGACCAAGGCGGGCGCCGTCGGCCTCCTACCCCTACCGCTATCAAGTCTGTCCGACGCAGTGGTGATCCACCGCCGTGACGCTCCGAGAGGCGAATTCGATCACCTCTTTGTCTTGTACTACGCGGATTCGGCACCCGCAAGTCTGGCCGATACTCTTACACTCATGAAGCTGCGAGCAATCGAACACCGGATGGGCGTAGCCTTACTCGCGGGCACCTGTCGAGAGGTGTTGAAGACGAATCGATACAAGAATATCCAGCGGTTCGTAGAGCAGGAAGGTGTCTTCGGCGTAAATACCGAGTTTCTGGGAGGTACCTGGAGCACTGCCGGGGTGAGTTCGGGACTCGGCATTCCGTTCGAATATTTCGACGCGTACCGCTCCTTATTGCAATGAACTGGACTGATGCAGGGTTTTGAGATCGGCTCTTAGTTAGTTAGGTGAGGAACTTGACCCACTCGAGGCGGCAAGATGGCTGCGGATATGCCCCCTATCCGGGTCACGCCCGGGGGCATATTCGCGCCGCAGGGTACTTGGCACGCCTCCTTGAATACGGTAGAATTTGGCCATCGTGCAGTTGCACCCGCTTTCCCGACCTGAATGAAGGAACACACTGAATGACACGCTCTGTATGGATGATCCGCGCGGGTGAGGGAGCCAGCATGGTGGAGCAGTGCATCGAGGGTGGCTACATCGGGGTGGGCTTTGGGCAGGACATCTTCTCGGCGATGCCGGCCAAGACCCGGCGAGAAGATCTGGCGGGGGCGTTTCGCGAGGTTCACCCCGACTGGAGTGAGAACAAGGTGGCAAACAGCGCGGGCCAGCTGTTTCGCTTCCTCATGGATGCGAAGACCGGCGACGAGGTGATCACCGGGGATCCGGCGCGCCGCCTGTACTATCTGGGGACGATCGAGGGCGACGCGGAGTTCGTGCGCAAGGCGGTCGACGCTCTGCCGTTTCGCCGGAAGGTCAAGTGGGTCCGCAAGGCGCTGCGCGACGAGCTGAGCGTGGAGACGCGAAATACCCTAGGCGCGATCCAGACGCTATTTAAGCTCAACGCCGAGGCCAGCGCCGATTTACACCAACACGCCGTTGATATTGCTGCGGCGCCGACGGACAAGCCGAAGCCAGTCGACGCTGCGCCAGTCAAGCCCGAGCGGGAGGGGCGCTCGATCGATGAGCTGCGCCGCGAGGTGGTAGAGAAAGCCCAGGAGTTCATCGAGGACCTGATCGCTCGCCTCGACCCCTATGTGATGCAGGACCTGGTCGCGGGCATCCTCCGGGCGATGGGCTACAAGACCCGGGTCAGCCCGCGGGGCGGCGATCGCGGTATCGACATCTTCGCCTCGCCCGACGGCCTGGGCCTACAGGAGCCGCGGATCTTCGTCGAGGTGAAGCATCGTCCCAACACCCAGATCGGCGCGCCCGAGGTGCGGGCCTTCCTGGGCGGGCGTCGACCGGCGGACCGCTGTCTGTACGTGAGTACCGGCGGGTTCACCAAGGAGGCGCGCTACGAGGCCGATCGCGCCAACGTGCCGCTGTTCCTCGTCGACATGCCGCAGCTTCGCACGCTGCTGCTCGACAACTACGAGCAACTCGACACGGAGACGCGGCGGCTGGTGCCGTTGACGAAGCTCTACTGGCCGATCGATCAGGGGGGGTAGCTACGTATGCCGCTCATCGAGATCAAGACCAACTTGCCGATCACTAAGGTTCCATTTGGAAAGGAGTTCTCGACGCTTCGTAAGCGCCTGTCACCCGACGAGTTCACGGCGATCATGGCGCGAATCAACGAATTAATCGATGCTGCCGGCGGAGAGATCGCTACGGCCGGGTGGCTACCGGGAGCTGACTGGACGGACACACCATTTGAGCCAATTTACACCAAAGGGGCGAACAAGAATCAGAGCATGTCGGGCATGCTCTTCGGTTTGATGGTGTGGTACACGATCATGCAGCGTCCGGAGCGCTGGGCGTCTGGCCGATACCAGGTCGATGGACGAGACATCGGTAGCCGTACCTACTTTCGTATCGGTGGGTAGGACCAACGGCCAGATTGAGGCTGTCGGAAACTGCGGAGGACTCGGCTTCTGGCGGTCACCGCGTCCCTGCCGCATCGCCGCGGCTGACCCCGCACGTGACGACGCTTCCCTTCGCCATTCGCCTGCCCATGCACGACGGGCGAATGGCGCGAACCCGGCCGCGGGCCCGCCCGACGTCCCACCCGGAGGACAGGCCGCTACGGCCTGCCTGGGTCTGTTACGCCACCGACGTGGCGTAACGTCATCGGGCGTCGATCCTGAGTTCCCGGGGCCGGACGGCGTGTCTCACGGGGCCGGCGAGCGCCGACACCGGGGCGTGCCGGGCCTCGGCCGTGGGTACCAGGCGCGACCATCAATTCTCCTTCGATCCGTGTTGCAGCAGGTACCAATCGACGATTGACACGCCAGTCTCTGGCGCATACCTGAACGCTCTGTAGTATGTTGCACAGGACTTGCAGCCACAAAAGCACGCCTCCTCAACTTGTCCTTTGGTGAACACCAACGCTACATCATCGATACTCTTACTCCCACAACTTGAGCAGGGTACCAATCCTCTCTTGATCAAATCCCAGGCCGCTTGCTCGACCTCCAGTTCTCGCCAATTGGGATCACTGCGGGTGTGCTCGATGTACTGATCTCGGTGCTGGTCCCCCGCGAACTTCTCCCCGCAGTTTTCGCAAAAAGCCCCGCCGTAGACCACGGAAACGTAAGGGCTCTCGTCCGTGGTTCTGCGGTGGCAGAGTACACACTCAAAGAGTGGGTTTACGGGGTGCAGGACCATGCCGGGATCGAACTCCTCAGCGAACTCGGTGTCAAGGCAGCCGCGGAGCAGGCCCTCGAGGTCGCGCTCGATGATGAGTGACAGACAGCCGACCGCCTTTGGCGCGGAAACGCTCCCGGTATTAACCGCCCATGAGCCCAGAAGCAACAGCAGCGCCCAGCGCCGGGCCGAGAAGCGGCACCGCCGCGAGGTCGAGCGCCGACAGGTCCGAGCCGAGGCCCGCAAGCGGAGCGTCGCCACGTCGTCGACGCGGACGCCTGGGTTCGCCGAGATCGCTCCTTCGGAGCGGTACGCCACGTCGGTGGCGTAACAGGCTCAGGCGGGTCGTAGCGGCCTCCTGGTGGGCCCATGGGCGGGACCGAGGGCTCGCCCGTGTGGGTCGATGGAGGCTTGAAATTGATGGTTGGTAGTCCTCGGCGTTCGGGCCGCAGTTCGGCCAGTATCAAAACTGAATGCGCAGGACGATGGATGCGCCGCCGCGT
>Ga0075163_10007937_pt1 | contig 14013 bp, 9 predicted proteins | sample JI1023141ADNA_FD_71478 | JGI IMG/M metagenome (GOLD analysis project Ga0075163, IMG submission 71478) | Wastewater effluent complex algal communities from Wisconsin, to seasonally profile nutrient transformation and Carbon sequestration -... | ecosystem: Engineered > WWTP > Effluent > Algae...
CTGGCGATCGCCAGAACTCGAGACGTGCCAGAAAGGCACGATAGTCTTTGTCCGGGTTGTCAACCTGGCGAAGGTAGACGTCGGTGATGCGGGTGATCGTGAACCGCGCGGCCGCCGCGACGAGCTCGTGGGGCAGCGCCGCGGCGTCGGCCGCGGTCCAGCGCCGCTGCGCGCGGTAGGCGGTGGTCAGCGCCCGCGCCAGGTCCTCGCGCAGCGCGCCGTCCCAGCACCAGTCGTGGATCGCCACCGCCAGATCGTAGGCGTAGGCCCCGGTGGCGGCCTGCTCGAAGTCGAGGAGCGCGACCAGGTCCGGGCCGCGCCACAGCACGTTGTCGCGGAACAGATCGCCGTGGATGACCCCGCGCGGCGCCGCGGCCCGGGTCTCGGCGACCTCGGCCAGGTCGGCGACGGCCGCGGCCAGCGTGGCGACCGCGGCGCTGAGCGCGGCCTCGCGCCGGGCCGCGACGCGGTCGAGGCGCGCGACGATGTCGGGCCACTGATAGATGCCGGCGCGACCGGGGACGTCGACGGCGGCAGCGTGCAGGCGGGCCAGGTGAGCGCCGAGCTCGGCGGCCGCCGCCCCGGTGACCTGATCGGCGCGGAGGCTGGCGCCGTCGACCCAAGGAAACACGCTGATCAAGAGCCCGCGATGATCGAGGAACCGCTGCGCCCCGATCCGGCGCGGCGACGGCGTCGGCAGGCCGGCGGCGGCCAGGGCCACGACCAGGTCGGCCTCCCACGCGACGTCCTCGGGGCGCTTGCCCTCGTTGATCCGCACGAACCAGCGACCGGTCGCCGTGGTGAACGCGAAGTTCGAGTTGATCGTGCCGGCGGCGATCGGCGCCACCGCAGCGACGGCGCCCAGCTCGGCGGCGCGGGCGATCGCGGCGACGTCGTCGGCGCCGAGCGCGGTGAAGGTGGCCACGGCGCGAGCATAGAGGATCGGTCCCGGGTTATGCTGCCGCGGTGGACGACGCCGCGCGCCGCGAGCTGGCGGCCCAGCACCTCGGGCTGGTCCGGCACCTGGCCGGCCTGGTCCACCGCCGGGTGAGCGACTACGTCGAGCTCGACGAGCTGATCGCCCTGGGTAACCTCGGCCTGGCCGAGGCGGCGCAGCGCTTCGACCCGTCCGCCGGCGCGAGCTTCCGGACCTTCGCGTGGTACCGGGTGCAAGGCGCGATCATCGACGGCTGCCGTCGCAACACCACCCTGCCCCGCCGGGTCTGGTGCACCTTGACCGCCCTGGGCGCCTCGGCGGCCTACCTCGAGGCCGCCCAGGCCCGAGCGGTCGCGGCCCGGGATCAGGCGGGAGTGGCCACCACCGCCGACAAGCTGCGCGAGGTCAAGGTCGCGTTGCAGGCGATCCGCACGATGCACCACGTCGCCCTCGACGCGGTGCCACCGGCGGCGCTGGTCAGCGACACCCCGGCGCCGTCCGACCGCCTGGACCGCCAACAAGACGCGGCGCGGCTGCGGGCCGCCCTCGACCGCTTGCCGGACCGCGAGCGCGCGCTGATCGTCGCCCACTACGTCGACGGCCAGACCCTCCTCGACGCCGGCGCGGCCCTCGGGCTGTCGAAGTCCTGGGCCAGCCGGCTCCACGCCCGGGCCATCGATCGGCTCCGCGAGCTCCTGGCCGCCGACGACGGGGCGCCCGCCGACCCGGTCAGCGCGCCAGCTCGTACGCCCCGGCCCGGCTCGCCTTGACCGCGGCCTTGCCGGCGCCCGGCGAGGCCGGCGGCGCGGCGAAGGCCCGCTCGGCCTCGGCGGTGTAGCCGCGCAGGCGTGCGTCGAGGTCGCGGTCGCCGACCTTGGCCGCGGCGGCGCTGGCCTCGGCGGCGCGGAGGTCGAGGATGGCGCGGGCGCTGGTGAGGTCGCCCTCGGCGTAGGACGCCGCGGCGGCGTCGATCGCGACCGCGGTGCGGGCCTCCTCGATCATCGCCACGGCGGCCGGGGCCAGGCTGGCCGCGACCGCGCCGGCGTCGGCGCTGACCCGGGCGCGCAGCTCGGCGACCCGCTCTTCGGCCGCGCCGCCGACGACCCGGAAGCGCCAGGCGATGGTCGCGATCGCGACGTCCGTCCCCGGCGCCAGGTCGGTGCGCAGGGCCAGGACGACCTTCTGACGCGCGCCGGCGGTCAGATCGGTGACCGGCACGGTGACCACGCCAGCGGCGTCGCGCTGGAAGTGGTAGCCGAGGACATCGTGGAGCGCGACCCCGGGGGCCGGGGTGATCCGCAGCTCGCTCTCGGCGATCACGGTCCGGCCGAGGCTCGCCAGCTCGTCGACGAACAGCTCGGCGAGGCGGGCGCCGCGCTCGGCGTAGTAGTAGTTGCCGCGGCCGGCGCTGGCGATCGCCGCCATCAGCGCCTCGTCGTACTCCAGGCCGAAGCCGACCGCAGTCACCGACACGCCGGCGGCCGCGCGCTCGCCGGCCTGGCCGACCAGCTCGGCGCGCGCGACCTCGGGGCTGACCGGGCGACCGTCGGACCGCGTGGGCTTGCCGTCGGACAGGAGCACGATCCGGCGCACGCCGTGGTGGGCGCGCGACAAGGCCAGGCCGCCGCGCTCGAGGCCCGCACCCATGGCAGTGTTGCCGCCGGCGCTCAGCCAGGCGATGGCCTGGCGGAGCCGCGCCTTGCCCGCCTCGTCGGCGAAGGTCAGCGGCAGATCGAGGGTGGCGCCGTCGGCGTAGCTGACCAGCGCGACCTCGTCGTCGGGGGCCAGGCGCTCGATCAGCGCCAGGGCCGCGGCCTTGGCCTGGGTCAGGGGCTCGCCCCGCATCGACCCCGAGCGGTCGAACACGATCGCCAGCGACGCCGGGCTGCGCCGGCTCGCCGGAGCGTCGGGGGCGGTGAGCGCGATCGCCAGGTGGGTCTCGGCGCGGCCGGCGGCGATGGTGTGGCCGGGCAGCGCGGCGCTGATCCCCAGGGCGGTGGCCGGGGCCGCCCGCCGCGGCGAGCGGGGCGCCGGTCCGAGGAGCGCGGCGGCGGTGATCGCGGCGGCGGCGGTCGACAGCACCAGGCCGGTGCGGACGCGGTGACGGCGCACGACGGCGGCGGGGATCGAGCTCATGAAGGGCTGGTACGCACGCCGGCCCCCGGGCGATCTACCCGCGACAAAGGATCCGCTTGACACGTCGCGTTACGATCGCTAATGCTGTGCGTCATGATGACCGCTCAGGATCGCAAGCGCCAGGAACGAGAAGCCCGCCGGCACCGTATCCAAGACGCTGCGCGGCCGGTGTTCTTCGACCGCGGGTTCGCCCGCGCCTCGATCGAGGACATCGCCAAGCAGGCCCAGCTCTCGGTCGGTGCCATCTACTTGTATTTCAAGTCGAAAGAGGACCTGTACCTGTCCATCCTCGAGCGCAGCCTGCGCGCGCTCGGCGACCGCCTCGAGGCCGCCGACGACCCGCGGGTGGCCTGGGAGGCCCTCGCCGCCTGGCGCGCCGCCGAGCCGGAGAGCGCCCGGGCGCTGGCGATGGTCTCGCGCCCGGAGCTGCGAGCGGCCCTGACCCAGGAGGTCGCGGACGGCCTGGCGGCGGCGATCCACCGGGTGCGCTCGGGCCTGATCGCCGCGGTCGGCCGGGCGGTCGCCGCCCGGACCTACGGTGCCTGCGACACCGGGGCGATCGGCGAGGCGCTGTGGGCGCTGTTCGTCGGCGCCGGCGCGGTCGACGCCGCCGCCAGCAACGTCGGCGGCTCGGCGCCGGACCCGGCCGAGCTGTTCGCGGTGATCGACGCCGGCCTGCGGACCCGCGCGGTCCGCGCCGCGGCCTGATCGGGCGCGGGCTGCGGGGCGCGCTGCCCCGCGCCTCAGAGCGACCGGCCGACGCCGAGGCCGGCCACCAGCCACGACGAGCGGTAGGCGCCCCAGTTCACGAAGACCTCGAGGGGCGTCGCCGAGGTGTCGCGGATCGGGTTGACCTGCGGCGCCCGCCCGACCGTCGGGTCGACGGTGCGCTCGGGCATGGTCGCGTAGGCCAGCACGAGGTCGATCGTCCACGGCCCCGCGCGATAGCCCAGCCCGGCGGCGCCGAGGTGCTTGGCGCCGTCGACGGTCAGGACCGACAGGTACTCGGTCGGCGCGGCCGCGGTCTCGTAGGCGTAGCCGGCGCGGACCGTGAGCGGCAGACCGGCGGATGGCTGGCCCTCGAGCCCGAGCGAGGCGGCGACGCTGGTCTGGTACTCGCGCGGGATGTGGATCGGGCCGAACTCGTAGGTGCCGACGCCGGGCGCGTTGACGATGCGCACGCCCTTGGGCTCGATGAGCACCTCCTCGTGCTGCGACCACAGCTCAGCGTCGACCGCGGCCTCGATCCGCCAGCGGCCGGGGCGCACCTCGATCCCGGCCCGGATCGCCGCCGGCAAGGTCATCGAGATGTCGGCGCGATCGCCCTCGACCGAGGCGCCGTCGAAGAAGCCCGACGACGGCAGGCGCGTCGACAGGCTACCGGCGCCGCCGATCGCGACCGGGAGCTGGACCGAGGCCCCGAGGGTCACCGTGCGGGCGGCGTCGAACTGCACCCCGAGAGAGCCCGAGGGCTGAAAGTAGCTGCGCTGCTCGACCCGGTTGAGCGAGTCGAACTCGGGATCCTCGGGGGCGCACACGGTCTGGCCCGGGCAGCCCGACAGGACGATGTCGGCGGTCAAGGCGGCGATGTGGTTCTGGACCGTGAGGCCCAGGCGCAGGCGATCGCCGAGCCGGATCGCGACGCCGACGCCGACGGTGGCGAGCAGCGAGCGCGACATGTCGACCGACGAGTAGCGCTGGGCGCCCTCGGCGTCGAACCGGGCCAGGCCGGCGTAGGGCGCCCACACGCCGGCGCCGACCACGACCCGGCGGCCGATCGGGTGGGCGTAGCCGAGCGACGGCACCGGCAGGCCCGGCGCCTGGTTCTCGACGGTCGGCTGGGGATTGCCGCCGGAGTCGATGCGGTCGTAGGCCACCGACTGCGACACGAAGCCGGCGTCGCCGAGCACGGCCGGCCGCCGCAGGTGTCCGAGGCCGGCGGGGTTCCACCACAGCGACGACACGTCGTCGGCGCCGGCCACGAAGGCGCCGGCCCGCCCGGTGGGCCGGACGCCGCGGGTCGGGAGGTACATGCCGCCGGCGAGGGCCGGCGCGGCGGCGGCGGCGACCGCGGCCACCGCGAGAGCTAGACGAGCGATGGAGGGCACGGGACCGCCTACAGGTTGCGCGACTTGATGATGGCGATGAACTTGCGCAGGCCGCGCTGTTCTTCGTCGAGGAACTCGGCGACCCCGCCCAGGATCGCGGCGTAGTCGGCGGCGGTCAGGCGCTCGCCGAGATCGTCGTAGGGCCGGGCCCGCAGGACCTCGGTCAGCCCGTCGATCAGATCGCCGACCGCGGTCCGCCCCGGGCGCGCCTCGGCGTAGAGGTTGATCATGATCTGCGCCAAGGTGCCGCCTTCGTCGACGGTGCGGGCCTGCTTGACGAACTCGAGCTGGGCCTCGAGCCAGCCGCGGTCGGCGGCGATGGCCTGGCCGAGCACGTTGGCGATCGGCACCAGATCGGGGTCGTCGAGGGCGAGCTGGGCGACGTCGGCCAGCGCGGTCAGCGCGGCCACGAACGACTCGCTCGACTGCGCCTCGCTCACCAGGTACTGCAGGACCCGGTCGAGCTGGACCCGGGCCTCGGGCGCCGCCTGCAGCGACACGACGAAGTCGGCGGCGCCGGCGAACACCGGGCTGGTCACCAGGTCCTGGAGATCGGCCGGCAGGTCGGTCGACAGCCAGCGCACCCGATCGCCGCGGCCGTCGTGGACCGCGATCCGACGCTCGACCAGCTCGAGGGCGGCGTCGAGGACGCCGCGCACCCGCGGGTTGCGGAACCGCCAGCCGACCGACGGGACGTCGGCGCCGCGCAGGAGCACGTCGACCAGCTCGCTGACCGAGTCGGTCCACGCCGCGCCCTCGGCGCCGGCGGTGGTCAGGCGGGCCCGCTTGCCGCGATAGGCGTCGGCCAGGAGGTGCCAGGGCGAGAGCTGGGCCACCGGACGACCGTCGGCGGTGGTGGTCGTGGTGCGACCGGTGCGATCGGCGAGGCCAGCCTGGGCGGTGGTCAGGTACTGCACGGCGGCCCGGACGATCGCCGGGTAGGTGCGGCCGCGGGCGGTGGTGCGGTTGAGCGTCGGGGCGGTGGCGACCAGGGTCTGCATGAGCGAGCCATCGGCGAGGATGTCGACGATCAGCGGCTCGTAGCTCACCGCGCCGGCGCCCCACACGTAGTTGGGCGAGGTCGGGCTGACCGACTGGTGGTTGGTCGAGTTGCGCGACGGCCAGTGCTTGTGCAGCGCGGCCAGCAGATCGACCAGGAGCTGCTCGGCGTTGTGATCGGCGAAGGCCTGCACGACCGGCCGCATCTGGGCGTAGAAGCCGTCCTTCTCGAGGACCGGCAGGGTGCCGGCGTGCTGCGAGGTGTACAGATCGCCCTCGCGATCGCGCAGCGGATCGATGATGTTGGTGAGGTAGGCCGGGGTCGGGGTGAGGAACAGCACCCGGTTCAGCGCCTCGGGCGTCGGGTGGGTGCGCATGCCAGCGATGCCGACGGTGTCCTCGAGGAACTCGTCGCCGCCGAAGGTGTCGATCGAGAACGACACGACGCCGCCCCAGTTGTAGTTGAAGTTGGCCTTGGGCCGCGGCCGGCGGCCGGCGGCGACGCAGCCCTCGGGGGTGGCGGCGGTGGTCGTGCCGTCGAAGGCGCCGGCGGCGGTCTCGCACAGGTACTGGCCGGCGGCGTTCTTGGCGTAGGCCATCGACTGCAGGTAGAACAGCGCCAGGTTGTCGACGCGGAACAGCGCGCACTCGTTGTAGGTGCCGAGGGTGACGCCGATGAACGGATCGACCACCCGGGCGCCGGCCTTGTTGCACGCGCGGGCGCCGTTGGAGTCGGCGATGAGGTGCAAGAAGCGCTGGAAGATCGAGCGGTCGTAGTTGGAGTCGTTGCGCGCACGATCGACCGGGGTCGAGAACGTGCCGGTCACCGCCTGGGTGCTGGGGTTGATGTCGAAGCGATCGCGGAACGCCATCAGCTTGCGGAACCGCTCGCCGAGCTGCGCGACCTCGGTCCGCTCGAGGGCGGTCATGACCGAGTTGAACAGCGCCGGGTTGGCGGCGAGCTGGCGGATGATCGGGATCAGGTCGTCCCACAGCGGCGCGTCGGCCGGGACGCCGGCGTTCGGGTGGGCGTCGCCCTTGCGGAAGGCCACCACCATCGCCTCGACCAAGCGCGACAGCTCGGCCTCGCGGTTGGTCACCAGCTCGCGGCCGAGGGCCAAGGTGTCGAGGATCGCCGGGTCGCGGAGGAGCTGGGCGAAGCCGTAGGTCACATCGAGCAGCGGCGACGCCGCGGTGTCGTAGCCGCGGTACTCGAGGGTCTCGCCGTTGGCGTAGGTCTTGGTGGCCGTGACCCGCGGGCCGACCAGCGCCGACGCGCCGCGCATCAGATCGAGGGCGGTGCCCTTGGCCGGATCGAACAACGCGACGCCGTCGCGAGCCAGGGCGGCCAGCACGGTCGAGTCGAGGTCGACGTAGCGGTAGACCGGCGCGCCGCCGGCGGCCACCAGGGCTCGCCCCGCGGGATCGCGGTTGGGCCACGGCGTGACGACCGCGCCGGCCGGGACGTCGAACGGGGTCGGCGCGGCGATGGGCGCGCCGCTGGCATCGACGAAGCGGCCGATCGCGTCGAGGTCGGCGGCGCCGTCGCCGTTGCGATCGACGAACGGCGGCGCGACGGTCGCGACCTGGGCGACGCCGCGGTGATCGCGCAGGGCCAGGAGCGCCGACGCCGAGGTGCCGAGCTGGGCCCGCTCGCGCAAGAGGAAGTCGAGGGCCAGCCGCAGCGTGCGATCGGGATCGCCGGGGTTGGCCATCGGCGTGGCCGCGCGCAGGGTCGCGCCGGCGGCGGCGATCAGCCGGTTCCACTCGCCGCGGGCGCTGCCGCCCTCGGTGATCGCGGTGGTCAGGGTCAACAGGAGCTGGTTGAGCTCGGGGTAGCTGGTCAGGGCCCGGACCGCGCCCAGGGCCGGGCGCAGCGGCCGGTAGCCGATGCGGTGACCGAGGCGCTCGAGGGCGCCGGTGGTCGCCGGGTCCTCGGCCATCAGCTCGAGCAGGCCGATCAGCGCGTCGATCGCGCGCTGCGCGGTGTCGTCGTCGTACAGGGTCAGGAAGTCGTTGTCGGTGAGGTAGCCCTGGAGCGGATCGAGGAAGCCCTCGGGGAAGATCGTGTCGACGGCGGTGACCAGGCGCTCGCGTTCGACCTGCAGCGCCTTCATCCGGCCGGTCGCGGCCTCGGGGGGAGCCAGGCCCTGACGGCAGATGTCGCGGTACGCCGCGCCGGCGACGTCGGTGGTGCCGCCGTCGGCGAGATCGTCGGCGTAGGCGAACCGCTTGCACACCAGCGTGAGGACCGTGGCGCCGAAGCTGCCGTTGTCGACGGGCTCGCGCGTGGTGTCGAGGGGATTGGCGCAGCCGGCGGCGATCAGGCTGGCGGCGGTGACGGTCGCGAGGGCGCGATGGGCGAACGAGCGTGGCATGGGTCTCCTGGGGCGTCCCCAGGTCAGGCTAGTCGGCGTGTTGACCCGCGGTCAATCGCCGTCGACGAGGCGGCGCGAAATCGCCGTGGGCCGGCTCACATCGGGAGACGATCGCAGGCCAGCCGCGGCGGTGAATGGAGCGACCCGGCGCGTCGTCCCACCTGCGTGACCGCCGACCTGCTCCTGGCCACCCTGCCCTACCGGCTGGGCCCACGCGTCGGGGCCGGCGGTGCGGGCGAGGTCTTCCGGGCGATCGCCGCCGACGGCCGCACCGTCGCGGTCAAGGTCAGCTACGCCACCGACGACCTGGCCGCGGCCCGGGCCCAGCGCGAGGCCGCGACGCTGGCCCGGGTGCCCGCCGGCGTGGCGCCTCGGGTCGAGGCCTTCGGTCGCCTCGACGACGGCCGCACCTACCTGGTGATGGAGTGGCTGCCCGGGGGCACCCTCGGCGAGCGCCTCGACGGGCGGCCCTGGCCGGTGGCGGAGGTCGCGCGTCTCGGCGCCGCCCTGGCGACCGCGCTGGCCGCCGCCCACGCCAGCGGCATCGTCCACCGCGACCTCAAGCCCGACAACGTGCTCCTGCGCGCCGACGGGACGCCGGTCCTCGCCGACTTCGGGCTGGCCCGCGGCGAGGAGGACCCGGGCTCGAGCGCGACCCGGTGCGCCGGCACGCCGCTGTCGATGGCGCCCGAGCAGGTCCTGGGCGAGGCCCTCGGCCCGGCCACCGATCTCTACGCGCTGGGCGTCCTCTTGTACCGCCTGCGCACCGGGCGCGAGCTGTTCACCGGCCACGTCGTCGAGATCCAGCTCGCCCACCTCGGCCAGCCGGCCCCGGCCCTGCCGGCCTCCGACGAGGCGGGCAGCGCCGCCCTGGCTGCGCTGGTGGACGAGCTCCTGCGCAAGCGCCCGAGCGAGCGTCCGGCCTCGGCCCGCGAGGTCGCGGCCCGCCTCGCGGCCCTCGCGCGACCGACGGCGCCGGTCGCTCGACCACTCCGGCTCGCGGCCGTGGCCCTGGCGCTGGCCTCGCTGTCCGGCGCGCCGGCGGCGCTGACCTCGCTGCCGACTCCGATCGCGGCCTCGACGCCGCCCGCGGTCCCGCCCGCGACCGCGCCGCCGGGCGACACCTGGGCCCTCGCGTCGTCGGGCGAGTACACGATGCAGGTGCGCTGGGAGCCTGACCGCCGGGCCGGCGACCGGGTGCCGGTCGCGGTCGAGATCTGGACCGACGACGGCGCACCGCTCGGCCTGACCAGCGTGGCGGCGACGGTCCGGGACCCGGGCGGTGCGATCGTGGCCGTGGGGGGCGCGGCCCTGTCCGGCCTCGAGCTGGCCACCCGGTCGGCGGGCGACTACGTCCTCACGGTGTTCGCGCCCGAGGGGGAGGTCACGCTCGCGGTGACGATCCCGGTGGGTCTCGCCCCGTCGTCGTAGCGGACCGGCCCGCCGCTTGCTGAGACCTGGGGGCGATGTTCAAGCCCGCCCGCTTCGTGCTCGCGCTGTCGCTTTTCGCCGCATGTGATGGTGGCGATGGCGACACCTCGTCGATCGACGCCACACCTGCCGACGCGCCCGCCGACGCCGGCCCCGACTGGTCGGCCCTCGACCAGGCGGTCGCCGCCGCGCTGACCGCCAACGGCAACACCGCCGCGGGCCTCATCATCTTCGACGCGCAGGATCGCGAGCTCCACCGCGCGACCTGGAACGGCTTCGCGATCGATCAGCGCGTCGCGATCGCGTCGGCCTCGAAGATGATCTCAGGGCTGGTGCTGTTCGACGTGATCCGCACCGGCGAGCTGACCCTCGACTCGACGACCGGCGCGGTCCTGGGCTGGACCGGCCCCAAGGCGGCCATCACGCTCCGCCACCTCTTGTCGTTCACCTCCGGGCTGCCGCGCGATCACGACTGCACGGGCCAGGCCAACGTCACCCTGGCCGCCTGCGTCGACCTCATCGCCGCCGAGAGCCTGGTGACCGCCCCGGGCGCTCGCTACGACTACGGCTCGTCTCACCTGCACGTCGCGGCCCGCATGGCCGAGGTCGCGACCGGGCAGAGCTGGGCGGCGCTGTTCCGCGCCCGCCTGGCCGACCCCCTCGGCCTGCCGCCCGAGGTCGCGTACTTCACCTACCCGCGGCAGGCGGCCGGGACCCAGAACCCGCTGGTGGCCGGCGGCCTGCGCGCGTCGATGGCCGAGTACGCGCCGCTGCTCCGGCTGGTGTTTCACCGCGGCGTCACGCCGAGCCTGACGGTCGGCACCGCCGCGACCTTCGCGGCCCAGGCCAGCGAGCCGTACCCGGACGCGCGCATCGGCGGTTCGCCCGCCGAGGGCCACGGCCTGCCGTGGCACTACGGCCTGACCGCGTGGCTCGAGTGCACGCCGCCGGCGGTCGACTGCCCGGTGCTGTCGTCGGCCGGCGCCTTCGGCTTCACGCCGTGGGTCGATCGCGCCAACGGCTACTACGCGATCCTCGGCATGCAGCTCGACACCACCGGCGCCGATGGCATCTCCAACTTCGCCCTCGATCTCGAGCAGGCGATCCAGCCGCTCATCCTGACCCAGCTCGGGCGATGAGCTAGCGCGCGCTAGTCCGCGCGCTCGGTCGCCTGGTCCTCGCGATCGGGGCAGCCGTCGGTGTCGCGATAGCCGTCGTGATCCTCGCGGGCCCGCCGACAGCGATCGAGCTCGTCGGGCACGCCGTCGCCGTCGTCGTCGAGATCGGGGCAGCCATCGCGGTCCGCCACGCCGTCGCGATCTTCCGGCTCGCGCCAGCAGGCGTCGCGGCCGTCGGGGATGCCGTCGCGATCGCGGTCGTGGATCGGATCTTGGTGGAACGTGACCTGGGCGATCAGGCGGTAGCCCGGGCTGCCGACCTCGTCGGGGCGAAACCCGCCGCCGCCGGCGACCGCGACCGACCAGCAGTGGCCGACCTCGACCCGCGCGCCCAGCCGCGCCTCGGCCGGCGACGGCCCCCGCGCGCCGGTGCCGGCGTCGTCGCCGAGCACGGCCTCGACCTCGGCCAGGAGCCAGCCGCGGTCGTCGGCGCCAAAGGGTCGCCCCAGGGCCGGGAACCGCCAGGCCGCGCCGGCCGCTGCGGTCAGCTCGTTGCCGTGAGGCCGGGCCGGCGACAAGAGCACGACCTCCTCGGTGCGGACCCGCAACCCGAGGCCGCCGGTCACCGCCCAGTCGCGGTTGCGGTAGCCGCCGCGCAAGCTCCACGCGACCACCGGCCCGGCCTCGCCCGCGAAGTGGCGCTCGGCCCCGGTCGGCACGGTCAGCGCGCCAGCGACGGCGATCGCCAGGCCGTCGGCGCCGGGCGCCCCGACGATGCGGGCCCGGAGGTGCAGGCGCAGGTCGCCGACGACGAGGTGGCGCAGCGGCGCCTCCGACAACCCGATCCCGGTCAGGCGATCGCCCCATTGCAGCGCGGTCGGGGCGGCCAGGCCGACCAGCCAGCGATCACCCAGGCCGCGGCCGACGCTGACCTCCTGGCCGAGGCGCAGCGCCACCGGATCGCTCACCTCCTCGCCGGTGCGCAGCGCGCGCAAGACGATCGGCCGCGACATCAGCCACAGCGAGCTGGTCACGGTCCACCGCCCCCCGGCCGGGACGTCGGCGTCCTCGACCCCGACGAACAGCGCGCCGCCGGGGGCCGGCGTGAAGCGCTCGACCGAGAAGCCCGGCTGCTCGGACACCGCGATCTGGGCCTGGGCGCGGTCGGCGGCCAGGGCCACGGTCACCGCGCCGAGGGCGAAGGCGACCCGCGCGGTCACCGGCCACCTCGATCGAGGCCGCGTTCGTACAGCTTGGCCGGCGGGACGTGGCGGTAGCGCAGCCCCTTCGCGCGGAGCTGCGCGGCGTGATCGAGCACGGCGCGCCGGTCGCCGCCGGCCGCGGTCACCACCCGAGCTAGCTCGACCAGGGCGTCGCGGGTCCCGCGCGGGTGGTAGAGGAAGGCCCGCCCGAACCAGACGTGGTCGGCGTAGCCGAGGACCCGCACCTCGGCGACCTCGCCGACCGCGACCCCGGCCAGCTCGCGGGGCTCGGTGACTCGGACCTGCGCGCCGCCCAGGAGATCGAGGAGCTCGACCCAGCCCGCGCCCAGGCGCTCGACCGACCACAAGCTGCGGTGCGAGGTCAGCCACGCGCGGATCGCCGCCGCGCGGATCGGATCGCCGGCGGCCCGGGCCTCGGCCAGCGCCAGCGCCGCCGTCGGTCCACGCCCGTCGCGATCGGCCTCGAGCACGAACCACTCGACGAACCCGGCGCTCCAGGTCTCCCACAGCTCCTCGTCCTGGAACACCTTGCCGCGCCGCGCCTCGTAGGCGGTGCGGGCGGCGAACACCGCGTCGGCGTCGCGGGTGCCCTCGGCGACCAGCCGATCGAACACCAGCGCGAGCTCGGCGGCGGTCGCCGACGGATCGGTCACCGCGCCGCCCGCATCGCGGCCCGGAAGCGCTCGAACAGGTAGTGCGCGTCGTGGGGGCCGGGGCTGGCCTCGGGGTGGTACTGCACGCTGAAGACCGGGCGGCCGTCGACGGCGAGCCCCTCGACCGTGCCGTCGTAGAGGTTCTGGTGGCTGACCCGGACTCCGTCGGGCAGGCGATCCGGATCGACCGCGAAGCCGTGGTTCTGGGCGGTGATCTCGACCTTGCCGGTGGCCAGGTCCTTGACCGGATGGTTGCCGCCGTGGTGGCCGAACGGCAGCTTGTACGTGCGCGCGCCCAGCGCCAGCGCCAGGATCTGATGACCGAGGCAGATGCCGAAGATCGGGCGATCGGCCGCCAGGAGCTCGCGCACCGCCGCGATCGCGTAGGTCACCGCCGCCGGATCGCCCGGGCCGTTCGACAGAAACACGCCGTCGGGCGCCAGGGCCAGGACCTCGGCGGCCGAGGTCGTCGCCGGGACCACGGTGACCCGACAGCCGCTGGTGACCAGGCGGCGCAAGATGTTGCGCTTGACGCCGAAGTCGTAGGCCACGACGTGATCGATGGACCCCGCCACCGACGGCGACGGCACCGCGTCGGGCGCGGCCCACACGCCGTCGGTCCACGGGTAACGCGCGCCGCAGGTCACCCGCGGCACCAGATCGAGGCCGTCCATCGCCGGCTGGCGGCGGATCTCGTCGAGCAAGGCCTGCTCGCCGGCGGCGTCGGCCGGGGCCGGCGCGACCGCCCCGCGCATCGCGCCCTCGGTCCGCAGCACGCGGGTGATGGCCCGGGTGTCGACGTCGTCGATGCCGGCGACCCCGGCGGCGGCCAGGTGCGCGTCGAGCTCCTCTTCGGCCCGCCAGCTCGAGGCCGGGGCGTGCTCGCGCACGACCAGGCCGGCGCAGGCCAGCGCCGCGGCCTCGCGGTCGGCGGCGTTGACGCCGACGTTGCCGATCTCGACCGCGGTCATGACCACGATCTGTCCGCAGTACGACGGATCGCTCACGATCTCCTGGTAGCCGGTGAGCG
>Ga0075163_10007938_pt1 | contig 14013 bp, 10 predicted proteins | sample JI1023141ADNA_FD_71478 | JGI IMG/M metagenome (GOLD analysis project Ga0075163, IMG submission 71478) | Wastewater effluent complex algal communities from Wisconsin, to seasonally profile nutrient transformation and Carbon sequestration -... | ecosystem: Engineered > WWTP > Effluent > Algae...
GGACCCGGAAGGTCGCGACGTGAAGGCCACCGTGGGAATCGTCTCGTCGATGCGCGCGCTCCTGCGTGATGCGGCCGAGGCGGTGACCCACGTGGCCGTCGCCTTCGACAACCCCATCGTCTCCTTCCGCAACGATCTGTACGACGGCTACAAGACCGACGCCGGCGTACCGCCCGAGCTCCGAAGGCAGTTCGACCTGGCGGAGGAGGCGGTGGCGAGCCTGGGCATGGTGGTGTGGTCCATGAACCGCTACGAGGCCGACGACGCGCTGGCCACCGCCACCCGCGTCTACCGCGACGACTTCGAGCAGATCCGTGTACTTTCCCCGGACAAGGATCTCGCCGCGTGTCTCGACGGCGAGCGCGTGGTGCAGGTGGACCGCATTCGCAAGAAGGAGATTCGCGCGGCCGACGTGCTCCAGGTGCGCGGCGTGGAGCCCTTCCAGATGGCCGACTACCTGGCGCTCATCGGCGACGCGGCCGACGGCATTCCCGGGATTCCCGGCTTCGGCGAGAAGACCGCTGCCGCGCTCCTTCGGCGCTACCGGACGCTCGAGGCGATTCCCGACGGAGACTGGGACGTGCCGGTGCGCGGGAAAGACCGCCTGATGGATACGCTGCGCGGCGCCCGCAAGGACGCGGCGCTGTGGAAGCAGCTCGCATCGCTGGCCTTCGACGTCCCGCTCCGGGAGACGGCCGCCGAGCTGGTGGTGGGGCAGGGGGATGCGGCCAAGCAGGCAAGCCTTGCCGCGAAGCTCGGCCGCGAAGCTCTGTAGTCAGTTTTGGAGCTCGGGCAGCCGCACCACCCGGACCAGCGCAGGCTCACCCTTGGCCTCGACGGTGATCAGCGCATCGGGGCCCAGCCGGCCCACCCACATCCCGCGGGGCACCGGCGGCCGCACCCGCGCGCCGCGGATCGCCGAGCGATCGAACAGCATGACCGCGTCGCTCTCGTCGTCACCATCGTGGCCGTCGACGAAGATGCGGTGCCCGAGCACCACGCCCGCGTAGCTGGAGACGAAGTCGTCCGAAAGCTCCACCGCCGAGAGCTCCTCGAGGCCGGGCCACGCGTGGGTACGCAGCTCGTCGGCCTCCACCAGGTGCACCCGCGCGGCATCGGAGGAGAAGCCCACGAATCCCGACGGCACCGACCCCGCGTCGAGCTGCGTGGCGACCGAGAGAGGAGCGCCGTCGGTGAACCCCGCGACGCGCGCGAACGTGCCCTCTTGACCGCAGGCCGCCAGGAGCAGCACCGCGTCGTCCACCGGGTGCACGTGGAGCTCGTGGAACGCCGGCGGCGGCAGCGGCGCGCTGCGGACCACCCCGTGCACCGCATGGCTGCGCGCATCGAGGAGCGCCAGCGCGGTCTCCGTGCCATTGTCGGCGGAGACCCAGATGCGGGTGCCGCTGCGATCGAACGCCGTGGCCTGGGCGACGAAGCCCGGGCCGAGGAGGGTTGCTGCGGTCGACCGTACGAGCTCACCATTCGCCCCCAGGGAGACCACCACACTCGCTTCGCCCACGGTCCCGACGAGCGCCAGCATCTCGCCGCCGCCATCCACCGCGAAAGCGCGCAGCCCCGGCGGAGTTGCGTCGCCCGCCGCCTGGGTCGGGAGCGAAAGGTCGAGCGGAAGCGAGAAGGTCGGGCCGGGCTTCACCACGCCTGCGTCGAGCACACAGGTGGCGATGCTGCGGTCCGATGCCGCGAAGGCGAAGCGCGTTCGACGTGCGTCGACGGCCACCCACGGCCAAGGCAGCGAGCGGTGGAACGCCTGGAACGAACCGATCTCTGAGAGCTCCATGGAGGAGCTACTACGCCATGCCGGCCAAATAGCGAAGCCCCGCATCGCGTGCAATGTGCACGCAAACGGTGCGCGATCGGCTCAGCGCTCGAGCACCGTCTCGACCTCGCGGTAGACGCGCTTGCGCCAGCGGGCGAGGGGGGAGTCGCCCTGGTGGAGGCGCTCCGTTTCCTCGAGCACCTCCGGAAGGGGCGTGAAGACCACGTAGGGGTCGTAGGGCGAGGGCGCGCGGGTGATGCCCGGGCCGACCCAGCCCGCCATGAAGCCGGTCTCTCCATCGGCCAGCGCGCGCACGGTGGCGTTGGCGAGGCGCGCACCGAGCAGGCGATCGAACGCGGTGGGGGTGCCGCCGCGGACCACGTGCCCCAGCACCGTGATGCGCGAGTCGACGTCCGGAAGGCGCACCGAGAGGCGGGCATCGACCGCATCCTTCAAGGCCGCCGTGGCCATGCGCACGCCTTCGGACTTGATGATGAGCACCCGACGCCGGCTCGATGGCTCGGTGTAGGCGCGCTCGATGATGCGCGCCACCTGGGTGACCATCTCGTCGTCGCTCTTGTCGGTCTCGCGCACGAGCACCAGATCGGCGCCCGCGGCGATGCCCGCGGTCATGGCCAGGTAGCCGCAGTCGCGACCCATCACCTCGACGATGAACGTGCGCCGGTGGGCGGTGGCAGTGTCGCAGATGCGGTCGCACGCCTCCACGATGGTGTTCATGGCGGTGTCGACGCCGATGGCCATGGAGGTGGACCCGAGATCGTTGTCGATGGAAGCGGGAATGCCGCCGATGGCCAGGGGCCCGTTTTTACCGCGCGCCGAGAGCAGGGCGTGAGCGCCGGTGAGCGAGCCGTTGCCCCCCACCACGATGAGCGCCGAGAGCCCTTGCTTCTCGATGATCGCCTTGGCCTTGGCCTGACCCTCGGCGGTGGGGAACACCTTGCTGCGCGCCGTGCCCAGCACCGTGCCGCCGCGGCGCGAAGCCTCGTCGAGGGTGCGCAGATCGAGCGGGACGAAGCGCTCCGCGAGGAGGCCGACGTAGCCGTCCTCGATGCCCACCATCTCGAAGCCCAGCTCGGCGCCCACCCGTGCCGCTCCGCGCAACACCGAGTTCATGCCGGGCGCGTCTCCGCCGGAGGTGAGGATCCCCACTTTGTCTTTGGGCTCGAGCTTCATCCCGCGGAGCATAGAGCACTTTGCCGGCGTTGCGCCCGCGCCAAACGCGTGCCGCGCTGCGCCAAACGGCTAGGGTTTCGGCGCGGAGGTGACCGCGGGCGTCACCGGCGCCGCCTCTGTCGCTTCCGGATCCTTGCAGCAGCGAAAGCCGATGGAATAGTCGTGGTAGCTCGTGGCGTGGGCTTCCGTGCGGTAGTTGCAGCCCTCGCCGTTCTGCGTGGTGTCGAGGAAGTAGCCGCCGGCGAAGATGCCGTTGCCGGAGGCCGTCTCGTCGGACACCCACTCGTGGCGGTTGCCGACCATGTCGTAGGTGCCGTAGTCGCTGCGGCACTCGGCGCGCTCGCCGGTGGGGGTCCAGCTGCCGGACACCTGCCCGAGGCGTGGATCGTTGAGCTTGGTCCACACCGAGTAGTCGATGCCCGGCGGCAGCGCATGCGCGTGCTTGCCGCCCTTCTTCTTGGGGGCCGGCTGGCCCGGACGCGGGCGCACGGGCTTCTTCAGGGCGGCCTTGGCCTTGCCCTTGACGCGCTTGCCCTTGGCCGTCGCGCCTCCCTTGGTGGCTCCCTTGGCGGCGGTCTTCGCGCCGGGCTTGCCCTTGCCGCCGTGCGCCAGGGCCGGGGGCGGCGTCATGTTCGCGTTGGGGAACACCACGCCGATGGGGCTTCGGCCGTTGTCGTTGCAGCGGCCCACGGTGCGGGTAGGGCCGTACGGATACGCGGTCTTCTGCGTGCCCATGCAGGCGGTCTTCCACTCCCGGAGCGCACACAGGCGCTTGTCCGAAGCGGTGCAGGCGTCGCGCGCGCTCTCGGCGCTCATGTAGCCCTGGGGAATGGCCCCGGCCTGGCTCACCGCACGCACATCGTTGTCGTCGCCGACCGGGAGCCAGTGCGGGTACGGCGCTTCGGTGCCGTCGTCCTTGGTCTCGATCAGCGATGCCTCCCAGCGATCGATGCAGAATGCACCCTCCACCAGGACCATCTCCGGCGGGCATGGGCCCTTGGGGGCCGCGGCGGCATCGGCCACCGCGAGGGAGGCCGCTGCGTCCCCGGCATCACGGTCGTCGGCTGCGGTCGCGTCGTCCCCGCCCGCGTCCGGCGCCCCGGCGTCGCCACCGTCCGGCACCTCTACCGTGGCCGCCACCGGGGTGGAAGTGGGGGCCGCAGCGCAGGCCAGGAGGAGCAGGGGGATGAGAACGCGGAGGCGCACCCGGTCGTGGATAGCGAAACGCCCGCGGCGTGTCACGTCCGGGGAGCGTTCCGGGGCTTGCAGAGTGCACGGGCCCCGCAGGCAGCCGGATTGCCGATAGACTGCGCCGGTGAGGCCTCCTTCGCGACCGTCCAAGCTCGGCATTCGTGGGCTGGCGCTGGCGTTGTATTTCATGGTCGCGGGTGGCCCCTTCGGACTCGAGGAGCTCATCGCCAAGGTGGGCTTCAAGGGCGCGCTCGTGGTGCTGGCGGTCACGCCGATTCTCTGGAGCTTACCCACCGCGCTCATGGTGGGCGAGCTCGGGGCGGCGCTGCCCGAGGAGGGCGGCTTCTACGCCTGGGTGAAGCGCGCCCTCGGGCCGTTCTGGGGCTTTCAGGAGGCCTGGCTCTCGCTCGCCGCGAGCGTGGTCGACATGGCCATCTACCCGACGCTGTTCGTGGCCTACCTGGGCCGCCTGGTGCCCTGGGTGGCGGCCCACGGCGTGATCACCAGCGTCGCATTCATCGGCGCGTGCCTCCTGTGGAACCTGCGCGGCGCTGGGGCGGTGGGCCGCGGCGCAACGCTGCTGGCGGTGGTGCTGCTCTTGCCGTTCGTGGTGCTGGCCGCGGTGAACCTGTGGCATGCGCCGCTCTCGCGCACGCCGTCGCCCACCTCGCTGCGTGATCCCCTGGGCGCAGTGCTCATCGCCCTGTGGAACTACATGGGCTGGGACAACGCCTCCACGGTGGCGCCGGAGGTGGACGCCCCGCAGCGGACGTATCCCCGCGCGGTCGCCATCTCGCTCACGCTGGTGGCGCTCACGTACCTGATTCCCGTGGCCGCAGCGGCTGCCACCGGCGTCGACCCGAGCAACTGGACCTCCGGATCGTGGGTGGACTTTGCCGGCGACACCGCGGGGCCGCTCGTTGCGAAGGCGCTGGTGGTTGCGGGCGCAGTGAGCCCCCTCGGCATGTTCGGGGCCCTGATGATGTCGTACTCGCGCCTGCCCATGGCGCTCGCCCACGACGGGTTGCTGCCGAAGGCCTTGGGCAAGCGAATCGGGAAGACCCAAGTTCCTTGGGTCTCGCTCGTGGCGTGCGCGGCGCTCTGGACCGCGTCGCTGGGGCTCAGCTTCGAGCGCCTGGTGGCGGTGGACATCCTCCTCTACGGCGCGAGCCTCCTCCTCGAGTTCGCGGCGCTCGTCTGGCTCCGGGTGCGGTCGCCGGACCTGCCGCGTCCCTACAAGATTCCCGGCGGCATCGGGGTCGTGGCCTTGCTCGGGCTGGGGCCGCTGCTCTTGCTCGGGCTCGCCTTCGTGCGGAACCTCGAGGAGCAGGTGTGGGGCATGAAGAGCTCGTATTTCGGCCTCCTCATCGTCGTGGCCGGGCCGCTCGCGTACCTCGGGGCCCGGGCCGCCTGGACGGCGCGCCCGCCGGCATCGTGACGCGGGGCCGCATCACGGGGTGGACGGCGCCCCCAAGTTGCGGTACGGATCAGGGCGTTCGCGGGACTAACTCAGTTGGTAGAGTGCAAGCTTCCCATGCTTGATGTCGCGGGTTCGAATCCCGTGTCCCGCTCCAGAATTCTCGGGGAATGCGTGCCGGGCGAGGGCGTTCGGTAACGGCGGCGTTCGTGGCATTGAGGGCCACAATGGAAAGGCCGAGCAGCAGGGGACGTGGACGGGTGCCAAACGGGCGCTGTCCGGCAAATTCCGGCCTCTTCACCCCTTGACCGGCTCCCGTGCGGGGTTAGGTTGCGGGCGCCGCTAGCACTCTCGTGAGTCGAGTGCTAAGCCTGGCTCGCTCGCTAGATTCGTACGTTTCAAGGAGATCAGACCGATGAAGATTCGTCCCCTGCAGGACCGCGTGGTCGTCAAGCGCACCGCCGAAGAAGAGAAGACCAAGGGCGGCATCATCATTCCCGACACCGCCAAGGAGAAGCCCATCGAAGGCACCGTCCTGGCCGTGGGCAACGGCAAGGTCCTGGGCAACGGCAAGGTCGTCGCCCTCGAAGTGAAGGCGGGCGACAAGGTCCTCTTCGGCAAGTACTCGGGCACCGAAGTGAAGCTCGACGGCGAAGAGCACGTGCTCCTCCGCGAAGACGACATTCTCGCGGTCATCAGCTGATCGAAACGACGAGGCAAAGATCATGAGTGCAAAGCAAATTGTGTACAGCCGCGGCGCCCGTAGCCGCATCCTCCATGGCGTCAACCTCCTCGCCGATGCGGTGAAGGTGACCCTCGGCCCCAAGGGTCGCAACGTCGTCATCGAGAAGTCCTACGGCTCTCCCGTCGTCACCAAGGACGGCGTGACGGTGGCCAAGGAGATCGAGCTCCACGACAAGTTCGAGAACATGGGCGCGCAGATGGTTCGCGAGGTCGCTTCGAAGACCTCCGACAAGGCCGGCGACGGCACCACCACCGCCACCGTGCTCGCGCAGGCGATCTACACCACCGGCCTCAAGCTGGTGGAAGCCGGCCACAACCCCATGGACATCAAGCGCGGCATCGACACCGCGGTTGCCGCCATGGTCGCCGAGATCAAGAAGCTCGCCACGCCCACCAAGGACAAGGAGCACATCGCTCAGGTCGGCACCATCAGCGCCAACGGCGACGCCAGCATCGGCAACATGCTCGCCGAAGCCATGGAGAAGGTCGGCAAAGAAGGCGTCATCACGGTGGAAGAGGCGAAGGGCATGGAGTCCTCCCTCGAAGTCGTCGAAGGCATGCAGTTCGACCGCGGCTACCTCAGCCCGTACTTCGTCACCAACCCCGAGAAGATGAGCGTCGAGCTCGACAACCCGCTCATCCTCATCTCGGAGCGGAAGATCAGCGGCCTCAACGACATCATCCCGCTCCTCGAGCAGGTCGCCCAGAGCCAGCGCCCGCTGCTCATCGTGGCCGAGGACGTGGAGGCGGAAGCCCTCGCGACCCTGGTCGTGAACAAGCTCCGCGGCCTCCTCAAGGTGTGCGCCGTCAAGGCGCCGGGCTTCGGCGATCGCCGCAAGGAGATGCTGAAGGACCTCGCCATCCTCACCGGCGGCCAGGTCATCAGCGAGGACCTCGGCATCAAGCTCGACTCCGTCACGCTGACCGATCTCGGCAAGGCCAAGCGCGTCACCATCGACAAGGACAACACTGTCATCGTCGACGGTGCGGGCGACGCCAAGGAGATCAAGGCGCGCATCGAGACCCTGCGCAAGCAGGTCGAGACCACCACCAGCGACTACGATCGTGAGAAGCTCCAGGAGCGCCTCGCGAAGCTCGCCGGCGGCGTGGCCGTCGTCAAGGTCGGCGCCCACACCGAGACCGAGATGAAAGAGAAGAAGGCTCGCGTCGAAGACGCCCTTCACGCGACCCGCGCGGCCGTGGAAGAAGGCATCGTCCCCGGCGGCGGCGTGGCGCTCATCCGCGCCAGCAAGGTCCTCGAGACCCTCACCCTCCCGGGCGAGCAGCAGTTCGGCGTCACCTTGGTGCGCCGCGCCATCGAGGAACCGCTCCGCCAGATCTCCAAGAACGCGGGCGCCGAAGGCTCCGTGGTCGTGGAGAAGGTTCGCGCCGGCACTGGCGCCTTCGGCTTCAACGCCGCGAACGATACCTACGAGGATCTCGCCAAGGCCGGTGTCATCGACCCCGCCAAGGTGGTTCGCTCGGCGCTCGAGTACGCTGCCAGCGTTGCCGGCATGATGCTCACCACCGAGGCGATCATCGCCGACAAGCCGAAGGCCGAGAAGGCCGGCGGCGGCGGCGGTGGCGGCATGGGTGGAATGGGCGGCATGGGTGGAATGGGCGGCATGGGTGGAATGGGCGGCATGGGCGGGATGGGCGGCATGGGCGGCGACTTCGACATGGATTGATCGCCCCCGCGCGAAGCGGCCTCCGCCGCATTGCGTACGAACGACGCGCCGCGTCCCGAAAGGGGCCCGGCGCGTCGGGCTTTTTGTGGGCAATTTTGCCCACATCTTGCTTTTCGATGGCCCGCTTTCGTATGCTCCGCCCTCAATGTTCGTCGGAGCCGAGTGGACCTGAAATGGAGCTCTTCGTAGCCGGGTGCCACGGGGGTGAGACGCCCAAGCATCGGACGTCCGCGTTCGTCGTCGACGGTCGCATCGCCATCGACGCCGGCGCGCTCACGAGCGGCCTGAGCCTCAAGGCCCAGTGCGCCCTCGATGCGGTGCTGGTGAGCCACGCGCACATGGATCACGTGCGCGATCTCGCCACCATCGCCGACAACCGCACGCAGCTCGGGGCCAAGCCCCTGGAGATCGTCGGCATCGGCCACACCATCGACGCGCTCCGGAAGCACTTCTTCAACGGCCTGTTGTGGCCGGACTTCACCCGCATACCCACCGCCAAGGCCCCGGCGGTCCGCTACCACGTCATCGACGCCCTCGCGCCCACCAAGATCGGCAAGTACCGGGTCACCGCGGTGCCGGTCACGCACACCATCGACTGCGTGGCGTTCATCGTGGAGACGCCCTCCGGCGCCCTCGCGTACAGCGGCGATACCGGCCCGACGGACCTGCTGTGGGAGCGCCTCAACGAGACCAAGAAGCTGCGGCTGCTCTTGATGGAAGTGAGCTTCCCCGACGACGAGCAGCGGCTCGCCACCGTGTCGGGCCACCACACCCCCAAGACCCTCGCCGAGGATCTCCGCAAGTACAAGAACCCCAGCAGCCTCGACGTGCTGCTGTACCACATGAAGCCCACCCACGAACGGCAGGTGGAGCGGGAGTGCGCCCGGCTTCGCGGCCTGAATCTGTCCGTGCCGCGCCTGGGCGACATCTACAAAGTCTGAAAACACGAGTCACGGCGCGGGGGTCACCGAAAGTCGTCTCGCGGCGCTTGCAGGTCCGGATGGGGTTGCCTAGAAACGTTTCCCCCCCGTGACCGAACCGAACACCATTCCCGGACTCGAAAACGACGCCGAAGGCGCGCGAATCGTCGCAGAAGAGCTCAAGCTCCTGGCGACCGTCACCCGGGCGCTGGGCGCTGCCGAGGCCAAGAAAGCGGCCCAAGGCACTCCCGACGACGACGCGCTCATGGAGCTGCGCGAGCAGGTGGAGACCGCCAAGCCGGAAGACCTGCCGTCGCTCTTCGAGCAGATGCACACCATGGGCGCCATTCGCGCGCAAAGGGGCAGGGGAGCCATCGGCCTCCTCGACGGCAAGAGCCCGTACTTCGGCCACCTGCGCCTGGAAGAGACGCTCCCGGGTCAGAAGCAGCTCCGGCGCCGCGACGTGCTCATCGGCTCGCGCTCGTACGTCGACGCCGAAGCCGGCGTGCGCATCGTCGATTGGCGCAACGCGCCGGTGAGCCGCATCTTCTATCGCTACCGCGAAGAGGACGACTACGAGGAGCGTCTCGGCGACTCCATCGTCGAAGGCACCGTGGCGGTGCGGCGCAGTGTCGCCATCGCCGAGGGCGAGCTCCGCCGCGTGTCGGCGCCCCAGGGCACGTTCATTCGCCAGAAGACCGGTGAGTGGAAGCGCCTGGCGGCCAGCTCCGCGCGGCTCTCCACCGACAAGAAGCGCCTCGGCGTCGGCGCCGACGGCCGCCCGCGGGAAGACAAGCTGCTGCCGGAGATCGCGGCCATGCTCGACTCCGCGCAGTACGATCTCATCACCCGCGAAGGCGCGGGCCTGGTGGCCATCCAGGGCAGCGCCGGCAGCGGCAAGACCACCGTCGGCCTCCATCGGGTGGCGTACCTGGCGGCGCACAACCCGAACCGTTTCCGCGCCGATCGCATGATGGTGGTGGTGCCCAACGAGGCGCTCATTCACTACGTCTCCCGGGTGCTCCCGTCGCTCGGCGTCGAGGGCGTGCCCATCACGACGTTCCCGCGCTTCGCCCGGCGCATGGTCATCGGCCTGTTCCCGAACCTGCCTTCGCTCCTCCGCGAAGACACGCCGTCGGTGGTGGCCCGCATGAAGAGCTCCGGCGGCATGCTCCGCGCCATCGAGACCCTGGCGAGCCGCATGCACGCCACCATCGAGGGCCGCGTCACCAGCGCCATGGCCAAGTGGGAAGGGGGCGATCTGGTGATCAAGGCCTTCGACGCCACCAAGGATCAGGCGCCCGACGTGCGCGTCACGCAGTTCGCCCAATGGGTCGCCGGCAAGCGCGAGCTGGGTGGCAGCCGCTTCGACGTGGTGCCCGCCATCACGCGCGGCGCCGTGGAGAAGCTCGGCCAGGACCTCCGGCAGAAGACCCGCAACGTGCTCTCGCTGTGGGACGAGCTCTGCACCAACCCGGCGCTCCTGGCGGAGTCGTTCCAGGGCGACGCCACCGTGTCCGCGTCGCACCTCGCGCAGTTCCAGGACTGGTGCGTGCGGCAAACCCGCATTCGCACCGAGGACGATCGCGACGGCGAGACCGCGGCCATCGACGAAGAAGACATGCCGCTGCTCCTCCGGCTCTGGCAGAAGATCCGCGGTCCGCTTCTGAACGAGCGCGAAGAGCCGATCCGCTTGGCGCACCTGTTCGTGGACGAGGTGCAGGATCACAGCGCGGTCGCGCTCCGAGTGCTCCTCGACCTCGCGTCCAAGGAGCAGTCGGTCACGCTGGCCGGCGACGTGGCCCAGCGGATGCTCGACGAAGGCGACGAGCGCGGCGAGTTCGCCTGGACGGACCTTCTGGAAGAGCTGGGCGTGCAGAGCGCCACCGTGGACCCGCTCAAGGTCTCGTACCGTTCCACCGCGGAGATCACCACCTTCGCGCGTGCCGTCCTGGGCAGCTTCGCCCACGAGGCGGAGCCCATCGCCACCCGCCACGGTCCCACCGTCGAAGGCTTCCAGTTCGCGTCCGTGGGCGAGGAAGTGGCCTTCCTGGGCGACGCCCTCAAAGAGCTGGCGGCCGACGAGCCGGACGCCGCCAACGTGGCCATCATCGCGCGCTTTCCCCAGCAGGCCGAGGTGGTGTTCGAGGGCCTCGAGCGCGCGGAGGTGCCGCGGGTTCGCCGGGTCGCCAAGCAAGACTTCACCTGGGAAGCCGGCGTCGACGTCACCGACGTGCGGCAAACCAAGGGCCTCGAGTTCGACGAAGTCGTCCTGGTGGAGACCACCAAGGAGAGCTTCCCGGATTCGCCGGCCTCGCGTCACGCGCTCTACGTCGGTGCCACTCGCGCCGCGCATCAGCTCTGGTGCATGAGCAGCGGCACGCAGTCGCCGGTGGTGGAAGCGGCCCTCGAGGTCGCGCAGGCTGCCGCGGCGGCTGCCGCCGAAGCGCCCCAAGGCTGAGGTCGGTTAAAGCAACGTAATGGCGCTCCAAGGGTCATTGCCGCGAGAATGCGGCCCATGATCCGAAGACGATTTCCCATTCTCTTGCTCGCAGCCTCGCTGCTGTGGGCACCGCTGTCGTTTGCCAAGGCCGAGCACGACGGCAAGGAGCACGGCAAGGAACACAACCGATCAGCCGACGCCGGTCCAGCGCCGAGCGGCTCCGCCGGTGAGAAGCACAAGAAGAAGGAGCTCACCGACGAGCAGAAGCAAAAGCGCAAGGAGCACATGGCCGAGCTCCGCGCCAAGTGGGGCGAGCAGCTGAAGAAGCCCGGCGTGAAGGACGAGATGCGCGAGCACATGAAGCGCATGGCCAAGCTCCGGAAGATCGCCAAGGTGGCCAAGGATGCCAAAAAGGAAGCCGTCGAGAAGCGCGCCGAGGCCGCCATGAAGAGAGAGAAAGAGCGCCACGACAAGAAGATGGAGGCCCTGAAGGCCCAACCGGCGCCCGCAGGCTCTGCCTCGGCCGCGCCGTCGGCTCCGGTTCCGGCCACCACGGGAGGTGCAAAGTGAACATCCGAACGAGCATGCTGGTCCTGGGGCTTCTGGGCGCTGCGGGCGCCTTTGCCGTGGGTTGCGACAAGGGCGACAAGAAGACCGATACGGCACCCAGTGCCACGGTGGTGCCGACCGCGCCGCTGGCCTCGGCAACCGCGTCCGTGAGCGCAGCGCCTTCGGCGAGCGTCGCCGTGGCCACCACCGAGGACGACGACACGCCGACCGAAGAAGACTTCGACGACGAAGCGGACGACATCACCGCCACCAACGTCGACGCCGAGCTCGCCAAGATCGAGAAGGACCTGAAGTAAGGCTTTGGGCCTCAGGCTTCCGCGGCCCGGACTCCCACGTGGAGCCCGGGCCGTTTTGCGTTCGGGGGTGTGGGCTGGGGCGGTCCGGGGCGGTCCGTCCGCCTCCCCCGGCTTCGCTACAAATTTCGCATAAGATGCATTATGTCAACTAAAGCCCAGCGCCCAGAGTCGGGGGGATTCCCCGGAGAAAAACGGGCTTTCGTGGGCTTGGCCGCTCCCCGTCTGCGGTCTGCCGGTACCCCGCTCCACACTTCACGAGAACGCGCGCGCTTCACGCCCTCGACGGCCCGGGCACTCCTCCTAGACTCGCGAGCAACCCATGACGCCGGAAGCCGGAAGCCCAGCCTCGAGCGTTCGCCAAACCCGCGACCGAGGTCCGGAGCCCACCTGAGGCCCACGGCCGTCGCTCGACGCGGGACCTCGTGAGGCTTGGAGTCGGAGACCCCAAGCCTGACATCCTGAGGGCCCGGAGCCTGGAGCCTGAAATCCCTCTCTGGCAGCCCCTTCCCGGGCCTTTCGACCCCAGCCTGCCCCAAGGGGCGCGCCGACTTATGTCAACTCGGCTCTCCGACGGAAGCCCGAGGCCTGGAGCTTCATGCCCTGCTTACTGCCGGCCGAACCAGGCGTAGTCATCGGGCTTTCGTTCGGCCTTCGGGACCGCGACCTGGGCGCCCAGGAGCACGCCGCCGTTGCTGAGCGCGAAGAGCTTGTTGCCGAAGGCCGCCGGCGTCTGGCTGAAGCCGGTGCCCGGGTCGAGGCCGTCGATGGTGCGGCCGTTGCGCGGCGAGATGAGGAAGAGCCCGTGGCGACTGGTGCCCACCAGGAGCGCGCCGGCGCATGGTACCGGCGCCGTGATGCCCCCTTCCGGGACCTTGTTGCGCCAGACCATCTTTCCCGCCGTATCGAGGGCCCAGAGGCCCGTGGACGAGCTCGTGGCGAGGATCAGCGTCTTGGCCGGGATCTCCGTGCCGTCGTGGGCCTTGTGGGCCGGCTCCTGGAACAGCGAGAGCTCGGTGACGCCGGTAGCCCGCTCGTTCCACCAGACCCGGGATCCGGTCTTGGCGTCGAGGGCGTACACGCCGCCCGCGTAGCTCGCCACGTAGACGACCCGCGCGTTGGGCGGACCGTCGACGACGGGCGTGGTGTCCACATCGAGGTACTTCACGCTGTCGGCACCGTCGTCGACGTCGGCGATGAGGTCCACCGGCGCCCAGCGCTCGGTGCCGTCGGCGGCGTTGTAGGCGGCCACGTGGCCGTCGGAGTAGGCCATGTAGACGATGCCGTTGTCGTACGTCACGCCCGCATAGCCGGCGACCTCTTTGCCGAGCGCCGAGGGCCGGTGTGTCTGCCACCGGAGCTTGCCGGTGCGGCGGTCGATGGCGAAGAGATGGTCGGCGGCGTTGGCCACGTACAGGGTCTCGCCGTTGTGAGCGGGCCTGCGGTTGACCTCGGCGCCGGTATTGAACCGGTAGACGAGCGAGCCGTCGTAGGCCCGCACCGCGTACAGCGCGCCGTCGTGCGACCCGAAGTACACGATGTCGAGCTCGCGGTCGTAGTACGGCTCCGACTGCACTGGACCGGTGGTCTGGAAGCGCCACAGGGAGCTGCCGTCGGTGGATCGGAGCGCGTAGAGCCCGAAGTCCGAAGAGCCGACGAAGAGGCGGTTCTGGTACGGGTCGATCTCCGCCTGACCGTGCTCGTATTCCTCGCCGGTGGTGCGCCCACGGATGGTGAGCTCGCGGTGAAACGAGACGCCCATGACCGCCGCCG
>Ga0075163_10007939_pt1 | contig 14013 bp, 11 predicted proteins | sample JI1023141ADNA_FD_71478 | JGI IMG/M metagenome (GOLD analysis project Ga0075163, IMG submission 71478) | Wastewater effluent complex algal communities from Wisconsin, to seasonally profile nutrient transformation and Carbon sequestration -... | ecosystem: Engineered > WWTP > Effluent > Algae...
GCGCTGCTCGGCGCCGACGCGGGCGGCCGCGGCGAGCGACTCGTAGAACGCCTGTTCGTTCTGGAACGCCTCGATCATGCCGATCGGGCCGGCCTCGTCGGGGCCCTCGCCGAGGTACAGCGGCCGCGCGATGACGAGGATCGGCACGCCGGCGCGGAGGATGGAGCCCTTGAACACCTCGCGCTTGCGCAGCACGTTGTCGACCAGCTCGGCGTCGGCGTAGGCGCCGATGTCCCCGGGCTTGCCCGAGCCGAGCACGCTGACCGACGAGACGCGGCGGTTGCCGAGGTACAGCGAGAAGCCCAGCGAGGTCGCGCGCGCGAGCATCGGCAGGACGATGTTGTTCTCGTCGAGCACGGTCGAGCCGGCGCGCAGCTTGCCCTCGACGCGCCCGAGCTTGCCGTGGCTGCGGATGACCTGGTCGCACAGCTCGGTGGCCGCGACGCCGCGGTCGAGCACGCGCCGCCGGATCACCGACCATACCGCGTTGAAGATCTGGGTCTCGGTCGTCATATCGCTCACGCGCTCGCAGTGTACTGGCCCCGCGGGCGCCGTGGTAGGCACTCGGGGCCATGTCCGAGGCCACACACGCGGTTTCGACCTCTGTTTCGACCCCCCCCGATCCGAGCGCCCGGCCGCTGCGCGTCCGGATCGCGCCGAGCCCGACCGGCGACCCGCACGTCGGCACCGCCTACATCGCGCTGTTCAACTACGTGTTCGCCCGCAGGTCCGGCGGGACCTTCATCCTGCGCATCGAGGACACCGACCAGGAGCGCTACACCGCCGGCAGCGAGGCGGCGATCTTCGAGGCGCTGCGCTGGCTCGGGCTCGAGTGGGACGAGGGCCCCGACGTCGGCGGCCCGCACGGCCCGTACCGCCAGTCGGAGCGCATGGACCTGTACCGCGAGCAGGCCGCGGTGCTGCTCGCGCGCGGCGAGGCCTACCGCTGCTTCTGCACCCGCGAGCGCCTCGACGAGGTCCGCAAGCAGCAGCTCGCGGCGAAGTCGGAGAAGCTCGGCTACGACGGGCACTGCCGCGCGCTCGACCCCGCGGACGCGGCGCGGCGGGCCGCGGCGGGCGAGACGCACGTGGTCCGCCTGCGCGTGCCGGAGGGCGGCGCGACGACCTTTCAGGACCACCTGCGCCCGGAGCCGATCACGATCGAGAACCGCCTCGTCGACGATCAGGTGCTCGTCAAGTCGGACGGGTTCCCGACGTATCACCTCGCCAACGTCGTCGACGATCACTTCATGGGCATCACCCACGTGATCCGCGGCGAGGAGTGGATCACGTCGACGCCCAAGCACGTGCTGCTGTACCGCGCGTTCGGCTGGGAGCCGCCGGCGTTTTACCACCTGGGCCTGCTGCGCAACGCCGACAAGTCCAAGCTGTCGAAGCGCAAGAACCCGGTGTCGGTGTTCTATTACCGCGACCTCGGCTACATGCCGGAGACCATGCTCAACTTCATGGCCAACCTCGGCTTTAGCATCGGCGCGGACGTCGAGCGCTTCACCGTGGCGCAGATGATCGAGCACTTCGACTGGTCGAAGGTCAGCGTCGGCGGCCCGGTGTTCGACCCGGCCAAGCTCGAGGCGTTCAACGCCGCCGACATCCGCGCGATGTCCGTCGATCAATTGTATGCGCGCCTGCAGGAGCGGGTGCTCGCGCCGGCCCGCATCAAGGCGATGCTCGCCCAGGCCCAGGAGCGGGTCCATCGCCTCGACGACTTCATCCCGTACATGAGCTTCTTCTTCGGCGCGAGCCTCGACTACGCGGCGGTGCGCGACAAGCTGCGCCCGGTGTCCGGCAAGTCGGGCCCGGAGACCGCCGAGCTGCTCGACGCCTACGTCCAGGAGATCGAGCGCGACAACGCGGCCCGCGGCTTCGAGGCGCCCGCGCTCGAGGCCTTCTCGCGCGAGTTCTGCCAGCGCCACGCGGTCAAGGCCAAGGACCTGTTCATGCTCCTGCGCCTCGCGGTCACCGGCCGCACCGCGTCGCCGTCGCTGTTCGACACGATGGCGATCTGCGGCAAGGACCGCTGCCGCACCCGCATCCGCGACGTCGTCGCGCACCTGCGCACGCTCGCGTGAGCGCGCCGGCGCAGGACCGATCTTCCAGCAGAGTTTTTAAGAAGATAAGAAGAAGAGAGCGGCTCAAAAAAGAGAGCGGGCTGCTCCGCGTCTGACCGAAAGTTCAACCCCTACATTTGGTAGGTGGGGACTATGGTACCCGCGTCGGGCTTCTCGTCGAACGAGCCTGCACACCTGCGGACAGAGACGGACCCCTGGCTGAACGATGTAGGTAGAACTTGTGGCCTCCGGTCGGAGCAACCCGCTCGCGGCTACCATAGCAGCCTTTGTCGGCGACCAGAAGTCGCGAAGATCGAGCCCGCCGTGACAACGTGCAGCGGGCGGCCCGCGGACCCGGGCGCGCGCCGCTCACTGCAGCGGGTACGGCGTGAGGATGTAGTCGGCGCCGCCGCCGTGACAGCCGGTGCACAGCGGGACGTCCAGCGAGCTCGCGTAGGTGGTATCGTTGACGCGCTCGTACCAGTACCAGGTCGCCCCGCCCTCGCTCTGTGGCTGCGTCTTGAGCGAGACGGCGTAGCCGATCGGTGTGTCGAAGCCGTTGCCGTACAGCTCCTTGACGGTCGCCGCGTCCTTCGGGTGCTCGGCGTCGCCGGCCTCGAGCGAGTCCAGCGCGACCTTGTTGACCCACGTGCGCACGTTGCCGCCGTGCGGCCCGGTCGACGCGTGGACCTGCGACTCCACCGCCCATTGCTTGTAGGCGCCGCCCGCGAGCCAGGCCTCGAGCGCCTCGACGGTGTCGACCGGCGGGAGCTCCTCGGCCGCGCCGCCGTCGCCGCTGCTGCTGTCGTCCGCGCCGCCGCTGCTGCTGCCGGCGTCGGTCGAGCCGCCGGTGGTGTCGTCGCCGACCTCGCCGGTGGTCGGGTCGGGGTCGACGGCGGTGGTCTCGCCGGACGTCCCCGGCTGCGGATCGGTGGCGCTCGTCGCGTCGGTCGCGGGCGCGTCGCCGGTGGTCGCGGTCCCGCCGGTGGTCGCCGCACCTGTGGTCGCGGGATCGTCGGTGGCGGACGCCGGGGCGGTCGCGGAGGTCCCGGGCGCGTCGCTGCACGCGAGGGCGGGGAGACACAGGAGGAGGGCCAGCATCGAGACGGTCGAGCGCATGCGGCCGGCCAACGACGCGCCGCTCGCGGTTGTTACGCGGGGTCGTCACGCGAACTCGTCGCGGGGGATGTCGTGACCTGTCCGCGGAGACAGGTCGTCGGTTTCGCCGCTCACGCGCGCTCGAGCGTGCGGGCGGCCTGTCCGGCGAGCGCGCGGACCCCCGCGATCATCAGGGCGAAGCGGGCGTCCTGGGTGTGGCCGCGGACGAAGCGGAGGTAGATCTGCTGGGCGACGACGGCGGTCTTGAACAGGCCGAAGGCGGCGTAGAAGTCGAGGTGCTCGAGGCTGCGGCCGGTGACGCGCGCGTAGTGCTCGGCGAACTCGCGGCGGGTGTAGCTGCCGGGCACGGCGGTCGGGCCGAACGCGAAGGCGCGCAGCTCCGGGGCGTCGTCCGCCTCGACCCAGTAACAGAGCGCGGTGCCGAGGTCCATCAGCGGGTCGCCGATCGTCGCCATCTCCCAGTCGAGCACGCCGCGCACGCGCGTGAGGTCGTCGGGGTCGAGCACGAGGTTGTCGTACTTGAAGTCGTTGTGGATCAGCGTCGCCGGGCCCGAGGCGGGCAGGTTCGCGGCCAGCCACGCGGCGACGCGGTCCATCTCCGGGATGTCGTCGGTCTTCGCGGCGGCGTAGCGCTTCGTCCAGCCCTCGACCTGGCGGCGCACGTAGCCGTCGGGGTGGCCGAGCGCGGCGAGGCCGGTCGCGTCGAGGTCGAGCGCGTGGAGCTCGGCGAGGGTCTCGACGGCGGCGGCCGAGAGCCGGCGCGCGAGCTCCGGGCCGAGCTCGAGGCCCGCGGGCAGGCGGCTGCGCAGGATCACGCCGGGCACCCGCTCCATCACGTAGAACCTGGCCCCGAGGACCGACTCGTCGTCGCCGAGCAGCACCGGCCGCGGCGCGCGCGGGTAGATCGGGGCGAGCTTCGAGAGGATCGTGAACTCGCGGTCCATGTCGTGGGCCGTCTTGATCTGCGCGCCGAACGGCGGGCGCCGCAGGACCAGCTCGCGCTCGCCGACGCGCACGAGGTAGGTCAGGTTCGAGTGGCCGCCCGGGAACTGTTGCACGCTCACCGGCGCGTCCGGCATGCCGAGCGCGCGCTGCAGGTACGGGGTCAGGCGCTCGAGGTCGAGGGCCTCGCGCACGGGCTTGGGGGCGTCGAGCCAGGTCTTCATGCTGCTCCTTGAACCAGTCAGCCGCGGCCGTAGCGGTGGAGGATGCGGCGGGCGACGACCATCTTGTGGACCTCGTCGGGGCCGTCGTAGATGCGAGCGCCGCGCTCGCGGGTGTAGAACCACGCGAGCACGGTGTCATCGGTGAGGCCGAGCGCGCCGTGGACCTGGATGGCGCGCTCGAGCACCTCGGCGAGGACCTCGGCGACGTGGAACTTGATCAGCGAGACCTCCTCGCGGGCGGCCGTGAAGCCGCGCTGGTCGATCAGCCACGCGGTGCGCAGGACCATCAGCCGCGCGGCGTCGATGCGGGCGCGCGACTCGGCGATCCAGGCCTGGACGATCTGCTTGTCGGCGAGCGCCTCGCCGGGGGCGATCTGGCGGGCGAGCGCGCGGCGGCACATCATCGCCAGGGCGCGCTCGCAGATGCCGAGCCAGCGCATGCAGTGGTGGATGCGGCCGGGGCCGAGGCGCTCCTGCGCGATCGCGAAGCCGGCGTGCGCCTGGCCGAGCAGGCTGTCGGCGGGCACGCGGCAGTCCTCGTAGGCGATCTCGGCGTGGCTGTCGTAGTCGGCGCCCTGGTGGCCGAAGATGGGGATGTTGCGGACGATGCGAAAGCCGGGCGTGTCGGTCGGGACCAGCAGCATGCTCGCGCGGCGGTGCGGCTCGGCGGCCGGGTCGGTGACGGCCATGACGATCGCGAAGGCGGCCCCGTCGGCGCTCGAGGTGAACCACTTGCGGCCGGTGATCACGTAGTCGTCGCCGTCGCGGACCGCGGCGCAGCCGAGCTGCGTCGGGTTCGAGCCGGGGTTGTCGGGCTCGGTCATCGAGAAGCAGCTGCGGATCTCGCCGCGCAGCAGCGGTTCGAGGTAGCGGGCCTGCTGGGCCGGCGTGCCGAACTTGTGCAGGATCTCCATGTTGCCGGCGTCGGGCGCCTGGCAGTTGAAGAGGTAGTGGCCGAAGGGGCACTGGCCGAGGACCTCGCTCACGAGGCCGTGCTCCTGCAGGGTCAGGCCGAGGCCGCCGAGCTCCTTGCTCATCTGCGGCAGCCACAGGCCGGCGGCGCGGACCTCGGCGCGCAGCGCCTGCAGCCGCGGGACCGCGGCGGGGAAGCCGAGCGCGAGCAGCTCGGCCTCGACGGGGTAGACGCGCTCGTCGAGGAAGGCGCGGACGCGGCCGAGCAGCTCGGCGGTGGGGGCAGGGGTTGAAAAGTCCATCGGGGCCTCGCTAGCGCAGGGTGATCTCGGCGCGGTCGTGCAGGTGCGGCAGCGCGTTGAACATGGTCAGCGAGGGCGCGCCCCCGCGGGTCTTGAGCTCGGTGATCGACGAGTTGTGGACGACGAAGCTGGCCTGCAGCGCGGCCCACGGCGCGAGCTCGAGGCCGACGCGCAGGCCGACGCCGCACGGGCCCGCGGAGGTGACGACGAGGATCGTCTGGCCGCGGCGCGCGAGCAGCGGGGCGAGGCCGGCGGTGACGCGGGCCTGAAACGCCGCGTGGGTCTCGAGCTCGGGGTCGCCGTGGCGGTCGTCGTGCCAGTGGCGCATCATGCGTTGGAACGCGCCCTCGAACGCGCGCCGGTGCGGGGCGCTGCCGCGCGGGTGGGCGAGCAGCTCGTGCATGTGGGCGGCGATCTCCGGGTCCTCGCCGGCGATGCGTTGCAGGTTGCGCTGCATCAGCTCGAGGGCGGGGTACTCGTCGAACTCGGGGCGCAGGGTCGGGGCGGGGAACTCGACGCCGCGGGCCCGCGCGGCGGCGACGAGGTGCGCGGCGGTGTCGCGCTGGCGCTTGCGCGGGCCGCTGACGATGACGTCGGGCGGGTCGATCATGCGGGCGAGGTGATCGCCGAGGCGCTGGGCCTGAAGGATGCCGAGCGGCGAGAGGACGTCGTAGTCGGCCGCCCCGAGCGAGGCCTGTCCGTGGCGGATCAGCAGCAGGGTGGTCACGCGCGGCCGATCTTGGCGGCTGCGGCCCGGGGGGTCAACCAGCGGCGCGCCGGGTCACTCCTTCACTACTTCACTCCTTTTCATCGTCGCTGCCGGTGCAGGTAGCGACGCCGAGGGCGGTCTGGTAGGCGCAGGTCGCCTCGATCAGGCGGGCGCTGAGCGGGGCGACGGCCGCGGGGTCTCCGGCGCGCACGAGGTCGGGGTAGGCGCCCCATTCGCCGAGGAAGGCCCCGATGTCGACCGCGGGCACGCGCGCCGCGATGCCGGCGGCGAGCAGGTGCGCGTAGGTGCGGCCCTCGACGGCGCTCTTGTAGCCGCCCGGGGTGCCGAGCTCCTCCGCGGGGATCTCGGCGTAGTTGCGGGTGCGCTTGGCGAAGGCGATGTCGAGCTCGGTGAGGATCGCGTCGGGGTCGATCGCCGCGGGGTCGCCGGCGAGGATCGCCTCGATCTGCGCGATGCCGGGGGTGTTGCGGCCGTCGAGGCGGTCCGCGAAGCCGCGGAACAGCTCGAGGGCCTCGAGCGCGGCGACCGGGTCGGCGCCGTCGCGGGCCGCGGCGGCGCGGTCGATGACGCGGCGGTGGAGCGCGCGGAACATCGACTTCTCGATGACCTGGCGGCTCGGCGGGACGCGCCAGTCGTCGAGCGCGGTGGCCGGGGGCTCGCCGCTGAGGCCGTCGTGGCCCGCGGCCAGGGCGGCCTCGATGTCGGCGACGATCGTGTCGGGGGCGCCGGGCCAGGTCGCGGCCTCGCCGGCCGCGGCGAGCGAGCGCAGGTCGCCGTCCCACAGGCAGTGGGCCTCGTCCCACGCGGCGAACTTGTCCTCGGCGCCGCTCTCGACCGACGACAGTCGATCGCGGAAGTGCCGGAGCAGGCCGGCGTGAAGGCGGGCGCCGGCGCCGGCGAGCGCGGCCGGGTCGCCGACGGCGAGGTGGGCGGCGATCGCCGCGTCGTCGGTGCGCGGCGGGTCGGCGAGGCCGTCGAGCTGCTGCACGAGCTCCTGCAGGTCGGTCGCGGTGTAGGCCGCGCTCGCGGCCGCCGCGTCGCCGGCGGCGATCGCCTGCGTGAGCTGGGCGGCGTGAGTCATCGCGGAGCGGCACAGGTCGCTGGCGCTGGCACCCAGCTCACGCTCGTTGAGGTCGACGGGCTCGCCGGTGGTCGTCGGCTCGCCGGTCGCGTCGGCGCCGGTCGTGCCGGCGGTGCCGGCGTCGTCGGAGGCGTCGCCGCCGTCGGCGGTGCAGGCGGGCAGGAGGCCGAGGGAAAGAAGGAAGGGGAGCAGGGTCGGGCGCATCGGGATCTCCAGGGCGCTGTCGGGCGCGGTTGTGTGATAATGAAAGCTGTTTTCAATTGCAAGCGTGAATACTCTGCGCGGGGGCCGGGCTTGACCCCCAAAAACTCCGGTGATAGAGGGGGTATGGGCAATGAAAGTCATTATCAAGACAGCGCTGGCGCTCGGTTTGACCCCGCTGGCCGGCTGCGTCGGCTTCGGGGAGCAGGGGGTCGACCCGTTCGCGGGTGACGGCCTGCCGGAGGCGCTGGCGCTGTGCGAGGGCTGCCTCGCGGAGCAGGAGCTGCGCGGCGAGCTGATGTTGTTCGTGAACACCAAGCTGACCGGCGCCGACTCGAACTTCACGTCGAACCTGCCGCTCGACAACGAGGGCCGCTACGCCGGCAACGCGCTGTACGTCTACGACCCGGCGCGCGTGTGCGACGACGGCGGGGCGGGCTGTCGCCTGGCGAAGCTCGGCAACCTGTGGCTGGACGACACCATGGGCGTGCTGTCGCTGGACGACCAGTCGCTGCAGCGGTTCTCGGTCCGCGACCTGGCGTGGCACCCGGAGCGCGGGCTGTGGGGGCTCAGCTACGACCCGCTCAACGACGAGTGGGGGCTGACGACGCTGAAGGTGCCGAAGTGGACGCGCAGCGACAACCGCGTCGAGATCGAGCGCTACGCGTTTCGCTACGGCGACGTCGACGACCCCGAGACCGACGCGTGCTACTGGCGGCAGAGCATGACCGGGCTCGAGTTCGTCGGCGACGAGCTGTGGGCGGGCTCGGCGGGCAAGCCGGGCAACGGCCTCGACGCGCGCGGCGCGATCTTCCGCATCGACCCGGAGTTCGTGGCGGCGCCGCAGCACTGCGTGCTCGCCAGCGACGTCACGCAGGACCCGGACTACTACGCGTGCTCGGCGATCTGCGGGGTGTGGACGACCTTCGCGGAGAAGGCCGGGATCGCCGGCGACATGACCGCGAGCCGCGACGGCACGATGCTCGCGCTGATCCGCGGCGAGGACCCGGCCGTGATCCCGACCGGCGAGAACGCGGTCTACGAGGTCGACGTCAGCGCGGCCGGGCGCGACCCGGAGGCGTACGGCCCCGTGATCGGCGGCCTCCCGGCGGGCCTCGACGTCGAGGGCCTGGCCCGCGTCAAGGGCGAGCTCTACGGCATCAACACGGCAGGCACGGTCTTCCGCGTGATCGAGCCGCCGCCCGGCGAGAAGAGCGGGTGGGAGGTCGAGGTCCACGACGAGCTCGGCCCGCTGTTCACCGCGTCCGACCGCAGCGTCCGCATCCGCGGGGCGACCCGCGTCGTCATCGAGTAGCGTGCTGAGCCTCGTGCACCCGGCGGCGCTGGCGGTCGCGGTCGCGACGGCCGAGCCGCGCGCCTACGCCGGCCCGGACGCGGTGGCCAGCCCGGCCGCCGCGGGCGCGTGGCCGGCCAGCGCCGGGCGCCCGCCGGGCGCGAGCGAAGCTGTCCCCGAGGACATATCACCTGTCCCCGAGGCCAGCTCGCCTGTCCTTGAGGACAGCGCCCCGGCCGGCCCGGCGCTGCCGGGCGCGGCGGCGGCGGGGCTCGCCCGCGAGGTCCGTTTTATTGAAGTGACGACGAGCCTGCTCGGGCGCAGCACGCGGCTCGACGTGCACCGGCACGCGGGCGGGCGCGCGATCGTCGACGTGCGCAAGGCGGTCGAGCAGGGCTCGGGCTCGGTCGCGGAGATGCTCGACAAGGTCCCGGGGGTGCGCGCGGTCGAGGGCAACTCGGGGCTGTCGACGTCGGCGACCAAGCTCAACGTGGCGGTGCGCGGGGCCAACCCGCGGCTGTCGGAGCAGGCGACGGTGCTGCTCGACGAGGTCCCGATCGCGCCGGCGCCGTACGGCAACCCGTCGCTGAGCCTGTTCCCGCTGTCGCTGTTCCAGATCGCGCGCATCGACACGGTCCGCGGCGGGGCCTCGGTGCGCTTCGGGCCGTGGACGTCGGGCGGGGTGTTCAACCTCGTCTCGCACCCGATCCCCGAGAACCCGACGATCGCGGTCACCGGGCAGGTCGACCAGTTCGGCGACGCCGGGGTCGCGGCCTCGTACGGCGGGGTCCACCGCAAGCTCGGGATGTACTTCGAGTACGCGCCGCGCTTCGGCAAGACGTACCGCGAGCACAGCGAGTTTGTCAGCCACGGCGGCATCGTCAAGTTCGCGTACCCGATCACGAAGCGCCTGCAGATCGAGTCGAACACGCACCTGTTCTGGGAGAAGACCAACCTGCCGGGCGGACTGCGGGGCGACGGCATCACGCCGGGCGACAGCGACTACGACCGCGACCGCTTCGGCAGCGAGCGCCCGTTCGACCGCTTCTCCGGCCACCGCGAGGGCTCCAACCTCAAGCTGCGCTGGCAGCCGCGCGCCGACCACGAGTTCCAGGTCATCGCGTTCTACAGCCACAGCGTGCGCGCGAGCGTGATGGCGACCAACCTCGACCGCAACCTCAGCGCCCCGGTGACGCTGCTCGCCAGCCAGCCGCGGGTGTTCGACGTCGTCGGGGTCGAGCCGCGCTACGCGCTGCGCGTGCGCCACAAGCGGCTGTTTCAGGACATCTCGGTCGGGATGCGCGGGGTCTACGAGACGGCGCGGCTGCGCGAGTTCTGGAGCGACCTGCCGGCCGACGGCAGCGCGCCGGCGCTGGTCTCGACCGAGACGAAGGCGTGCCCGAAGGGCCTGTCGACGGCGAAGGAGCTGATCGGCCAGCGCTGCCTCGACGGGCGCACCGGCGGGTTCTCGCTGTACCTCGAGGACAAGCTGTACCTGCTCGACACGAAGCTGGTGATCACGGCGGGCATCCGCGCGGAGATCATGCGCCAGGGCTTCTACGACATCCTCAACCAGCGCTCGGTGCCGCGGCCGATCCAGGGCGGGCCGCTGCCGGCGTTCAACGTGTGGTACGGCGGCGACCGGGTCGCAGGCTTCGTCGGCTACGGGCGCTCATTCGGCGCGCCGAGCTACTTCTCCGCGACGGTCAACATGCCGGTCAACGACGGCAGCCGCTACATCCAGCCCGAGCTCGCCGACATGGTCGAGGGCGGGCTCAAGCTGATGGAGCTCGGGGGCGTCTACGCCGACCTGACGCTGTGGTACAAGTACTTCAGCTACCTCCGCGACGAGGGCGACAACTCGCTGTCGATCATCCCCGGCGCGCACGCCTACGGGGTCGAGGCCGAGGTCGAGTGGGAGCCCGGCGAGGTGTGGGAGCGCGTCGACGGCCTCGAGCTCAAGGCCGGCTACGCGTACACCGGCAGCGCGGTGACCAGGGATCTTTATAAAGGCAACCTGATGCCGTGGTACCCGGTCCACGAGGCGTGGGGCGGCGCGGCCTACCGCTTCCCGTTCGGGCTCAAGTTCGGCGCCAACGTCGACTACACGGGCAAGCAGTTCACGGACTACGGCAACATCACGCACTGGGCGACCGGCGAGATCGGGCTGATGCCGGCGTACACGCTGATGACCGCGTTCATCGGGCTGCAGACGCCGCTGCCGCGCGGCTGGCGGCTCGAGTTCACGGTCGGCGCCAAGAACCTGCTCAACACGGTGTGGTTCACGCGCACCGATGACCTCAACGGCGGGATCCTGGCGATGCGACCGCGGACGTTCTACTTCAACCTCGGCTTCGCGCACGAGATCATCCGCGGCCGCGCGGGCGAGCAGGCCCGCCGCCGCCCGCCGCCGGGCCCGAATCGCCGGCGCTGGACGGCGACCGAGCGGCGCAATCAACGGCTGCTCCAGCGCATGTACGGGGCGTGGATGTGAGGAGCAGGGGATGATCACGCGCAAGCAGCTGTTCAAGGTCCATCAGGCGGTCGGGCTCGCGGCGGCGACGGTGCTGGTGATCACGGCGCTGACCGGGTTGCTGCTGGTGCTGCGCGGCTACCTCGGGCACGGGCCGCCACCGGCGGCGCCGGTGGTCGAGCGGCCGCTGGGGATCGAGGCGCTGATGGCCCACGCGGCCGCGGTCGGCCCCGACGAGCCGATCACCGACATCGCGCTGCCGGGCAAGCCGACGCGGCCGTATCAGTTCTTCTTCGACGACGACGCGGAGACGATCGTGTACCTCGCGGGCGACGGCACGGTGGTCGGGACGCGCGAGACGGCGGGCGGCCTGACGCGCTGGCTGTTTCGCCTGCACACCGGCGAGATCGCGGGGACGCCGGGCGAGGCGCTGGTGTTCGCGTCGGGGGTCGCGCTGCTGGTGCTGACGGCCAGCGGCCTGTGGATGATCGCGGCGCGCCGACGGGCCCGTCGCGGCCAGTGAGAACGACGAAAGGGAGACGACATGCACCTCGTGTTACAGGAGCCGGAGATCGACGGCGTATCGATGCTGATCGGGATCGATCAGGTGGTGGTGCAGCGGCGCACGGCCGCGGGTCAGGAGCTGCTGATCGCGGAGACGTCGGCGTACGGGCGCACGCTGTTCCTCGACGGGCTGGTGCAGTCGGCGGCCGCCGACGAGGCGCTCTACCACGAGCCGCTGGTCCACCCGGCGCTGGTGATCCACGGGGCGCCGCGCCGCGTGCTCGTCGGCGGCACGGGCGAGGGCGCGAGCCTGCGCGAGGTCCTGCGCCACCCGACGGTCGAGCGCGTCGTGACGGTCGACCTCGACCCCGAGGTGGTGGCGCTGTGCAAGGAGCACCTGCCGACGTGGAGCGCGGGCAGCCTCGACGACCCGCGCGTGGAGCAGCGCGTGGAGGACATCCAGGCGACGCTGGCGAGCGCGGCGGCGGGCGAGTACGACGCGATCTTCCTCGACATCACGGACCCGGTCGAGGACGGGCCGTCGGCGGCGCTGTTCTCGACGAAGTTCTTCTCGGCGGTCGCGCGCGTGCTGGCCGACGACGGCATCGCGGTGCTGCAGGCCGGCGAGCTCGACCCGGTCGACCTGCGCATGTCCCGGGCGGTCCGCAGCACGCTGCAGGCGGTGTTCCCGTGGGTCGAGTTCGCGCACACCTACGTGCCGTCGTTCCACTGCCTGTGGGGCTTCGCGCTGGTCGCCAAGCGGCCGTTCGCGGTGGTGCCGGCGGACCTCGAGGCGCGCGTGGCCCGGCTCGGGCGCCTCGACGTGTACACGCCGACGGCCCACCGCGCGATGCTCGAGCTGCCGCCGTACCTGCAGCGCCGGCTCGAGCGGCCGGGGCCGGTGATCACGGGCGAGGGCGACCTGCTGTCCTATACGACAGGTCCCTGAGGACAGGTGCCGATGGCCTGGAGTCGCACCAACCAGCTGATCGTCGCGGCGGCGGAGGCACTGGGCGGGCGGGCGGAGCCGCTCTCGAACCGGCACACGGACTACTTCGTGCGCCTGATCCACGGCGAGCGCTCGGCGATCGTCAGCAAGACGCGCTCGCCGTTCCTGACGCAGGTGGCGCAGAGCCTGGCCAACAACAAGCACGTCAGCCGCGAGCTGCTGGCGGCGCGCGGGATCCCGACGGTGCCGGACCTGCTGCTCGACGAGGGCGATGACCCGCGCGGACCGGCGGCGCGGGCGATGCTGGCGCGGTACGGGCGGCTGGTGGTGAAGCCGAACTGGGGGAACCGCGGGGTCGGGGTGACGACGGGGGTGCGCACGCTCGGGCTGCTCGCGCGGGCGCGGGAGTATGCGCGCGGGCTCGACCTCGACGAGGAGGTGGTGGTCGAGCCGTTCTTGGAGGGGACGAACTTGCGGGTCGCGGTGATCGGGGGGCAGTTCGCGGCGGCGGCGGAGGTGCAGCGGCCGCGGCTGGTGGCGGGGCGGAAGATCGAGGGGCAGATCGCGAGGATCAACGCGGATCCGCGGCGCGGGTCGTGGGACACGCCGAGCTTGCGGCCGCTGGATCGGCTCGAGCCGGAGGACTTGATGGGGCAGCTCGGGGTGTACGGGCTGACGATCGCGGACGCGCCGCCGGAGGGGCTCGAGATCGAGGTGACCGGGGAGGAGGCGGAGGTGATCGATCGGACCGGGGAGATCCATCCGGGGTGGGTCGATGTCGCGGTGCGGGCCTGCGCGCTGCTCGGGGTCGATGTCGGCGGGGTCGACCTGCGGGGGCCGCTCGCGGCGTTCTCGCGGGCGCCGACCGGGGACGGGGAGGCGGTGCTGCTCGAGGTCAACGTGCTGCCGGCGCTGCATCTGCACGCGCTGCCGACGGTCGGGGCGCCGCGCGCGGTGTTCGAGGCGTTCGTCGCGTATTGCCTGCAGCTGCCGGGGGCGCCGTCGGCCTGTGCGCGGGTGCTCGTGTAGCGGCGGGCTCAGTCGTCGAGGACGCCGGGGAGGTGGGGCTCGTGGATGTGGTCGTCGGTGCGCGTCGCGGCCGGGTCGGCGGAGGGCTGGGGATCGGCGACGGTGGGTCGGCTGTCTTCGGGGACAGGTTGGCTGTCCGTCGGGACAGGTGCCTGCGGCGGGGTCGAGGGGGCGGGGCGGCCGG
>Ga0075163_10007940_pt1 | contig 14012 bp, 9 predicted proteins | sample JI1023141ADNA_FD_71478 | JGI IMG/M metagenome (GOLD analysis project Ga0075163, IMG submission 71478) | Wastewater effluent complex algal communities from Wisconsin, to seasonally profile nutrient transformation and Carbon sequestration -... | ecosystem: Engineered > WWTP > Effluent > Algae...
ATTTATTTTATGGAATAGGTGCACAGCAATTTCCTTCTCCAAGTGGTGCTGCTCAACCATTAGGAAATATTAGTGGTTCAACTGTACCAAATGCAGATTTGCGCCCAATGAGAGTTTCTGAAAAGGAATTTGGTTTAGAGATGAAGGTATTGGACAATCTAATTGGTATAGATTTCACCTATTACAATAAACTTTCATCAGATCAGATTTTAAGAGCCCAAACCTCCAATGCAGGGGGTTATTTAAACCAGCTGATAAATGTTGGACAAAGCAGGAATCAGGGTGTTGAAATGTTGCTGACGTTAAATCCAATCAGGTCGCAAAGTGTTTACTGGAATGTGGCGTTAAATACTTCATACAATAAAACAGAAGTGCTGAATCTTGGAAGTGGTGTTAGTGATAACATGATTACTGTTGGTACTGCTGATTTTACCGGAGAACTTCGTCAGGTTGTAGGACAGGCGATGGGTCAGTTGTATGGCTTTGGATATTTACGTGATGCACAGGGAAGACAAGTTTTTGATGCAGGGAATGGTCGTCCTTTACGTACCCCAACTCAAATTGCATTTGGATCGGCCATACCGGTATGGGTTGGTGGTATCTCCAATAGTATTTCTGTAAAGGGTATTGAAATGTCATTCCTTGTCGACTTTAAACTGGGTCATAAATTAATTTCGGGAACCAATCACAATGCATGGCGCCATGGTTTACATAAAGCAACCCTGGTTGGGCGTGCAGAGAATTTAGTTCTTGGTGATGGTGTCAATCAAAATGGACAGGTAAATGCTACAAAATCAGGTCTGCAGGCATTTTATGAAACCGTTCGTTCTCAAAATATTGCTGAGCAATTTGTATACAATGCCGGACTTTGGCAATTGCGTCAAATTACACTTGGTTATGATTTCACAAGATTTATTCCGGAGAGACTTTCATTTATCAAAGGTCTGCGTTTGAATGGAGTTGCAAACAATGTATGGGCAATCAAGAAATGGGTTGATAACATTCACCCTGAACAATCCGGTTTGCCATCCGACAATTTGGTTGGTTTGGAAGCAACCGGTTTGCCTATTACCAGAAGCATAGGGTTCAATTTGAACGTTAAGTTTTAATGAACCAAAACATTCAACACGTGATTATTGTTAGATAAATCGAAAACTTAAAAATAAACAGATGAAACCATCATGATTTTGCCAAAACCCGGGAGGGTATGATTATAAAATCATGATTGCTTCATCACCATTTTTACTAAATAATAAACAGATGAAAAATAAACTAAGAATTTCAGCTATTTTACTAGTCATTTCCGGACTGGTAGGCTGTGATAAAGGTTTTGATGAAATGAACGTCAACCCCATTGCTTTAACATCGGTTGAGCCTTCTTATCAATTAAATTCCGCAATTATTAATACAGCACCTGGTTATGGAAATCTAAGTTATGAAACTACCATTGTTAAACAGATGATCACCCCTTTTAGTGGTCAGGGTTCGGCAGCTAATTTCAATCAGGATAACCGTGGTGTTGCTGCAGGAAACTGGAATACTCTTTATCAAACAAATGTTAAAGAATTAACTGATGTAATTGCAAAAACAAAGGATGTTCCGGCCCGTTCCAATCTGTACAATATGGCAAGGATCTGGAAGGCATATACATTTATGCTCTTGACCGATACCTATGGAGATGTACCTTACAATCAGGCTGGTAAAAACTACCTGGAGGGGATCTCAACTCCGGCTTATGATTCGCAGGAATCTATCTATACATCTATCTTAACGGAATTGGAAACTGCTTCTGCTGGTTTGGACGCTGCAAAAGCCAGGGTTACTACGGATGTTTTATATGATGGAGACATAGTCAAATGGAAAAGATTTGGATATTCCTTACTGCTACGTGCCGGCATGCGTTTATCAAAAATTAATCCCACAAAGGCGGCAGAAGCCGTTGGTAAGGCTGTTACCGGGGGACTAATGCAATCTAATGCAGACAATGCAATTATCAGACATAATGCATCATTTGCAAATCCGGTTGGTTCACAGTTAAATGGAGGTCAGTCTGCATTCTTTTATCTCGCTGCAGATTTTGTAACGCATCTTAAAAATGCAAACGACCCGCGTTTGCCTGCTATTGCAGTCCGTTATGTTGGTGCTGCCAGCGGGGCCCAGCAGGTTGAATCAAGGGCTAACAGAACCGCAGCCGTCCAAATCGGGGCACCCCTTGGTTTTGACAACACGACTATTGGCCCTGCAGTTACTGCAAGTAGCCTGGCCAGTTTATGGGATTACAGCCAGTTGGATCGTACACGTGTAGCCGGTTTGAATGCTCCCAGCTTCCTGCTTACTTATGCTCAAACCCAGTTATTATTGGCAGAAGCATCCTTCAGGAATTGGACAACAGGTACTCCCGGGACATTTTACAGTAATGGTATCCGTGCTCATATGCAGCAGTTTGCTAGTTATGGAACGAGTTCAGCCATTGCAGATGCGGCAATTAATACATTTATTTCTGCTAATCCATTGAGTGCCGGAAAAGAACTGGAGGAAATTAATACGCAATATTGGGTTGCAAATTTTCTGATCGGACCAGAGGCCTGGGCTAATTTCAGGAGGAGTGGTTTTCCTAATCTGACACCAAATCCTTATCCTGGGAAAGATCTCAAGACTGAACCATTTATCCGCAGACTGACTTATACTGACGCCGAGCTGAATGTAAATAAAACTAATGTTCAGGCAGCAATAGCAAGACAGGGTGCAGACATTATGGATACTCGGGTCTGGTGGGATAAAAAATAGTTATATTTCAATTCCTTATAGGATACCATTACAAATGAACTTTAAACATAAACAGGACTGCCAGATTTAACATGAAAAATTTAAAACAGAGATTATTAAATGGGGAAACCCTAAATGGTTGTTGGTTAAATCTTGGCAGTGCTGTCACTGCTGAAATAGTTGGACTTTCGGGTTTTGATTGGGTATTGATAGACCTGGAGCATGGTGCAGGTTCTGAAAGTTCTACTCTTTCGCAGATACAAGCTTTGGAGCATACCTCTGCCGGAGTAATAGTTCGTGCTGAAAGTACAGAACCACAAAGACTACATAGGGTTTTGGATATGGGTGCTGAAGGGGTGATGTGTCCGAAAGTTAGAAATGCTGAAGAGGCTTTGAAGGTTGTAAAAGGTTTACATTATCCACCTTATGGAAACAGAGGAGTGGCAAAAATGGTCAGAGCAACCCAATTCGGTCTGAACTTTAACGACTATTACCAAAAGTCAGGGGAACAAATTCTTGGCATCGTACAAATTGAAACCAGGGAAGTACTGAATCACCTTGATGAGGTTGCCGCAATTGATGGGGTAGATGTTCTATTTATAGGGCCTGCAGACCTGACGATGGAACTAGGCATTTTTGGACAGTTTGACCATCCTCATTTTCTGGATGCGGTAGATAAAATAGTAAATGCTGCGGCAAAAGCTAAAAAGGCTGTTGGAATACTATTCTTTAATCCCGAAGATTATCAGAAATATCATAACCTGGGAATCAGGTTCCTTGCCTGTGGTGCTGATGCAACTTTTGTTGCCGATGGTGCCCGGAATATGGCTAATAAACTGGCAGATTTTAGAAAGCAACAAATTTAAACCGATTATCTTATGTATTTAACAGATCCATTCTTATTATTAGCTGTAGGTGTAGTAATTGTTGTTGGTGGGATTATCGGCTTTAAACTTCACCCTTTCCTTGCATTATTATTTGCAGCATTTATTGTTTCAATGCTTACCCCTCCTGAGTTTCTTCAAAATTATGCCTTATCCAAGGGGATGTCGGCCGATGCGGCATTGGCCTTTTCAAAAAGAAATGTTGGAGAGCGTATAGCCACCGAATTTGGAAATACCTGTGTTAAAATTGGTATTCTGATTGCAATGGCTGCCATAATTGGTAAATGTTTACTTGAAAGTGGCGCAGCAGAGCGAATAATCAGATCTATCCTTTACCTGACAGGTATGGATAAGGCGCCTGTAGCATTTTTAGTGAGCAGTTTCTTTATCGGTATTCCGGTATTTTTTGATACTGTTATTTTCCTGATGATGCCTTTGGTTAAATCAATGGCCTTGAGGATTCAAAACAGCTATTTGCTACTCGTGATGTGTGTGATGGCGGGAGCTGCTATGGCTAATTCATTGGTTCCACCGGCACCCGGTCCATTATTTTTAATTGGTGAAATGAATATTCCAATTGGATTAATGATGGTTGCAGGTACGATTGTGGGACTTTTTACCATTACTGCAGGTTATTTCTTCTCAGTATGGTCGAATAAAAGAGGGCCGATTGAAATGCGGGATTCAGCAGACGCCAAACTTGAAGATATCCGTGCAGCTGCAATAGTTGATACCAAGCATCTTCCAGGATTAGGTATTTCATTACTACCTATTCTGATTCCTTTAGTTTTTATTTGTATCGATACCATTGTAAATGCTGTAAAGCCTGCAGATTTAAGTATTCTTTCTCCAATGACCCAGACTTTAATCAGTATAGTTGGATTCTTTGGAAATAAGAATACTGCACTAGTTGTAGGAGGTATTGCTGCATTAATTATACTGGCAAGTCGTAAAAATGATACCAAAGATGGAATTTCATCAAAGATTCAGGCAGCTTTAAATAGTGGTGGTGGGATAATCCTGATTACTGCCGCAGGTGGTGCATTTGGAGGAATGCTGCAACAAACCGGGATTAGTTCCCAGATTGCAGATATGACGAAAGGCTATCAAATGGCATTGATTCCCATGGCCTTCATGATTGCTGCAATTGTTCGGACAGCACAGGGATCGGCTACAGTTGCCTTGATTACTGCTTCAGGAATCCTTTCTGGAATTGCATTGAATTCAGATTTAGCCTTTCATCCGGTATATTTAGGATTGGCAATTGGTTGCGGATCTAAGCTGGTGCCATGGATGAATGACTCAGGCTTCTGGATTATTTGTAAATTAAGTAACCTTACTGAGAAGGAAGCATTAAAGACCATCTCACCTTTGTTAGTGGTCATGGGTTTTACAGGTCTTTTAGTTATTATGATCGGAGCAAAAATATTTCCCCTGATTTAAAAATTTTAATTTGTAATTAATAAATAATGGAAAAAATAGGATTTATCGGCTTGGGTATTATGGGTAAACCCATGGTATTAAATTTATTAAAAGCCGGTTTTGAGGTTAATGTTTTGAGAAAAAGCAGTTCATCAGGGATTGTTGAGTCGGCCGGGGCAAAGGTACATGATAGTACTGCGGAACTTTCAGCAAATTCTGACATCATTATCACGATGTTACCTGATTCACCGGAGGTAAAACAGGTTGTTTCTGAAATTCTTCCTCAAATCAAAAAGGGCTCTCTTTTTATAGATATGTCTACCATTTCGCCGGTTGTGACCATGGAAGTTTATAACAGCCTAAAAGAAAAAGGTGTTGAGGCGCTTGATGCCCCTGTTTCGGGCGGTCAGGTAGGTGCTGAAGCGGCAACTTTATCAATAATGGCAGGAGGATCACAGGAAGCATTCAACAGGGCACTTCCGGTTTTCCAGGCAATGGGTAAAAATATCGTCTTAATTGGAGATGCCGGTGCCGGACAGGTTACAAAGGCATGCAATCAAATGATAGTAGGTATTACGATACAGGCTGTAGCTGAAGCCTTTTCCATGGCAAAGAAAGCAGGAGTTGATCTGGAAAAGATGAGGGAGGTACTCCTGGGTGGATTTGCGCAAAGCCGTATTTTAGATTTACACGGCAAACGTATGATTGAGGGGAATTTTGTGCCCGGTTTTAAAGTAAAATTACATAAGAAGGATATGGGAATAGCGCTTCAAACCGGAGCCAGTCATCAGGTATCCTTAAAAGCAACAGAGCTGGTAGCCGGATTGATGAATCAACTCGTTAATGAGGGTCATGGCGAACTGGATCACAGTTCTCTCTTCCTGCTGCAGGAAAAGAAATAAATCGATTTATTTAACCGTACTTAATAAAATTAAAATTATGCAACGTAGAAATTTTGTTAAATCAATTGCTGCCGGATCCATAGGTGCATCCGTATTGTCTCCTATCGAATCAATGGCAGCTGTAAAACCAAAACCTAAAAAGGTTTTGATGAAAGTTGGTTGCCAGTCTGGTGGAACTACTGAAGAAAATTTACAGCTAAAAGGTCGCTGTGGGGTCTATAATATTGACGGAGGAATGCCGAAATATATTCCTAATGTAGGATGGGATCTTGAGGATTCACTTAAAAAGCGTGAAGCATGTGAAAAGTATGGGATTAGTTTAGACGCCTATCACTGGCCACTCACTTCGGCAGGTATTGATAAAGTACTCTTCCCTAATGTTATGCTTGGAAAAAGCCCGCAGAGAGATCGCGAAATTGAGATGCTCAACCAGATGATCATGGTTGCCGGTAAGACAGGTATAAAGGTACTTAACTATAATACTACCATTTTACCGGTGCTCAGGACAGGAAAAACACTTGATCCAAAACGGGGGAATGCAGAATACAGCACCTGGAACCTCGCAGAAGCTTTAAAAAGGAATGACCCAAAAACAATAGCCGGAGATGTAAGTATTGATGATATGTTTGAGCGGATTACCTATCTGCTTGACAGAACGCTTCCTGTGGCAAAGGAATATAATGTAAAGTTGGCAAATCATATTGCTGATCCTCCTGCACCCGTTGGCTACAGAGGTATTACCCGTTGGAACAGCCCGGATGTATTTGAAGGGATTAAAAGGTTTGCTCAATTATATGACAGCAAATACCATGGTTTCAATTTCTGTATCGGGTCAATTGCAGAGGGACTTAAAGATCCCAAAAATGATATCATCCCGATTATCAGATGGGCCGGTGAGCGGAATCAGATCTTTAATATTCACCTGAGAAACATTAAAGGTGGCTGGGGTAATTTTCAGGAGGTCTATCCTGATAATGGGGATATGAATTTCCTACAGGTAGTTCGTGAGTTGCGTGAAGTAGGTTTTGATGGGATGGTAATGCCTGATCACGTACCTTATCACAAAGATCCTGTAGCCAGCTGGCAATCATTTGCATTTTGCTATGGATATATTAAAGGCTTAATTCAGGCCGTGACTGAAGAAGCGGAAACTGCAAGTTAAATTATAATAATCTTTCAATATGCTCAGACAAAGGGGCCCCCGAATAAAGGATATCGTTATTACACCCATAGCGATTGTTGATCCGCCACTATTAAATGCGGCAGGTTTGCATGCACCCTATGCACTGAGAATTGTATTGGAAATTATTACCGATGATCAGATTTCAGGTATCAGTGAAATACCCGGGACCAGTGATATTGAACAGGCACTTCATGAAGCAAAGAACCTTCTTGTTGGTAAGGATGTATTCCAGCTGAATCAGATCAGGAAAGTATTAACTGAACGGTTTGGATCAGAATCTCCTTTAGCAAGAGGAGAAGCTCCATGGGACCAGCGGAAGTTAGTGCATATTTTCAGTTCAGTGGAAGTTGCCTGCATGGATATCATGGGTAAAGTTCTTGGCAGGCCGATAGTGGATTTACTTGGAGGTAAAATGCGGGAAAGTGTACCCTTTTCCGCATACCTCTTTTATAAATACGAAGGTGCAGGAGGAGAGTTTGGGTTTAACCTTAATCCCGATGCAACAGGCTGGGAAGCTGCAAAACAAATGGCTGCTTTAAATCCTGAAGAAACAGTGCTGCAGGCTAAGGCCATGTGTCAGGAGTTTGGTTTTAAGTCTATCAAACTAAAAGGGGGTGTATTTGAACCCAGAATTGAAGTGGATACCATTCTGGCGCTTTATAAAGAATTTGGTCCGGAAGTTCCATTACGTTTTGATCCTAATGCCATTTGGGCGTTGGATACAGCGATTCAATACGGTAAGGAACTTGAAGGGATACTGGAATACCTGGAAGATCCTGTTCGTGGACAGGAAAATATGGCTGCAGTCCGTAAGGTTTTAAAAACCCCGCTTGCGACAAATATGTGTACCACTTCATTTGAAGAAATACCTGCCAGTATAAAAATTGGTTCTGAGGATATTATATTGAGTGATCACCATTTTTGGGGCGGTTTGAAAGCATCCATGACCCTTTCGGGGATTTGTGATACTTTTGGACGCGATTTATCCATGCATTCTAACAGTCATTTGGGTATTTCATTGGCTGCAATGGTACATTTAGGTGCAGCACTACCTAAAATGCCTTATGCCTTAGATACTCACTATCCTTGGCAATCGGATGAAGTTATTCTTGGCGGCCGCATTAAATTTAAAGATGGTTCAGTAGCGGTACCGGATGAGCCGGGCCTGGGGGTTGAATTGGATAGGGCAGCCCTGGCCAGACTGCACCAAAATTATATTAATTGTGGTCTCAAAAAGAGAAATGATGAGATTGAAATGCAGAAGAAGGTACCCGGTTGGAAATTTCAATCCACCAGGTGGTAGATTTCCTGAACCAGAGTTCAATTATATCCCGAATATTTTTTTCAAATTCCCTTCATTCAATATTTTTTTTAGACTTAAATTGAAATGAATTTTCCAAGAGAAGGAGTTTTTAATAATTTGAGTCATGAACAGATATGCGAAGAGATATAGTGATATTTAAGAAACCCGGTGATAATCCTGGTTTGTGGCTAATTATCTTCCTGTTTATTTGCTCAGCTTGTCAGTCAACTTATAAGAAAAGCTCTAACTGGAGCATATATAAATCAGACTCTAAAAGCAGTAGTTACTCATCCCTAAAGCAAGTCAATAAAACAAATGTCAGTCAGCTGGAATTGGCATGGACATTTGCTTTTAAGGATGCATTACCCGGTGCCCGTACATCCAGAATACAGGCAAACCCGATCGTGGTTGATGGTCTCATGTATATCCCATCCAGTAGGAATAGAATTTACGCAATCAATTCGATCACGGGTGAACAGGTATGGTCATTTGACCCCTTTTCCGGGACTCAGGGTGGAAATGTTAGTCGGGGGGTAACTTATTGGGAAGATGGCAATGATAAACGGATCCTGTTCACTGCCGGGAGTAATTTATTTGCTTTGGATGCCCGGACCGGGGAATTGATTTCCGGCTTTGGAAAAAATGGAAAAGTGAATCTGAATACCGGTATGCGCGGCGACCCGGATAAAATATCCGTTGTTCCTTCATCACCGGGTATTGTTTATAAAGATCTTTATATCCTTGGTACTGCAGTTTCAGAATTATACGGAGCAGAACCGGGATATCAAAGGGCTTATAACATCAGGACAGGCAAACTGGTATGGACTTTCCATACTATCCCCCATCCGGGTGAATTTGGATATGAAACCTGGCCAAAGGAGGCCTGGAAATATGCCGGTGGTGTAAATAACTGGGCCGGAATGAGTCTTGATGAGGAAAGAGGAATGGTATTCCTTGCCCTGGGTTCTCCATCGTATGATTTTTATGGTGGCGATCGGAAAGGTCAGAATTTATTTGGAAACAGTGTGGTAGCCCTTGATGCCCGGACCGGAAAATATATATGGCATTATCAAACCATTCATCATGACCTTTGGGACTATGATCTGCCGGCGCCTCCAAATCTGGTAAGCGTTGTACATGATGGAAAAAGAATTGATGCTGTGGCGCAAACATCCAAAATAGGTTTTCTTTATTTGCTAAACCGGGAAACAGGTGTGCCCTTATTTCCTGTCGAAGAGCGCCCGGTACCTGCTTCAGATGTGCCCGGAGAGGAAGCCTGGCCTACCCAGCCATTCCCATTAAAGCCAAAGCCTTATGCCCGTCAGCACATTTCATTGGATGATTTGAGTAATTATTCAGAAAAATCACATGATGAGTTATTGAAAAGATTTAAGTCAATAAGATATGAAGGTTTGTTTACTCCACCGTCTATGAAAGGGAATGTTAATCTTCCCGGTACAAGCGGAGGCTCAAGCTGGGGTGGAGGTGCTTTTGATCCGGCAAGCGGGATCATTTATGTCAGGGCTACTAACACACCGGGTATCAGTTTAATGAAAAAAATGGATACTGAAGAACAATCAGGTAGTCCATTTGATCAGGGTAAGGCCCTTTATACTACTTATTGTCAGGCTTGCCATGGCCCTGATAAAAAAGGAGATAACGATTATCCCTCATTATTGGGCCTTCAGAGCAGAATGAATGAGGAAGAGGTATTGGCGAAAATAAGAGTTGGTGCCGGCAAGATGCCATCCTTTGCTAGCATTATTGCTGGAAAGGAGGAAGCTATTATTTCGTTTCTGTTTGAAAAAGATTCGCGATCAGCCAGGGAAATTAATTTTCTGAAGGAAATTGCAAAAAGTGAATCTGCAAACCAGGATGCTGGTAAATTTAAGCAGGAAGTCCCGGTCAGGTACCTGGATATTTTGTCTAATGGCAAATTCCGTGATTCGGAGGGGCGTTATGGAATTAAACCACCATGGACGACCTTAAATGCAATTAACCTCAATACCGGCGAATATGCCTGGACAATTCCTTTAGGAAATTATCCTCATTTGCAGCAAAAAGGGGAGCCTGAAACCGGTTCTGAAGGGAATACCGGTCCGATTGTTACCGCCGGGGGATTACTTTTCATTGGAGCTAATATGGGCGGGACTGATTTCAGATTCAGGGCTTATGATAAGGATACCGGAAAATTATTGTGGGACACTCCAATTCCGGGTAGTACAACTTCGAATGCTTCCAGTTATAAGAGTGGTAAGAAACAATACATAGCAGTATCGGTTGCGGGTGATGCGGAGAATCCTGGTGGGTATGTGATGGTTTTTGCATTACCGGATAATAAGCAGTATTGAATCACTTAATTTTTAAATGCAGGGATTTAATTTGACTGATAATTCTCTTAAATTAAGAGAAATTTAAATCTATAGCCATGAAGAAGATTCTCCGGGAACAGGCGGTAAAATTTGCATTCAATTATTCAGATACACCATTAATACATGTGAATCCGGGTGAAGTATTTGAAATTGAAACCTGGGATGCAGGAATTGGATTTTTTAAAAGTTCGGCAGATAAGGCTATTCCTGCAAATCGACCGGGCTTCGATCGTACACCACCATTGGTAAACCCAATTGCCGGACCGATTTTTATCGAGGGACTTGACCGCGGGGATACCCTTGTTGTGAGTATTCATCAGATTGAAGTGGAAAAAACTTCCTGGATTGCGGTAGGTCCGAATCGCGGGCCACTGGGTGATTCCTTCCGCTGGAGCGAAATTTCAGGTGAGTACAGTACGATGGTTTTTGATCATAGTCCGGGTCCGGGCGGGACTACTGTTGATGGAACACTCCATTTTAATGATAAGATCTCCTGGCCAATTACCCCATTTGTGGGCACTCTGGGTGTTGCACCCGATCGGGATGTGGCAAACAGCCTTGATGGGCAGGGCGACTGGGGAGGAAACCTCGATATTCGTGATTTCAAACCAGGGAATAAGATATTTCTTCCGGTTTATCATCCAGGTGGGCTTTTCTATCTGGGCGATGTACATGCAAGTCAGGGAGATACAGAATTTACCGGAACTGCTGCCGAAACCCAGGCTACCGTCAGGCTTTCATTTGAGGTAATTAAAGGGAAGCGATCCCCCGGAATCCGGATTGAAACCCCTGACAGCATTATCGCTATTCATGCCTTCAGACCTCTTGAAGATGCAGTCCATCAGGCAACAGTTTATATGATGGATTGGCTGGTTAGCACCTACGGTTTTACCCAGGTTGAAGCTTATTGTTTTGTCAGTACCTGCCCTGATTTTAGAATCAATGTGTATCAGATGTGTAAGATTGGCAAACTGAATTATGTGGCAGGAGCTGAGATACCGAAAAGGTATTTAGCTCATAACTAAAACTGATTCATTTTGAAATATTGATTAGGAACCCTGAATAACGTGAACTCGACATAATATTTTAAAAACCGCATAGAAACATAGCATTTTATAGCTTCTAATCTAGATTTTAGACACAGATAGCCTTGAAGCTTCGCTTCAATCTATGTCACATTTAAAGCATAATAAATTTAATCTATGTGGTTAAATATTAATCTTTAGATAATTTAATATCGAACTCACGTTAAATAGATAGTCTGTTAGAACAGCTATTATTTTCCATAAATTGCTTTATTATCTTTTTTCAACCTCATTTAGCCTTGAATATCTTATGATCAATCTAAAAAATATTCAGACAGAGGTCGATACCGGCTTCCTGTACAAAATCCTTGCAGAAAACGAAAAAGATCCTAATGTGGCCAGAGTTTTCACTGAAATGAGTGAAATAGAGCATAGCCATGCCATTGCTTTTCTGAAGAAAAACAATCTGGATAGCTCTCATTTACCCGCACCCTCAGGAAGGGCAAAGGTTTTGAGATTTATTGGAAAGGTATTAGGGTATGATTATGTACTTGGGGTATTGCTGGACACCGAGAAGAGCATTTCATCTTCTATTGTCAAGGGTAAGAAGAAAAGTAATACTAGTCCTTCCTTATCTGATACTTCGCATGTCACAATTCTAAGAAATATCTTAGATAAGCATCAGGATATTTCGGGTTCAAATCTCGCCAGATTTGAAAAGAGGCATAGGTCTGTGGGTGGCAATGCACTCAGAGCAGCGGTACTTGGAGGGAACGATGGACTGGTTTCAAATTTCAGTCTGGTAATGGGGATTGCAGGTGCAACAAGCGGACAAAGCGAAGTCTTGTTAACCGGGCTGGCAGGCTTAATGGCAGGTGCACTTTCAATGGCTCTGGGGGAATGGATTTCGGTGAAAAGTTCGCAAGAGCTGTATGAAAATCAAATGCAGCTGGAAATGGAGGAACTGGAAACAAATCCAGAGGGCGAAGAAAAGGAACTTGCTTTAATTTATATTTCAAAAGGAATTCCGGAACAGCAGGCAAGGACCATGGCAAAGTCCATCATCTCTGATAAAGACCGCGCTCATGAAATGCTGGTACAGGAAGAGCTGGGGATAAATGCTGAAGATTTGAAAGGTTCAGCAATGGAGGCGGCAATTACCTCTTTTCTTTTGTTCGCTATAGGTGCTATTATTCCAGTCATTCCTTTTTTCTTCTTAAGTGGAATAAATGCGGTACTGCTCAGCGCAGGTATGAGTGCTCTGGGATTGTTCTTAATTGGCTCGGCTATTACCTTGTTTACCGGAAAAAGTATCTGGTTTTCAGGTTTCCGGCAAGTTCTTTTTGGTCTCGCAGCAGCTGCAATAACTTATGGAATTGGTATGATCATCGGTGTTTCACTTGCCTAAGCATGGATTTTGGTTCAGATTCTGAACTATAGAGCCTCCGACATTAAATTTTACTATTATTGCTAAATGTAACTTTTGTAACCATAAATCGGGTTTACTATGGAGACCTTTGTGTTCAAATAAAAAGACATTATGGAAATATTAGGTTATATACTGGCAGTACTGGTTGGCATTTCATTAGGCTTAATAGGAAGCGGTGGATCAATACTTACGGTTCCGATTCTGGTTTATGTGATGGGGGTAAATCCTATTCTCGCTACTGCTTATTCTCTGTTTATAGTTGGTTCAACCGCCTTTATTGGGGGTATTCAAAGTGCCCTACAGAAAAAGGCGGATTTTAAAACCGTTCTGATCTTTGGTATTCCATCCATTGCGGCAGTGTATCTGACCCGCATGTGGCTGGTACCACTAATTCCATCTGAATTATTCACAATCGGATCATTAGTTATTACCAAATCTATCGGGATTATGGTTCTGTTCGCCATTGTCATGATTCTGGCTTCTGTGAGTATGATCAGGCCATGTATTGACTGCGATAAAGCAGATGATGATCCGCTAAGGTATAATTACCCGATGATCCTTCTTGAAGGTGCTTTAGTAGGTTTACTTACAGGTCTGGTAGGTGCCGGTGGCGGATTTTTAATCATCCCTGCCCTGGTGCTTCTGGCTCGTATGCCGATGAAACTTGCGGTTGGAACTTCCTTATTTATCATTGCTGCGAAATCATTGATTGGTTTTATTGGAGAT
>Ga0075163_10007941_pt1 | contig 14012 bp, 11 predicted proteins | sample JI1023141ADNA_FD_71478 | JGI IMG/M metagenome (GOLD analysis project Ga0075163, IMG submission 71478) | Wastewater effluent complex algal communities from Wisconsin, to seasonally profile nutrient transformation and Carbon sequestration -... | ecosystem: Engineered > WWTP > Effluent > Algae...
GCAATCAAAAAATATCCGAGCAACGCGCACAAGCCGTGAGTGACTATCTGCAAGACGTGTGGAAGGTGCAAGCAAAGCGCATCATCATCCAAAAGCGTGATTTGCCGGAAGTTCCCTCCAACAGCGCCGAACCAACGGGCGCAGCCGAAAACCGTCGGGTGGACTTGTCCTCGACGCTGCCCGAACTCTTGGCTCCGGTCGTGAGCGATGTTATTGCGAAAATTCCGAATCCGCCGACCATTCGTTTTGGTCTGGAAATCAACGCGGGTGCGGGCTTGAAGCAATGGAACTTTGAAACAACCCAATTCCAAGACGACGAAGTGGCGACGGTCTTCCAACGCACCGGTACGAATACCTACCCAACGCAGCTAGACTGGAACTTAGCGCAAGAAGCGAACACCGTCCCAAGTTCGGGACAAGACCTGACCGTCCAGCTTTCCATGACGGACATCAACAACAAAACCGGTGATGCGCCCTTGACAGCAATTCCGGTGGAGCAAATCAACGTCCAGAAAAAAGAACTGGAAGGCAAAGGCGACAAACGTATTGACTGGTTTGATATTATCGGTTTCACCGGCGGTGCAAATCCTGCCTTGGACGAAGTAAATCAAAAAACGATAGATGCTATCAAAGCAAAACTCAAGCCCGATGCTGTGGTAACTATCAACGCTTACACCGACAACACAGGTGATGCGGCGCAGAACAAACAGCTTGCGCAAAAACGTGCAGAGTTCATTGCAAAATCGCTCGGCACTCCGAACGCAAAAATCAACGCCGTAGGACCGACAACATTGCACGACAATAACAACCCCGAAGGCAGGATGTACAACCGCCTCGTGCGCGTGGAACTCATTACGCCGACGAAGTAAGACGAATACCGATTAAGACAATTCTCATAAAGCAGCTGCGCTTCCCGAAAGTGCAGCTGCTTTTTTTATATCGAATTTTTATATCGAACGAACAATTTCCTTCGCATACCATCGGGAAAAGTGCGATTTTGAGGGTGCAACAAGTCATTTTGCCCTTTTTGTTCCTATTGCTCCCAATGTACGTCCTACACAATCCCCGTCCTTCTTCCTTCGAGATTTCTGCGCCGTTAGAGGTGATGCTCGAAAAAGCGCTTGCCTCCGATGCAGAGAATACGCTCCAATCCTTCGTGTGCATTGTCCCCACGGGGCGGCGTGTGCGTCTGCTGAAGCGCTTTGTGGTGCGTGAAGTCTTCAAGCGGACGCAGAAGCCTGTTTCGGCGATGAACATTTTCACGCTGGAAGGTTTCGTGCGCCACACGGCGCAGTCGCTTTTGGGTAATGCCATGCCGCACCTTGCCAGCGAGGCGCTGCAAGCCGCCATTATGGAGGAAGCCGCCGAAAAATGCCGCAAGGAAATGACTTTTTTCACGAGTGGCGGGAGTAGATTTCAAGCCATTTCCCCGTCGGTGCTGGAACGCTTGAACAGCATTATTCTGGGGCTGAAGGAAGACGGCATCACGCCGCAATCGCTCCGTGCCGACCTCACCTCAAGCATGATGAGCGGCAGCGACGTAACCGACCCGCGCCGTTTGGCAGACATTGCCACGCTCTACGAAAGTTACGAGCGGACGCTGGGCGATGCGGTGTGCGATTACCCAAAACTCCTGACACTGCTCACGGATGCGCTCACAAAAGAACAAGCCGTACTCCGCACAGAATCAGATCTTGAGGCAGTGTGGACGCATCTTTTCCCGCACGTATCAACGCTTGCACTGGACGGTTTCACGGAGTTCAAAAAACCCGAAGAGCGCTTTCTTGCTGCGCTGTACTATGCGCCATTCCACACAAGGATTATTCTGGATTACTCCGATGCGAACGGTCCGCTTTTTGGGGGCTTGCAAGACACCATTACCAGTTTGCAAGGATTTACGGGCAGAACTCCGAAGCAAACGGACGCCAAGTCGGATGAAATCTCGCTTGTGCCGCGCTATACCGCCTACTCCACCGACAATGAAGTAAACGACCGCTTCAAAGAACATCGCGAAGAGCATCTGCCGAGAGCCTCGTATTTGCGGCGCTGGCTCTTTAATACCGACGAAGACATTCGCCATGCGGGTTTCAACGATGCCGTGAGCATCATTGCCTTTGAAAATCGCGCCGATGAAGCTCGCTCTATTGCGAAACTGGTGCGCCACTGGGCGGTGAAAGAGAATATGCCCCTCTCAGAAATGTGCGTGGTCATGCGCCAGCCAGACCAGTATTCGAGCCTCTTCCGCGAGATGTTTGCGATGTACGACATTCCGGCGAATATCACCGACCGCTTCCCGTTAGAGAAATCACCCGTTGTAACGGCAGTTTTTGCGGTGCTGGATATGCTGCTGTACGGTTACAAGCGCGAGGACGTGAACCGCGCCTTGCAAAGCCCGTATTTGCGCTTTGCGCGGAAGGAGCGCGGCTACAAAAAATTTGCTCCTTTGAACGCAGCGAATTTGTTCACCGTCGCGGGGCGCTTGCGCATTCGTGGCGGGCGGCGTTTTGGGCGTGACGGCAAAACGCAGTGGCTACGCCGCATGGACAGCCGTTTGGCATATCTGTCCAAGCGTGAAATTATGCTCAACCGTGATGCGAATGCTGACCGTGACGAACTTGCCGAAACGCGCCGCTTCATCGAGGAAATTGAGCTTGCCAAGCGTGATTTTAACGCCCTGCTAACGCTCTTTCCCGACGGGCGCGAAGAACTCACACCGCTCGAATTTGAAGAATTTATCAAGGATGCAATTTTGGCGAAACTCAAAGTGCATGAGCAAATCGTCAATTTTCACAAACACGCACGGGAACTGGCTTCTGCCGAAAATTCTTCCGAAGCAAAACGCATGACGGAGTTTCTGAGCCTTGATGAAGAAGTCGAAAAGGATGCACGGGCGCTGACGGCATTTCTCGAAATTGTGGAGGAGATGACTGCTATTTTGCAAGAGCGCGACCGCCGTGCAAGCCGTTCTAATGCTGCGCTCGCACCGGAACGTAAACGCTCGTTGGAGGAGTATATCGAACGCCTCAGGACTGCTGTGCGCAATGGGCGCTATCAGGTGCGGGAAAAACTTGGCTACGGCGTTACGGTAACAGCACTGGAGCAGATTCGCGGCGTACCGTTTCGCTTGACGATTGTTTGCGGCGCTGTGGATGGCGAGTTTCCGGGGCGCTATGTGCCGGAGACCTTTTTGGGAAAAGAGCTTATTGACTCCGAAGAACGGTTTTTGCGCAAAGAGCGCGTGCAGTTCTATCAGGCGCTCACCAACAGCGCTCAACGGCTTGAAAGCGGCGATAAACGCATCATTATCACTTATCCCGAGCGCTCCGATGGCGGCGATGACTTCACGCGCTCGTCCTTCGTCGATGCGCTGCTCAAAATCACATCACTCCATGAGGCGGGGCATCTGCACAACGCGCACGAAGCGAGGAAGAAAATTACGAATGGCGAGTTAGGGATGACGAATGAAAATAGAGCGAACAAAGGTGCGCAAGCTCCACCGTGGCTGTTGAACACACTTTTCGGGCTTGCTTCCGATGAAGAAGCCGTGCGGTCGGCGGCTCTTGGCTATGTCGGGGCGGATGCAGAATCGCGTGCGAAGGTCATCAGCGCATTTTCGGACGAACTTATGCGGCAGGATGCAAAGCAAGCACTTGTGCGGGTGCAGGAGCATCTTGCCAAGGAGACCGAGCGCACGGCACGTTCCGAAAAGCAGGTTTTGGTCGAAGGAGAAAGTCTTGCGAAGTCGGCGTATTCGATTTCGGCACTGGAGCAGTATGCAAAATGCCCATACCAGTTTTTCGCGGCAAAATCCCTGCGTTTACGCGAGATTCAGGAGTTCGACACTTCGCTTTCACCGCTTGAAAGCGGGTCGCTGCTGCACCGAATTTTATTCAAATTTTATCAGGAAGTGCAGGGTGAACAGCGCGAAGAAAATTTGGTCATCAAGCCGATAAAAGAAGGTTTGCCGGATATCGTGCCTGTGCATCTGGAATCCAGCGAACGCGAGCGTTATCGGCGATTATTGCATCGTATTGCCGAAGAGGAATTGAAAGTAATTCGTTTCGACCATCCTTTTTTCGACCTTGACCGCGAAAGTCTTGTCGGGGCTGGGATGACGAAGGAGGAAGATAAATCAGCCGCAAGCACCCAAGCTGCAAGTAGTCAAGCCGCAAATAGCCAAGAATACACGCGGCGTGGCAAGCTGGATATTTGGCTGGATAGCGAACTGGCGCGGGCAGAGGGAACGGGCATACCCGGCGACAAAAACAGCCAAAGCGCATGGCTCTTTGCTCCGGCATTGTTTGAATTTGCCTTTGGTGAATTGAAAAGTACGCTTGGTAATATAGAGTTGAAGGATAATCTGAATCTGCACGGAAAAATAGACCGCATTGAGATTCTGCCGGGCGAAACACCCGAAGAACCCTATAAAATCTTGATTGGCGATTACAAAAGCGGATCCAGCGTTTCCGGCAATAAGGATATAAAAAATGGGCTGTCTCTCCAAATGCCGCTTTACAGTGTCGCTGCGGAGCAGATTTTGCGTGAGGGGTATGGCATTGAAGCAGAAGCTGCGGGCGGGGTGTACTACATTCTATCTCCCAAAACGGCGAAGAAAGGCGAAAACGCCGAAACGCATAGTTTTGTGATGCTGCCGAAAGATTCGCACATTGCGCCGGAATCTCAACGCAAAAACGGTGGTTTTGTGGCTGATAACGACGCTCTCCGAACGATGATAGATGCTTCGGTTGAGGCGGCATCGGGGTATGCGGAGCATATCAGCAACGGTGAGTTTCCTGTCGAGCCGACAAAGCGTGGCGGCTTTGTGCCGTGCGATTATTGTGATTTCAAGCCCGTGTGCAGAATCAGCGAGATGCAGCCGGACTAAGCAGCCGGGCTAAAATGCTGTTTTACTCTATTCTGCCCAAGCGCAAATGCAATTTCCATCGCACGGTGAGGGGCTTCTGTGGGTCTGTCCAGACGCTGCCGAGTGCAGATTCTGCCTGTGGTATGGGACTTTTACCGTGTTGTTTCTCGTATGCTTTGACCCCCGACCACGAGCGGTAGTAACCCAGCACGTCCGTCATATTCCAAGCGGCTTCCATAAAAAAGCTCGGTGTAGCCAGTTCCTCAAAAGGGAAAGGAAGTGTGGCGTATTCTTCATCTACCCATTGGCGTTCGGGCGGGAAGTAGGGGCGCATGGTGGCGTAGAACTCGCGCATGACGGCATCTATCTGCGGCGTAATGGTGCTCTGGCTGTACGTCCAGACGGCAAGAAGCCCGCCATGCTTCACCACGCGACGCACTTCGTCGTAAAATCGCTCTCGGTCGAACCAATGCAGCGCTTGAGCAACGGTACAAATATCAACTGATAACGGCTCTAAACCGGAGTGTTCAGCCGGACTCACCTTGTACTGCACTTTCGGATGCGCTTCGCCTTCTGCAATCTGCTCGGCGCTGGCATCGGTGGCGATAACGTGTGAAAAATACTGTGCAAGTGCTGTGGCTGCTTGCCCGTTACCGGTGGCACAGTCCCATGCTTGCAGGCGTGAGGGCGCTGCTTGCTCTGCCAGATAAGCAAACAGTGCCTCGGGGTAGCGTGGACGATGCCGAGCGTAATCGCCGGCAAGCGAGGAAAAATGGTCTTTGAAGGGCATAATCGTGAGATCGTAGTGAAAAATGGAATGCAATAGAAAGTAGCAAAAAAACTAGATTTCCCAAAATAGTATCATAACTGGCACGAAAATTGAATGGTACGATACAACGGGCAGTATTGCTTGAACAGGTTGGCTGATGAAGGTGCTTGAGCAAAAGCAAAGAAAAATTTCTTGTTCCGGCATGAAAGGCTTGTATTTTTCCTCACGAATCTCTATCTTTCGCGCCCAAACAGTAAGCGATGCCCATTAAGCTGCATTTACTGTGGTGCGTAACAAAAGAGGAGCTATGCTATGGCTATACACAATGAAAATGTGAGCAATAAGCTCGACTTTCTGGTTAATGAAAGTGCGAGTTTTATTCGCCGTTATATTGACGAACTTCAGGGACACAAAGAGCGTCAAGCAGTTCTTGACCAGATTGTAAGCGGCATTGAGGGGTTCAAAAGTCCTGGCGAGGTCTATCGTCCGTTCTCCAAATTCGCTCCTGTCGAGCCAATCGCTCAAGCAAGCGGCGGCGAGTCTTCTTCGCAATTACTCATCAAAGGACGACAATGACACTCTATTACCTTGATTCTACCGCCTGGCTCCAATACTACATCCGCGAAGCAGGTTCGGAGAAGGTGGCAGCACTGTTTACTCCTTCTACGATTCTCGCCTGCGCCTCTTTTGGCTTTATCGAGGTAGTCGTTACCCTGAGCCGTTTGGCAAATTCAGGAAAAATCTCCAAAGACGATTTAGATCATAAAATTCACGAGCTTGAGAACGATTGGACGCAATTTCTGCAAGTCCATCCCTCGTCTCGCGTCATAAAGCTCACCGAAGCTGTGGCGCTCAAGCATGATTTGTCCCCGGAGCGAGCTTTGCACCTTGCTTCTGCCATTGCTGTGCACGAACACAGCCAAAATAGCGGTGCCGACACAATGACCACCTTTGTCTCAACCGACCCCGAACTTCTCGTTTTGGCTGCGAAGTACGACCTTATCACCAGCAACCTCACGACGACTTGACTTGTTCCTCTCACCCCAAAATAGTATTCCAAAACATTAGAGAAGATATTGAGTTCTTGAATTCAAGGTTCTTGTTCGCACAGAATTCTCAATACAACGTATTTCCGCGCTCCACAGGCGCGTTTTTCGTTTTTTACAGCCCCCGACTTCCATTATGAACACTTCTCATACCCGCGCGCTTATTTTGCTTGCACTCACTGCCGTTCTTTGGAGTTCCGGCGGTGTGTTTATCAAGCTCGTCGAATGGGATGCTCTCTCGATTGCCGGAGTGCGGAGTGCTATTGCGGCGCTGATTCTTGGCATCGTTGCCCCGCCGCGCACGTGGTCGCCATTGCGCTTGACGCGCTATGAGTTCGGCGGTGCGGTGGCTTGTATGCTAACGATGGTGATGTTTGTTGCTGCCACGAAGCTCACCACTGCTGCGAATGCAATCTTGCTGCAATATACCGCGCCGGTACACGTTGCGCTCTTTGGCGCGTGGTTTCTGGGCGAGCGAACAACAAGGCTGGATTGGATGACGATTGCATTAGTTTTTGTAGGAATGATTCTATTTTTTGTGGAGAGCCTTTCGGCGGCAAGCATGGCGGGAAATCTGCTGGCGATTGCAAGCGGAATGAGCTTCGGATGGCTCGTGCTTTTCATGCGCAAGAATGTGCAAGAACGTACTCACGAAGCGCCAAGCTCGCGCTCAGACGGTGTTTTTTGGGGGAATGTGCTGACGGCGATGATTTGCCTGCCGTTTGCCGCGCAATCGTTAGCATCAGGTTTTACGCCCTCTCCACAGAATTGGATAGGCATTACTCTTCTTGGCGTTTTCCAGCTTGGTATATCATACGCACTTTATTCCCGCGTTATTTCTCACGTTTCGGCATTGGAAGCGATTTTAATACCGATCATTGAGCCGCTTTTGAGTCCGCTTTGGGTGGCGCTTTTTGCGGGAGAACTGCCCGGCAAGTGGACGATTATCGGTGGCATGGTTGTGATTGGTGCTGTTACTATGCGGAGTCTGCTTGTTATGCGGCATGAACGCTTGCTTCGTCAGAACATTGGTTCTTGAACGAAGGAATTATTGTTTGCCACGATGAGCTGCGAAAAAATCATCTAAGCGGCAAAGACGCAGAGTGACGCCGTCAAATTCCGCGTAAGTGCGGTGCGTTAGCCAATCGCCTGTGTTGACGTAAAGCCCGCTTCCCGCCTTGTGCTCAAACTGTTTTTCGATGGGTTTATGTAAATGTCCCATGAGCACAAAATCGCATCCTGCCTTGATTTTCTCCTCTGCAAACGCTTCCAAGCCGTCACGCTCATTCCCAAATTGTTTATCGCTGGTGTAAGCGCGGCTTTTCTGCGAGGCGCGTGCGGCAATGCCCACGCCAACGTCAGGATGAAGCCATTTCCAAAGCCAGAGCGCAACGGGATTGCGCAAGACCGCTCGTAGTATGAGATAGCCGGTATCATTGAATGCTTTCCCGTCGCCATGAGCAAGGTAGAATCGCTTTCCGTGCAGCACCGCCTCATGGTCGCCTTTGTGTATGGTGATACCAAGTTCTTCCTCAAAAAAGGTTTTGTGCCCGAAGTCGTGATTGCCAATCAGATATTCTACCGAAATACCGCTATCAGCATAATCAGCAAGTGCTGAGAGTGTGCGGATGTGGTATTTGGGAACAACAGTGGCATATTCAAACCAATAGTCGAACAAGTCCCCCAAAATAAAAAGCCGCTCACAGTGCGGCTTTGCTAGGGTAAGAAATTTCAAAAGGTCGCGCTCACGCTGTTTGTCGGCGGAGCGCTCACCAAGACCTAAATGTTGGTCGGAAATAAAGTATATCATTTCGTTCAGATAGGCAGCGTTATGCGTTCTGGTCGGCTTCTTTTATTTCGGTTTCGTTGACTTCCGGCTCTTTGATGCTTCCTTGTGGCCAAATCTTGGAGGCAACGATGGAGGCGACGAGAACAAAGATTACAAAGCCAAGTGCAGCACCGATTGGAATTTTGTAGATGTCCATAATGAGCATCTTGACACCAATGAAGCTGAGAATAATCGAAAGTCCAAATTTCAGATAGTGGAAGAGATTCATAATGCCCGCAAGAGCAAAATAAAGCGACCGTAAGCCCAGAATAGCAAATATGTTCGAGGTGTACACGATAAATGGGTCTTGCGTTACAGCAAAGACGGCAGGAATGGAATCGACGGCAAAAAGAATATCTGTTGCTTCGACGATAAGCAGCACAATGAAGAGCAGTGTTGCCTTGCGTACGCCATTTTCAATGGTGAAAAAATTACTACCGTCATACTTGTCGCTCACGGGAAAAAATCGGCGAAATACTTTGACCAGAATATTATTTTCGGGGTTGACCTCGTCGCCTTTGTCGAACGCCATACGAACGCCGGTGATGACGAGAAAAATGCCAAACAGGTACAGAATATAGTGAAACTGAGCAATAAGTACTGCGCCAATACCGATAAAGAGTGCCCGCATGACTAATGCTCCGACAATCCCCCAAAACAATACCTTGTGCTGGTAATCAGCCGGAACTTTGAAATACGAAAAGAGCAGCAAGAAAACGAAAAGGTTGTCCACACTGAGGGATTCCTCCAGAAGGTATCCGGCAAGGAATTCCAAAGCGGAATCGTAGCCTCTGACGAAGAAAACGCCGGCATTGAAAATGAGAGCTAGGCTTATCCACACTGCGCTCCACGTAAGCGCCTCACGTACGGTTACCGTATGCGACTTCCGATGGAACACACCCAAATCGAGTGCAAGCATCAGAAAAATAAAGATGTGGAAGCCTATCCACCAATAGAGTTGTTCAGGCATGGCTATATCCTTCAGAAAAAGCCGGAAAGAAAAAGGCGGACAACCGAAAAGCCGCATATTAAGCGGAAGCCGCACGGTCGAAAAAATATTGTGCGTACTACTATCGAATGGTCGTTTGTGCACAAGGGCGCGAGAGGGAGCGATTTTCGTGCATCGTGTTTCGCAATTATTCCGTAATTTAGTAAAAATCTGTTATCGTGCATGGAAAATCACACCAAGACGAAAGAGATTTTACAAGTTTGACAAAAAAAGTTTTTCGTACCGTTCAATATTACCACCTACAATTATGGAAGCACATCGCATTCAAGCGCACCAGCAAGCCACGACAAAAGGGCGCTTCGTCTCGAATAAAGACGAGACTATTCCACTTTTCAAAAATCCGATTCTCGAATATTTTTCGCATATTCATCCCGTCACGCCACTCGTTACTTTTATTCCTGTTGCAGGTGCTACTGCGTACTTTTCGGTACTGGCTCTCGGCGCTTTGTGGACGCTTGGGCTTTTTGCAATCGGCGTGAGCGTCTGGACGTTGACGGAATATGTTTTGCACCGTTGGGTATTTCACTATCACCCAAAATCCGAGATTGGTAAAGAAATTCATTTTCTCGTTCACGGCATTCATCACGATTATCCGCGTGATTCCACGCGCCTTGTGATGCCGCTTCTGGTTAGTATTCCGCTTGCATTGCTTTTCTACGGTGCTTTCTACGCAGCGCTGGGTGTGTACACCAATGGAGTGTTTTGTGGCTTTATTGTCGGTTATATGCTTTATGATTCAATTCACTACGCCACACACCACTTGCCCATGAAAAGCAAATTTGGTCGTTTTCTCAAGACTTACCATATGCGTCATCACTACCAAGATAGCGACACCGCGTATGGTGTGAGCAATCCGCTCTGGGATTATGTGATTGGTACTGTTCCTCAGTATCTCAAAAATGATGCCAAAAATGCGGAATTTAACGAAAAAGAAAAAATTTAGATACCGCATAGCAGTAAAAAAACTCCATTGTTCTGTAAGCAAATTTTTATCCGTCATTCATATTTCTGCCCTATTTATGGCACTGACAAAAGAGACGATTTTGCAAGTCCTCGCGCCGATTTGCGGCACGGTGGAAGTGGTGGAATATCGCGGCGAAACGACCTTTATGATTGACAAGGGTGATATCGTCGAGGCAGCCCACGAACTCCAGACCAACCCGCGAACGAAGTTCGAGATGCTGATAGATATTACCGCCGTTGATTATTTTCGCCGGAAGAACCGCTTTGAAACGGTCTATGTGCTGTTCGCTCTCGAAAGCGCAACCCGTATCGTTCTCAAAGTGGCGCTCGACGATTACGACGAGCCGCACTGCCCGACGCTGACGGGAGTCTATGAGGCGGCAAACTGGTATGAGCGCGAAACGTACGATATGTACGGCATTATCTTCGATGGACACCCCGACTTACGCCGATTCTATATGCCGGAGGATTTTGTTGACCCCGACACCGCCGAACCGCTCTACCCGCTTCGCAAAGACTTTCCGCTCATGGGTATTCCGGGTTCACTGCCGCTGCCGGAAAAAAGCCCGCAGTATTGAACACACACAGTAACATAAACAACCAAACGTCCTTGCAGTCTGAATTGCAAGGACGTTTATGTATGATGCTGCTCTGTATTCTTATTTCTTCGACCATTCCCGCACACACGCCAGCATCTCGCCTTGCAGTGATTCTGTCTTGTCTTTGGCGTACCATGCGTGAACGTTGGCAATCATCGTGTCGTGGTCTGTTCCGAGCGCTTTTTGTTCCATTACATAGTCTTGGGCGGCTTTTGGGCGTGGTCCCCACTGCCCGATTTCATCTAATGTAGCAGCATCAAGGCATACCAACTTGGGGATAGCACGGGCTGTTCCGCCCGTCAGATACGCATTCATCACGTCGGGGTACTGGTCGCGGAGCAAGATTTTAATTTCAATAGCAGGCGAAAGTTCTGCAAGGCGCATAAAGACAGGCAAGTTTTGCGCTGCATCGCCGCACCATGATTCCGAGAGAATGAGCCAAATCCATTGCCCCTGTACGCCGCGCACTGCCTCTTGCAAATCTGCATGAAGCACTGTCGTCTTATAGATGCGGCTTGTGCGCTGAAGATTGACCTTTGTATATTCGAGTATCTGAGGCGTATTCAGTTCGTCGGCTTCCGATGTGGTGCGTCCTTTGGCAAAAAGTTCTTCGGAAAGGTGTACATACTCTTGATAGGTCATCGCGCCCGCGATATGCGCCCGCGTAATGACCGATTGTGGCTTGTTCATGCGGTATTGGTGAAAGTGTACAAAACGTGCTTCTGCATTTGCAGTGATGAGAATGCTTGAGAAAATTACGCAAATTGAAGCACTCTGCCCAAAATTCATTCCTCAAATATTCAAAATTCAACACTTCCCATTATGAATCCTTGGTTTCTCGCTATTCGCCCCAAAACGCTACCCGCCGGTGCGGCGCCTGTTGTCTTGGGAGCGGCGCTGGCATTTGCTGCGGGGAAATTTGCCGTGCTTCCCGCGCTTGCAACGCTTGTGTGCGCCTTGCTGATGCAAATTGCCTCTAATCTCATCAACGACCTCTACGACTATCGCAAAGGCGCAGACACCGCCGAGCGCTTAGGTCCGCCGCGTGCGGTTTCGTCCGGAATGCTCTCGGAGCAAGCCGTGAAAAGGGCTGCGTGGCTGGCTGCGGGAACGGCTTTTGTGTTGGGGCAATACCTCGTCTGGACGGGCGGCTGGCAAATTCTGGCTATTGGCGTGGTGTCGCTCATTGCTGCATGGGCGTACACGGGCGGTCCCGTGCCGCTTGCGTACATTGGGCTTGGCGAAGTGTGTGCCTTTGTGTTCTATGGTGTGGTGTCCGTCTGCGGCACGTACTATTTGCAAGCGCACGAGTGGTCGCCCATAGCGCTTCTCTTCTCGCTTGCACCAGCATTTTGGTCGGCAAATATTCTGCTCGTGAATAACATACGCGACATTCCCACCGATGCCGCCGTCGGAAAGCGCACCCTCGCTGTACGCATCGGCGAAGAAAATGCCCGCCTGCTCTATTGCTTTATCGTGGGGGCGGCGCTTCTTGTTCCCGCGTACTATGCGCTCACGTGGCGTGAGTGGTGGATGCTGCTGCCACTTCTGGCTGCGCCGCTTGGCATGATGGCGTGCCGGAGCGCTATGACCTTGCAAGGCGCAGCCCTGAACGGCTTGCTGCTTCAGACGGTACGCTTACTCATCGTTCACACAGCGCTTATTGCGGGAGTGTTGTGTGGGAAGGCGCTTTTCCTTTGAATCTTCGGGGGAAAATGCGAAATTGCGCTTCAGGTGTAAATGTTCAATGTGCAATCTCTCAATCACAAGCGACTATGCGACTCACACGACTTCTCTTTTTTGCGTTGTTCTGCTGTGCTTCCTTCGCAAGCCTGCAAGCGCAAAGCACGACCACCGCAACAGTCTTGCGTCCCTACATCACGAGTATTTCCCCGCAAAGCCTACTCACGGGGGTAGATTCTACCGTGCTGACGATAAACGGCAAACGCTTCCAACGTGGCGCGGCAGTCTATTTTAATGCCCGCAAGCTCACGAATGTGCGCATTGACGGAGATTCGCTGATAGTTGCCGTCATTCCGGGAGAACTGACGGTCAACGCTGATGTAGCGGTCTTGCTGGTGGAGAATCCTGATGAGACGAGAATTGGGACGAGACTTAGCGTAAGACCCGGACCATGTTCACCATTTGGCAGATCCTCAGACTGGCTCGGTGGAATTCAGCCAACATCAACGTCTGCATCTACACAACCATTTACGGTACAAGTGCTTGGTATCGGTTTTGCAGGTAATATTCGTGTTGTGCTTGGTGGGGTTGAATTGCTTGTTTATAGTACAAGTGCAACAAGCGTTATGGCAAGAGTACCTGCATTTTTTAGCTCTGGTCAGCACTTGCTTCAGGTAATTCAAAGAGAGGGATGCGTACTCGGGAAGCTTATGTTTATTTACCCTCACGACCCAATTTTTGCTCCGGCAATCACATGGGTAAACCCAATTTTCTTTCCTCCAAACGGCGGAAATATCACTATTACTGGAGTGAATTTTTCAACATTAGCAACTGTGAGGCTTGGAAGCACAACTTTGGCAATTGTTAGCATCTCGGAGACTAGAATTGTTGCTATTGTTCCACCTGTAGGCTATAGTCTGTTTACGACACTTTCTGTTACTAATCCTGATGGGCAGGTTGATACACAGACACTAGGTTATATTGTTGATCCTAACAATTTAGCACCCGCCATTACAGAAATTTCACCGCCATATTTATCAGCAAATGGTGGTGTTTTAACAATAACGGGGGCGGATTTTTCTACCCAAGCAATAGTTAGACTTGGTAGCAGTATCCTAACGACTATCAGCATTTCCGCAAATCGTATTATTGCAATAGCCCCGCCAAATCTTGAGTACGGCAGAAATTCATTTGTTGTGTCTGTTACCAATCCTGATGGATGGTATGTGTCTAGGATATGGGGAATCAGTG
>Ga0075163_10007942_pt1 | contig 14012 bp, 15 predicted proteins | sample JI1023141ADNA_FD_71478 | JGI IMG/M metagenome (GOLD analysis project Ga0075163, IMG submission 71478) | Wastewater effluent complex algal communities from Wisconsin, to seasonally profile nutrient transformation and Carbon sequestration -... | ecosystem: Engineered > WWTP > Effluent > Algae...
CGCATGTGGAGCTGGTCGCGAAACGTGCGGCCATCCGGAGAAACGGCGCAATAGGCCACGGTCGTCATGGCGACGCCGCCGGCCGCGACGTCGCGGTGGTGGCGGATCAGCGCGGGCGTCACGGATCCGCCGGGGCTCATGCCCTCGAACGTCGCCGCCTTGATCACGCGGTTCCGGAGCGCAAGACCGGCGAGCCGGTACGGGTCGAACGGGCCGGTCATCGGTCGTCTCGGCGCAGCCACGGGCCGCGGCGGCGCAGCAGGTCGATGGCCCACTGCGGCATGATTACGGCACCCAGGGTCATTGCGCGGTTGAGAACGCCGGGGATGTGCTCGGCTTTGCCGGCGAACATCGCGGCGAGCCCAGCCTCGGCGACGACGTCGGCGTCCATCATCACCCCGAGCCGGCGAGCGCGCTCGACGGGCACAGCGGTCGCATTGTAAAGCGCCGTCGCCGTGGCTCCGGGCGCGAGACACGTTACGTTGACGCCGTAGACGGCGAGCTCGCAGCGGAGCGCGCGGGCGAAGCCGCGGAGGTACTTCTTGCTGCTGCCGTAGTAACTGATGCCGGGGAAGTCGCGCCACGCGGAGATGCTGGAGACGATGAGAATGTGGCCCCGCCCCACTGCTCGCATGTCGTGGCCGAACAGGGTGCACAGCAGCGACGGCGTAACGACGTGGAGATGCAGCATCGCGGCGGCGCGGGCGGGGTCGGCGTCGACAGTCTCGCCAAAGAAAAAGCAGCCGGCGTTGTTGACGAGGATGTCGACCACCAGGCCGAGGCCCGTGATAATGGCATGGAGCTCGGCGGCGGCCTCGGGCCGGGCGAGGTCCATAGTGACGGGGCGTACGGCCACGTGGTGCTTCCCACGGATCTCCGAGGCGGTGGCGCCGAGGGCGTCCCGCCGCTCGCTGACCAAGACGAGCGAGTGGCCACGCGCGGCGAGACGCTCGGCGATGGCTCTTCCGATGCCAGAGCAGCCCCCTGTCACGAGGGCCACACGGTTCGAGTCGTCGGCGTCCGGCGGACTCACACGCCCACTGTACACGAAATCACGCGCCGTCTAGTGCTGATACAGGCCGCGTCGTGGGCCTGGGGCCTCTGGCGGAGACTTGCGGTGGCTCGCTCTACTCGTACCTACGAGCGCTGAGGCGGTGATTGACGAAGCCGGGGGAAGAGGCGTCGTCCCCGCGGCGAGTACTGGCGTCACCGCGAGCCGGCGGGCCGTGACCGCCGCTCGTCTCTTGCGTGATGCCTGCGCGAAGCAGGGCATCGAGGGCTCTGAGCTCACCATCCACGCCGATCGCGGCACCGCGGCGACCTCGAGTCCGGTCGCCGGCATGCTGAGTGCCCTGGGTGTCAGCCGCTCTTTCAGCCGGCCCCGCGTCAGCGACGACAACCCCTTCTCCGAGTCCCACTTCAAGCACCTCAAGTACAGCCCCAACTTCCCCGACCGCTTCACGTGCTTTGCCGACGTGCTGGCCTTCTGTCGCGAATTCTTCGCCTGGTACAACGAGCAGCACCGCCACAGCGGCCTCGCCTTCTTCACTCCCTCGGCGGTCCATCACGGCCAGGTCGAGCAGCTCGCCGCCGTCCGCAACGCCGCGCTCGCTCGGAGGCGCCGGGCATCCGTCGTAACGCGGATGACCGGCGTATTGAGCGGGTCGCGCTTGTCGAGACCCCCGAGGCCGTCGCTCGTAGGCTTCACGACCAGGCCAGGGTATCCTCCGGCCGACATGGACACCGTCTACATCGTCGTCCCGTTGCTGCTGATCGGGGTGGTGCTGGCTGCAGTGTGGCTCGACCGGTGGAGCGTACCGGTCATCCTCGTGGCCCTCGGGCTCGGCATCCTGTTCGGCAGCGACGTACTCAACGTCTGGCACTTCGAGGACGTCGAGCTTACCAACCAGGTTGCGAACCTGGCGCTCGTCTTCATCCTGTTCCAGGGCGGCTTCGCGACCAAGCGCGAGGACCTCCGGGCGGTGGCGCTACCAGCCCTGGGCCTCGCCACATGGGGCGTCTTGCTCACCGCCGCGGGCACCTTCGCCTGCCTGCATCTCCTGCTCGGCTGGTCGATCGAAAAATCACTGCTGCTGTCGGTCATCATCTCTTCGACCGACGCGGCCGCGACGTTCTCCATCCTTCGCCGTCAGGCGCTGCCCAGCCGCCTGGGATCGACGATCGAGATCGAGAGCGCCGCCAACGACCCGATGGCGATCTTGACGACCCTGATCGTGGTCGAGGCGTTCGCCTCCGGAGCGAGTCAGGGGTGGCTCACCTTGCTGCTGTTCCTGTGGAAGTTCCTCGCCGGCCCGGCGTTCGGCTGGGTGATCGCTCGCGGAGCGGTCGCCATCTTCAACCGGCTCAATCCGCAGGAGCGCGGCTACTACTACGTGCTGCTCGTCGGCGTCGTGATGCTCAGCTATGGCCTCACCGAGCTCGCCCAGGCGAGCGGCATGCTGGCGGCCTTCACCGCCGGCCTGGTGATGGGGAACACGCGCTTCATCTACCGGCAGGGCGTGAGCAACTTCGCCGCGGCGCTGGCGATGATCGCCAACATCGGCGTGTTCGTGCTGATGGGGGTGCTCGTGTTCCCGAGCCAATGGGCGGACCTTTGGCTGCACGGGGTCGTGCTGTTTTTGATCTTGACCTTCGTGGCCCGACCGGTCGCCGTATGGCTCGGCACGCTCGGCATGCGCCTCGGCCGGCGTGAGCGCGTCTTCATGAGCTGGGCCGGACTGCGCGGCGCGGTCCCGGTGGTCCTCGCCACCTATCCCGTAGCGGCGGGCCTCGACCTCGGCCCGGAGATCTTCAACCTCGTCTTCTTCGCGGTGCTGCTGTCGGTGTCGATCCAGGGCTCGACGCTCGGGGTGCTCGCGCACAAGCTCGGCTTGTCGGAGGTCAAGCGACCCCAGCCGCGCTACGGCCTCGAACTCGTCACCATGGCGCACAGCGACCTCGACCTGATCGTGGTCGATCTGCCCGGTCCCCAGGGCCGCACCGGCCCGCGGATCCGCGAGCTCATCCTCCCGCAATCGGCTCTGATCACGCTGATATCGCGCGGCAACGAGGTCATAGGGCCGACGGGCAATACGCGCCTGCTCGGCTGGGATCAGGTGACCGTGCTCGTGCGGCCGGCGGACGAGGACGCCGCACGCGCTGCGATGCTGCGACCGTTCGAGGCGGCCGAGCCGGGGGTCGAGCCAGAGCTGCTCGAGAAGCCGGACATGGTCCCCACCGCCGACGAGGAGGAGATCCGGCAGCTCCGCGGACACGTCGTGTTGCTCGGCCACGGCCGCGTCGGCGCGGTGCTCGCTGGATCGCTGCGCCGCGAGAACCTCCCCTTCGTCGTCATCGAGCAGGACTGGCACATCGTCGAGCTGCTGCGGCGCACCGGCGTACTCGCCCTCTCGGGCGACGGCGACTCTTCCGAGGTCCTCGCGCACGCGGGCATCTGCCGCGCACGCGTGCTGCTGGTGACGACCACGAACCCGGTGGCCGCACAGGCGGCCATCGAGCACGCTCACCAGGTCAACCCGACCATCGAGGTGGTCGCGCGCGTCCACTTCGCTGCGCAACGCGAGGCACTCAGCCGATTTCCGCGGACGCGCTGCGTGAACGGCGAGGACGAGCTCGCGCGAGCGATGGCGCGGCTGAGTCTGGGCGTGTTCGGGGACGCGAGCCCAGCCGCGACCGAACGAAGCCCGAGCACGGAAGATGAAGCGCCTCGAAGTTAAGTGGTTATAGTAGTCGACCTCGATCGGCGTATCGAGGTGCAGGTGTGGCTCTCGACCGTCAGCGTCACGGCGTCTTCTCGCCCACGTCGCCGGTCATCGCCGTCGGGCTACTCCCGCCGGTCGAGCCCGGGCCGGCGACGATGACCCGGGCCGGCCGCAGCAGGCGGTCGCCCTGGCGGTAGCCCTTCTCGAACTCGCGGATCACCACGCCAGGCGCGCGGTCTGCGGAGTCGACCTGCTGCAACGCGTCGTGGATCGCCGGGTCGAACGGATGGCCAACACCGGGTACCGCTTCGATGCCGAACTTGGCGAGCGCGCCGCGGAACTCGTGGGCGACGATCTCGATGCCTTTAGACAGGTTGTCGTTGCCGCGGACCAGCTCGAGCGCACGCTCGAGGTTGTCGGCGGTCGGGAAGAAACTGCTCAGGAGGTCCTGGCGGGCCTGAAACACTGCGTCCTCGATCTCGCGGCGGGTCCGCTTCCTGTAGTTGTCGAAGTCGGCGACGGCGCGCAACCACTTGCCCTTGAGGCTGGCGATTTCCTCTTCGGCCTGGGCCAAACGTGCCTCCGTATCGTTACGGATCGTGTCCCCGGTTGTTGCGGTCTCCTTGATGTCTTGGCTCATGCATATACCGTCTTAAGACGGCGTCTCGGTCCGGCAAGACCCTGTCGTCCCTCGTGATTCAGCACTCGCCGACGACGCGCTCGCTCGCGCGGCCACGCCGAACAGCATCCACACGCTCTGGAACAGCAGCGATGGACGGCATCAACATCGCCGTCGGCTTGCTGTTCCTCGTCGGCATGGTGTGCGGGGTCCCGCTCGCCGTGGTCAGCGAGATGCTCGGGCACAAGCACGACCGCACGACCCAGCGTTACGCCCACCTGACAGGTGACTGATCGTTCCGGAGTTGGACAGCCCCATGTCTGCCGAGTCTGGAGTCCGATGGCTGCGACCGTCGATGCGGGACGACGCGGCCGGACGTTCATCCGGCCCGCGCGACCAGGACGTCGCCGATGTCCATCCGAAGCACGTGCCGAGCGATGCTGCCGAGGAAAAAGCGGTCGAGCAACGAGGCGGAGTGCCCGACCGCGATCAGGTCGGGGGCGAGACGCGCCGCGGCGCGCTCGATCACCCGGGACGGCGGCCCGGACCTCAGCGTGAGTTTCACCCGGCGCATGTCGAGGCCCGCATCGGTGAGGGCCGCCTCGAGGGCCGCGCGGACCCGTGTCCGCTCGGCGGACAGATGCGCGGTGGCCTGCGTGTGGAGCCGACCGGCCGAGCTCGGGCCGCCGTCGTCACCTGCCCCGTGGATGTCGCGCGCCGCCGTCGTGTCCGCGCTCGCTGTCGCTGCGCGCTGGGGCCCGTCGGTCCTTACTCCGTGATCTCGAGGATCTCCAGGATCCCCGCGATCCTCGTGCCCGCCCCAGGTGTCGCTACGTCGGTCATGGCGCCGCGCGATAGATGACCGGGATCCCCGGGTTTCCAGAGATCACAACGTTGCTAACTTCGTGCGCGCCGCCGCCGTCGAGCTGCGCCGTCGCGGGCCGAGCTGGCGGCCGGTGAGCGCCACGGCGGCGTGGCGACCATGGCGCGCGCGACCTCGGCAGCGCGGCGGACACGCTGCCGAGGTCGCGCGCCACCGCGGGGCCGTGGGGCCGACGAACATGTCCGCCGCGCTGCCGAGGTCGAGCATCACCGCGGGCCACCGCAGGATCGAGGCCGACGAACATGTCCGCCGCGCTGCCGAGGCCGCACGCCGCACCCGAGGCCCGCGCCGATCGCCGTCGAGAGGAGAAGCGTGAGCCGAGACATCGGCGAGGACCGTATCAACTCGCGGTCCGCCCGGCGAGGTCGCGTCGAACTGCGCGAGTTCGCGGGCGCGGCGGTCGACCTCGCGGAGGCTGGCCCGAGCCCGGGCGAGGAGACAACCAGCGGCACCGACGGTTGCGCCCCCGCGCTGGGTGACCTGCACCCGCAGCGTCGGCGCGGTCGGCCGCTGGTAGCTCCGACGTGACCGCGACGACTTTCCAACCTGGAAAATTATCACTTGCCAGAGCGGAAAGCGGACGCTATTGTTCCTCGACATGGAAAGCGAGGAACCCACTATCTCGGAAGGAGACGTCAACCCTCACGAGGCCCTGGCCGCGATCCAGGCTGCGCGCAGAGACGTACTAAACGTCGTGAACTATCCGGTCGGCTATGATCTCGCCTACGGCGCCGTCTGTGGCCTACTCGTGGCCGCCCACGGCATGCCGCAGCCATGGTACGTCGTCAGCTACGTGGTCGCTCTGGTCGGCCTCGGCCTCATGGTCCGGTGGTGGCGGGAGAGGCTGGGTTGGTGGGTCAACGGCTATTCGCCTAGACGGGCCCGCTGGGTTGCCATCGGCCTGGCGGCCCTGATGATCGGTCTGATGGGCGTGTCGATGTACGGACAGTCCTACGGTCCGTGGTGGCTGTTCATCCCGACCGGCCTCGTCGGTGGAGTCGCCGCGGCCGTCTGTGGCCGCGTCTGGATCCGCGTGTGGCGGCGCGAGCTCGAGGAGGGGGTCTGATGTTGCTCCGCTTCCCGATCGGGGGCGCACCATGACCCCGCCCGTCTTTGACGCGGTCATCCACGCCCCCGGCCGGCTTCAGATCTGCGCCATCCTGTCCAGCGTCGACGACGCCGCCTTCTCCATGCTTCGGGACGCCCTCGAGGTCTCGGACTCGGTCATGTCCAAGCACCTCAAGCAATTGGAGGATGTCGGCTACATCAAGCTGACCCGCGCGACCGAGAATGGCCGTCAGCGCATCTGGGTCGCCCTGACCGCCGCCGGGCGAAAGGCCTTCGCCACCCATGTCGCCGAGCTCAATCGGCTGGCCGCCATGACGGCGCCCACCAAGAAGAGTCGGTCTTAGCCCGTCCTGGCCCGCCATCTATTGACAACCGATGAAGTTGATGAGGACGGCCGCGATGTCCTCCACTATCCCCCTGATATGAGAGAGTCTCCCGCCATGAATCTACGAAAAACATTCATCACAGCCATGATGCCATGCCTGACGGTCGTCACTGCCGGGTGCTCCCGGGATCCGGTCGTCGAGGGCAGTGGCGCGACGATGTGCGTCGAGGGCACGGCGTGCCAGGGCACGTCGGAACCGACGACCGGCGCGTCGGACCCTACGACCGGCGCCTCGACCCCGACCACCGGCGGCGGACCTTCCAGCGGCGGATCTTCGGGCCTGGGCGCATCGTGCGGCGACGCGACCTGCGATTCGGGGGAGGACTGCGAGGACTGCCCCGGGGACTGCGGCGCCTGCCTGCCCGACGCAGCCGAGCTGTTTAGCATCGCTATCCTCCCCGATACGCAGACGTACACGGGAGACGACCAGAGCAAGCTCATCTTCGACGCCCAGACCAGCTGGATCGCCAAAAACCGGGCCGTCCACAACATCATCGCGGTCGTGCACGAGGGCGACATCGTGGGCGACGCCGATTGCCCAGACCAGTGGCTGCGAGCCCAGGCCGCCATCGCCAAGATCGGCCCCGAGACCCCCACGGTGATCGCGCTCGGCAACCATGACGGGATCGACTACGTGGGCGACGGCTGCGACGAGGTGACGCCGACGAAGCACCTCGGCGGCAAGATATACGACCAGTATTTCCCCTACACCGGGAACGGCGAGACCCACGCGGGATCGGGCGTCAACAGCTACATCACGGTGCGAGCGGTCGACGGTGACCACCCCGTCGATCTCCTGATCCTCACCCTCGAGTTCGGGCCCAGCGACGCACAGCTGATATGGGCCAACGACGTCGCGGAGGCTCACCCCGACCACATCGGCATCGTCGTGACTCACGACTACCTCGGCGACGACGGCGAACTGCGCGGTGCGCGTAACTGTGTCGAATCCGAGGACGACGTCCCTATGCCCCTTGGCTGCCTCCCCGAGCATGCGCTGCCCAATGGTGTCGGGGGCACTCCGATGCCCTTGGCCAACCAGGGATTCGAGATGTACGAGGAATTCATCGCCCTCCAGCCGAACATCCGGTTCGTGTTCAGCGGCCACGTCGTGAAGCGCGAGGTCAGGGTCGACGGAGAGACCGTCGAGGTCAAGGACCCCAACAACGACCCCGACAAGGTGTTCACCGCCGGTCAGAAGATCAGCGTGCGGGACGGCGCGAAGGTGTTTCAGCTGGAGGCCAACTACCAGATACGCACGGATCTAAAGGACGGCTACCTCCGTCTGCTTACGATCAACCCCGCCAGCAACTGGTTCGGCGTCCAGACCATCAGCCCCTACAACGCCGAACCCGAGGGCCTGCCGACCTACTTGACCGACGTAGAGAACTACTTCTCGATCTTCGACGCCCAGATCCGCGAGAGCGGCACCACCCCGCAGCCGCCGGCATTCGGCAGCTTCACTGACGTCGCCCCCAACCACCCCTACCTCGCGGACATCGAGCGCGCGAACTTCCTCGGCCTGATACGGGGCGACGCCGAGGAGCGACTGTTTCATCCGGACCAGCCGCTCGAGCGTCAGGCCGCGGCGCAGATCGTCTGGCGTGCCCTCAACGCCGACGATCCCGCGGCCATCGTCGATTCCACCTGCACCGCGGAGGGCGTGGCCAGCCCGTTCCCCGACGTCGCCCCCGACAGCCCGTTCTGCTGGGCGATCGCGCAGATGGCCGCGGCTGGTCGCATCGCGGAGGCCCCGGGCAGCGACTTTCATCCGGCAGCCCCGATCACGCGCGCGCAGTTCATGGCGTTTATGTTCCAACCGGACGATGATGGTGAGGCGCAGGACTGCCTCGCGCCGCCGTTTCCTGACGTCGCCGTGAACCACCCGCTGTGTCGATCGATCGAGCTCGCCGCTGCGGCTGGCGTGGCGAGCGGCGATCAACAGGGCAACTTCGGACCGGATGCGCCGGTCGAACGGGATACTGCCGCCGCAGCGATCGTCCGGTTCGAGGCGCCCTGACCGCAGCCGCGGGCATCGTCGCGCTCGTCGACGAGCACGGCATTGATCAAACGATCCGAGCTTCCTCCTGGGTGTACGATCGAGCCCGGCTGTTTGGCCATCCATTCGTCTCCAGCCCGTCTCCCGCCGCGGCCGCTGGCGTCGCCATCCCGCCCGCGGCGCAGCGCGACGTGTTCGCCAACGAGCAGCACATTTTCTACGATGACAGCGCGACCCGGCGCGCGCTCGGCATCGAGTGGGAGCGCGACCTGCAGGCCAGCCTGGCCGAGCATATGGAGTATCTGAGGGCGCACGGAAAGCTGAGCCTCGGGGGGTAGCAGCGGCGACTCCGACCTAAAGCCCCGGGCGACGCGGCGCGTGATGGCACGGCAGAAACCTCGCCACTCTACCTCCTCGACCACGAAATCGCGGCCGACAGGAAAAATACGGCTGTGCCTGCTAGCGAGCGCGAGGCCGCCGAACGCGGGCGCGGCGAGCAGGAAGCCCCACACGACGACGACGAACGGCGTCAGCGCTGGCACGTCGAAGGCCGTGAGCGCGGCCGTGAGCGCGGCGGATGCGACGACCCCCGGCAACGTACAGCGCGGTGCCGCGCCACGGGCGTCCATCTGCGGCTCGTCGGTCCATAACTATCTTTTCTCGGTCGCCAACCGGGCAACCCAGGCGGACCTCGTCCGAGTCGCTGTATGTTGTTCACCTTTTTTTTCTATGCGATATGCGGAGGCATGAAGCCGCTCCTCTACCTCTCCGCCTTCGCCCTTTCTGTCTTTGTCGGCATCGCTTGCGATCCCGCGAAGATGGCTCCTGACTCCCTACCGGAGCAGTCGATTGCAACTCCGCAAGCCGACCCCACGCCTCTAAAGGATGGCTTTGAGGACCCGAAAGGGATGTATTGCTGCGGGGCAGTCAACGGCAATTGCATTTCATGGTGTAAAAAGAAGCAACAGTAGCCGCCATGCCTGTGGCCCGCGCTCGTCGACGGCTTAGATCAAGAGTCATCGACCCCCAGCACCCGTAGAGGGTGAGGAGAAGAAGCCGGGCTGCGCCTACCACGACCTGACCGAGCATTTCCTCTTCGGCCTGGGCCAAACGTGCCTCCGTATCGTTACGGATCGTGTCCCCGGTTGTTGCGGTCTCGTTGATGTCTTGGCTCATGCATATACCGTCCTAAGACGGCGTCTCGGTCCGGCAAGACCCTGTTGTCCCTCGCGAGACAGCACTCGCCGACGACGCGCTTGCTCGCGCGGCCATACCGAACAGCATCCACACGCTCTGGAACAGCAGCGATGGACGGCTCGCTGTTCCTCGTCGGCGTGGTGTGCGGGGTCCCGCTGGCCGTGGTCGGCGCGATGCTCGGGCACAGGCACGACCGCACGACCCAGCGTTACGCCCACCTGGCAGGTGACTGATCGTTCCGGCGTTAGACAGCCTCATGTCTGCCGAGTCTGGAGTCCGATGGCTGCGATCGTCGATGCGGGACGCGGCCAGACGTTCATCCGGCCCGCGCGACCAGGACGTCGCCGATGTCCATCCGAAGCACGTGCCGAGCGATGCTGCCGAGGAAAAAGCGGCCGATCAACGAGGCGGAGTGCCCGACCGCGATCAGGTCGGGGGCGAGACGCGCCGCGGCGCGCTCGATCACCCGGGACGGCGGTCCGGAACGCAGCGTGAGCTTCACCCGGCGCATGTCGATGCCCGCGTCGGTGAGGGCCGCCTCGAGGGCCGCGCGGACCCGTGTCCGCTCGGCGGACAGATGCGCGGTGGCCTGCGCGTGGAGCCGAAGCCGGCGCAGCGTCGCCGAGAGCGGCAGCTCATGGGCATGCACGACATGCACCCGGGCGTCGGGGGCGAGCGCCATGGCACGACGCAGCGCCTCGATCGCGGCGGGGCTGGTGTCGACGCACGCGAGCAGCGTCCGGTAGGGCGTGCGCGCCCGCTGGCGGACCACCAGAGCGGCGCACGGCAGACGCTCGATCAGCCGCTCCGCGGTCGTGCCGAGCACGGGGTCGAGGAGCCCCCGCGAGCCCCCCGCGCCGAGCACGACGAGGTCCGCGGCGAACTCGCGGCTGAGCGCCACGAGCGTGGCCACCGGCACCCCGGTGACGAGGTGGCCGCGCGCCTGGGCGCCTTCCTTGACCGCGGCAGCGACCGCGGCGGCGAGCCGACGTTCGGCCGCGACCTCGATGGCGATCGCGTTGCGCAGCCACGCCAGCGGTGTCCAGCGCCACTGGCGAATCACATGGACGATGTCGAGGCGAGCAGCCGCGGCCACCGTGAGGCGCGCGGCGCCGGACACGGCGAGCAGAGAGGGGCCAGAGAGATCGGTCGCAGCGAGGATCTTGAGCGTCATGGTGCCTCCTTCAAGAGAACATCCAGAGGGTTCACTTGCAGCGGAGGTCGACCCGGCGCGCCAGAGTCTGGGGCTCTGCGCGTCGCGTGTGGACCCGCGAGTCGCGGGTCGTCGGTCGTCGGTCGAGGCCTCCGTGGAGCAGCGCGGCTCACGGATCGCGATTGACCGCGGTCACACGGATCGTGCGGGAGCGGCCGCGCGGGAGGCCCCACGTGATCGACTGCCCAACCGCGAGGCCGAGCAGAGCGGCGCCCATCGGCGCGAACACGGAGAGCCTGCCGTCGGCCGCGTTGGCGTCGTGCGGGTAGACCAGCACGAGCGTCGAGGGCGCGCCGGTCGCCGCGTCGACGAAGGTCACGCGCGAGTTCATGGTCACGATGTCCGGGGGGATCTCGGTCGATGGCACAATGACCGCCCGCTCCAGCTCCTCGCCGAGTCGTTCGTCCACCTCGTCGGAGTGGGCCGCTCGCAGTAGCGCAGTGAGGCGCGCGAGCTCCTGCTCGCTCACCATGATCGGTGCCATCGCACCGTCCTCGATGTTGAAGTGATGATGGGTGACAATGCTCGTATGCATGGCTCGTGCTCCTGTGGTGGTGGGACCGTGCCCGCCGGAACATCCGGAGGGTGACGAAAGGTGTGACTGAAAGCGAAGGGCCGTTCACGCCCAAAACTGCCGTGAAGGGTCGTTCGCGCCGTGCTCCTGGCCAGCGCAAAACACCCACGCGGCCCATCATGGGCCAGAAAGGTCAGTATAGGCCCGATCCTCGGCTCGCGCAGCCCCTGCGGCGGTGCCTCACGCGGCCAACGCGATGGCGTCGGGGCCCGCGGGATTCGATGTGCGCTGTGGTCGTCGGAGCTCCGCCGGTCGGGTCGCCTTGCACGCGCCCGCCGACCTCCGCGGGGCGCTGGGTCATGACCTCCCGCGCGGCCTCGTCGAAGCGCACGGCCCAGTCCGCCGCGGAGTCCGGCCGTCTCAAGTGGCCGCTGCGACGAACTCCAGGCCGGACTTGCTCGTCGATGGCTATTTCGGCGGATCCCTGTCGATGTCTTCGTACACGCTGGACGCGAGCTTCCTGACGGGGTCCACCGGAAGTAACACCCGGTTTACGCGCCGTCGTGGTAGATAGGTCCTCGGAGATTTCCCATGAGCCAGTACACCATCGTGGTCCTTGTCGGCAGCCTTCGCCGTGAATCGTTCAACCGCAAGCTGGCGACGGCCCTCGCCAGGCTCGCGCCGGCGGACTTCACCTTCAAGCAGCTTGAGATCGGCGACCTGCCGCTCTACAACCAGGACGACGACGCCAACCAGCCTGCTCCGGCGAAGCGGCTCAAGGCCGAGATCAAGGCGGCGCACGGGCTCCTGTTCGTCACCCCCGAATACAACCGATCGATCCCCGGCGTCCTGAAGAACGCGATCGACCACGCTTCGCGTCCCTACGGCGATAGCGCCTTCGTGGGCAAGCCGGCGGGGGTGATCGGCGCCTCGGTCGGCGCGATTGGCACGGCGATGGCCCAGCAGCACCTTCGCAACATCCTCGCGTACCTCGACGTGCCGACGCTGGGTCAGCCCGAGGCGTTCATCCACGCCAAGGAGGGCCTGTTCGAAGATTCGGGTGACATCGGCCCAGCGAACCGCGAGTTCCTGCAGGGTTGGATGGACAGGTTCGTCGCCTGGGTGACGACGCACGGCAACCAGACGAAGCCCGCGACCTAGCCCGAATTTCTCACCACGAGTAGATGTGGCCAGTGATGGCGCCATACAGCTCGTTCTCTCGGTTTGCGAGCACCTGTCTCGAAGGACAGACCTATCCGACTGCGCCGCGGTGTGGTCGCTTCGCGGAGGACGTGTCGACGAGTTCAAGCCGTCGGGAGGTGCTGGCGTATGTTCGCCAGGATGCGGGCGAAGAGCTTCTGGAGCGGGAAGACGCTGCTGAGGGAGAGATAGACGCGACGCACCGAGACGGTGACGATGGCACCGATCTTGAGCAGGCGGCAGCGGATGGTGGAGACCTGAGCGCGGGCGAGTTCGGTGCCGACCAGACCGAGTCGGCGCAGGTCGTGGAGGATGAGGTAAGCGATCGACGACAGCCACAGGCGCAGATGGTTGCCGCGCAGCGTGCGGGTACTGGTGCGGTCGGCGAAGAGCTCCTTGATGCGGTTCTCCATCTCGCCGCGGGCGCAGTAGAGGTCCTCGTAGAGCGCCTGGGCGGGCCACTGCTCCGGCGGGAGCGTCGTGACGACGAAGCGCGGGTTCTCCTTGCCGGTGATGTACTCGGCCTTGCCGACGACGCGACGCTCGCACGACCACGAGTCACGCGTCTCCGCCGCCGTCGCTGCGCTGGGGTTGCAGGCGCGGCCCGGGGCGCCGGTGATCGACTACCAGCGGCTCGCCAGATACCAGCGATCGGCGAGCTCAAATCATGGGCCGGCTCGACGGCGAGCGGTTCCAATGATGGACGTGCGTCATCTCGCACAACTACCCCAGGTGGGACGGTCGAGGGACGGGATCGAGCCATGATTTTGGCCAAGTTTGGGCCATCCTGACCACTCCTGACGAACCCTGACCAGACCGCCTCCCTCTCAAAAGCCCCGATTGGTGGAGATCCACGGCGTTCGCGGAAGTGGGGGCTTTTTGAGAGAGGCGGCTTGGCTTGGGCTTGAAGTCGCGGTGGACCAGCCCTTTTTATGGTGCACCGCCGCGAGCCGCCGGTGCTGCCCGATCCCGCCTCGGCGGTCGCGCAGCACCCGAACCGACGGCGATCGCTCCGCAGATGGGCTGGGGCGGCCAGCAGCGGACCCGTGGCGTACTGGTGCTCACTCGTCTACCTACCGGGCGGCATGGCTCCCCGCCATGCAGAAGCGCCCCCGGCACTGCGGCCAGGTGGGGTTGCGGGGCGATGCAAGCCCCTGCTTGCCCCACCTGGGCCCGTCTCCTGGTTTTCTCCAAGCCCACGGAGGCATCGAG
>Ga0075163_10007943_pt1 | contig 14012 bp, 8 predicted proteins | sample JI1023141ADNA_FD_71478 | JGI IMG/M metagenome (GOLD analysis project Ga0075163, IMG submission 71478) | Wastewater effluent complex algal communities from Wisconsin, to seasonally profile nutrient transformation and Carbon sequestration -... | ecosystem: Engineered > WWTP > Effluent > Algae...
TGATCTTTGCGCACCAACAACTCCGATGCAGGGTACAAGCCTTCGTAAGATTGTTCTAACGGAAGTGTTTCAGGTTTTTGAACAGCAATAGTAACATCCGTGTCGGTAACTTTTCCACCATTACGTTCCACCACTTGCAGTGCATGCTTGTAACTAAGCTCGTAAACCTGATTTAGCGTTACTTCCAGATAAGGAAACTTTATCGCTTCAACTTCTTCAATAGCGGGTTTCCAATAAGCCGGAATGTTTTTATATCCAACCATTACACCTAAAATACCTGCGGCTGTTGCCGGATTACAATCTGAATCCTGACCACAGCGTGTTGAAATGTCCATAGTCTTGAAGAAGTCACCTTCACCGTACAGTAAACCAATTACTACATACGCAGCATTTAAACTTGCATCGATGTTGAAGGCATTAAACACACCTTCGGAACAGCCTATATCGGATGAATGTTTCTTCTCAACTTCGAACCATGTTTTCTTCCAATCGTCTGGATATTGTTTATGCCATTGTACAACGTCATAGATTGTCTTGTAAAATTTACTTTCAGCAGGAAGTACTTTCAATGCCTCATTTACTACGGTATGAATATCGTTGGTTACATACGCAGCCGAATACATGGCCGACATAAATGCACCACCATAAAAGCCATCGCCATAATTCATAATGTGACCAATCTTATCGCAGATTTGTGATGAAGTATTGATCATGCCGGGTGTCATCATCCCTGCAAAGTCTGCTTCGATTTGAAAATCGATATCATCGGCATGGGGATTGTTTTTCCAATGACCCGAAGCCGGTGGCATAATGCCATTTAAGATATTATAACGTGCAGCCTGATTAGCATGCCATAATTTGTAATCTTCTTTCGCGAACGCAATGGCAAACGAATCGACTGGAGCATCCAACCCATACTTTTCTAAAATTTCAACAAATGTGATGTCGATATACACATCATCGTACAAGCCCGGATCGATTTCAAACGTCTCTTTTATATAGTGATCGTGCCAGATGATGGGTTGATAATCCTGAATAAGTGTTCCTTTAAATTTAAACTCCGTTGGTCCGCCATAGGTACAGCCAATGGTTTGACCAGCCCAGCCGCCACGGATTTTATCTTTCAACTCATCTTTTGAAATTGTTACGGTTTCAGGCAACGCAGTCTTTTCTGTTTCTGGATTACAAGCAGTAACTAACCCTATAAACAGTACAAAAGCGATATGGTAAATTCTAATCTTCATTACTTACTATTCGATTGAGGTAAATTGCTTTTCGTTTCATTTTCAGAATACACAATCATATCGTTAATGCGATACTCATACCCTGCATCAGGATTAAGCCACTTCAACTTAATGGTATGTGTTCCTTCAGGCATTTGATAGTTCCACGAGGGCTCGAGCTTGCGGGCGCTATTCATCATCGGCAATGAAATTGTATCGCTCACTACGCCATCCGTGTAAACGTGCATGATGGCTACGTAAGTATCTTTAATTTCTGCAAGACCCAGCGGTTCAGAACCATAGGTTCTTTTGGCAATGCGATCGATGTAATCTCCATCAATCTTAGCGCGTTTTACCATGTTGCCGTATAACAAATAGCCATTGCCGGTAAACTCCAGCGTGATTTCATCGGTGAATGATTTATCTACTTTACTGCGTTCAACTAAAAATGTCTTTTCGAAATTTTGTTCGAAGGCAACGGGAACAGGTTTCGTTAACGGAATCAAAACTTCATTACCTGCTGTTTCGCCACCTTGCTTATCAATCATAGCAAGTGCATGTTTATAACTTAATTGATACGCTTTAGCGAGCGATATATCGGTGTTTTCAAAATTATCGTTTTCAATTTCCTGTAAAGGCTTTAGCCAAAAGTCAGGGATTTTATCGTACCCTAACATTACCCCCAACACACCACCAACAGTTGCCGGATTACAATCAGCATCCTGACCACAACGTGCTGCAATATCAATTGACTTACTGAAGTCACCATTACCATACAGCATGCCGATTGCTACATACGCTGAATTGATTTTTGCATCGATGTTAAATCCCAGGAATGCGCCCTTCGGACAACCGACATCGAGGTTCCATTTCTTTTGAACTTCAAACCAGGTTTGTTTCCAATCGTTGGGATATTGTTTATGCCACGCAATAACATCGGCAATGCAATCATGAAATTTCGTTCCGGCAGGAATTGTTTGTATCGCCTGCTCCACAATATAAACGGGATCATCGGACACAAAGGCAAGCGAATACATAGCGGACACAAACACTCCACCATACCAACCGTCACCGCTGTTCATCACATGCCCAACACGATCGGCAATATCTGTTGCTGCGTTTATCATGCCCGGAGCCATGAAGCCAATGAAATCGGCTTCAATCTGAAAATCAATATCATCTGCATGTGGATTGTTTTTCCAATAACCGGAAGCAGGCGGCATCATGCCATTCAATATGTTATAACGAGAAGCCTGATTGGCGTGCGCGAGATGGTAAGCCGTGTTCGACCAATGATGCGCAATAGAATCCGCACTTGCATCCAGACCATATTTCTCGAATGCATTTACAAAATTTAAATCGGTATAAATATCATCGAACAGGCCAGGTTTTTTGTCCCACCAATATTTAACGTAATGTTCATTCCAGGGAATATTCATCTGATCATCGATTAATGATCCTTGATATTTGAATTCAACCGGAGCACCATACACTACACCAATAGTTTGACCAGCCCAACCACCTTTTATTTTATTCTGTAACGCAGTCTTCGAAAGTGTTATCGATCCTTTAGCAAGAATATCGTCTGCAGTTTTTGTCTCAGAAGTACATGCTGAAACGAACACCACGAACAATACTACATGCGTTATATTTTTAAGAAGCCCCTTCATCCTATTTATTTTCTGATTTATAAACACTCAACTCGGTAATGGATGTAAATCCTGAAACATGTTTGGTGTATTTGTTCCAGTGATCTTGAATGGCGGCATCGCCAATGATGCGAATCGCCTTTGTCTTTACCGGACTGAAACTAATCACATATTCAGCATAATGCGGCTGAAAGAAGACGATGTCCGTTTTAGGCAATGGAGGATTGATTTCTGTTTTTTCAACCGATACCCACTTGCCTTCTTCATTTTTGTATTGAACATTCAGCGATGTAAACCAACCACCAAACTCTTCCATGCCACCGGTAAAAAATCCGATCATGTCAATCGACTGATCTTCCTTCCATTCATACCCGTAATAATCTACTTTGGGCAACTTTGCTTTTGCAGCCAAACTATAAAACACCGAGCCTGCTGCGTTATCAAATTTTCCATCGCGAATGATCTCTGGTGTTTTAGCATAGGTTGACTTGCCAAACGTTACCCAAGCGGAATCAATAACAGCCTCGTTCAGCTTTTGAATATTAGAAAGAACGTGTGTTGCAGTGCTTGCAATGTTTGCGGTGCGCACCAATAACTCAAAATCTTTCTTCAAAAATTTCTTACCGTTATCTAATTGAACCGTGATATTGTATTTACCAGCTTGTGTGGGTGTGCCTGAAAGTTTTCCATTCGTAAACACAACACCATTCGGAAGTGTTCCGCCCACTAATTTCCAGTTATATTTTTTATTGGCATCGCTATAGAAATTAAAATCAACAGGCTTGTTAACTTCTAATCGCGCAGCAGGACCAACATAAAACTCAACCGGAACATCAAAAGTTGCTGCGGTATTGATCGTTATCTTTTCTGCGCCTGCTTTACCAGAAACTTTTCCGCCCTCAGCCTTTATCAATTGAAGAGACATGGCCAAGGTTCTATCAATCATATCGTTGATGCTTGCATCGGGCAATTCATGACGTGTAATGTTTATGTAGGTGTCGTTAAAAGGTTTTGTCCAACCTTCAATCGGTAAATACAAGTTTGCAGGCAATCCTTTCAGTCCGCTGATAACACCCAAAATGCCTGCCACGGTTGCGGCTTGATTATCCGCATCAAAGCCCATCGCACATGACAAGTCAAGTGTACGCTGGAAATCGCCATTGCCATACAGCATGGCTAAGATTCCGCACGCTCCGTTTAGGTTTGCATTCCAGATTGTTTTAGTAAGATCAGGCTCGTTGATGTAATACTTATTGGCCATTTCCTGCCAGGCATCCTGCCACTTGTTGGGATATTTTTTATGCAGCGCAATCATATCGCGAATGGTTTGCGCATAGCGACCATTAGCAGGTAATTCTTTTAAGCCTATGTCAATCAGCTTACGCACATCTTTTTCAAAAAACGCAGCGGCATACATGGCACCGTAATGCACCGTTGGTTCTGCGCCCCATTCATCGCTCGTAATCAGCGCAGCCCAGTCTGATTTTTGTGCAGCATACTTAACCATGCCCGGTGCAGTGTAAGCCCAGATTTCGTTGATCAACTGCGGATCAATCTGAAACCAATGTGGATTGATATTTTTATCGCCCGTAAACGGAGGTGTATATCCGAAATGCATCAATCCCAGCGCGCCCCGGTTCGCTAACCACACGCGATCACGAATGTGAAACATCCATGCTTCGCGCATTTGTTCGTAGGTTGGTTCATAGCCATATTTCTCCATGTTGAGCAGATACATGTACTCAACATCCGTATCATCATCTGAGAACGCGCCCTTGTATTGCTTTAACTTATCTAAGTTTTTCGTGTATCCGTAAGGCCACTTGCTTTCATCGCCAGGCGCATTCACATACTTATTCTCATGTGGTAACCCATAGATATTCCCAATCATCTGACCAATCCAAGCACCTGCTATTTTATCGCGTAGCTCAGCTTTGGAAATGGTTTTTGTTTGCGCGTGAACCCCGGTGAGTACAGCAAACCATACGAACATGAGGGTAACTAAACGATGCAAAGTATATCGAATCATGCTGTAGCTTTTAATAAGGGTTTTGAACTAAGTTTGGATTGGCGGCCAATGCGGTTTGCGGAATGGGGAAAAGTTTTGCTTTCGCTACAGATACGGGTTTGTTCCACCACGCATTTCCCCAAACGCCAAACCGAATCTGATCATTTCGTCTTTTGCCTTCCCAGGCAAACTCACGCCCCAATTCATCTAGTAATTCGCTGGCATTTAAATCGCCTACGGCATAAGGTGCCAGGCCTGCCCGGGTTCTGATTTTTTGAAGGTCAGGGTCGTCAATAAATTCACCGGCACGCCCCAGCCGCCACAGCGCCTCCAGTTTGGTATAGAGCACATCGGAATACCGGAATAGTGCAAAGTCGTTCTCCATATCATTGTCATAGTACTGCAGTCCATCCTGGTACTCGTATTTAGCGCAACGGGCGCCTTCCCATTTTTTACGGCCACGGTAATCACCGATGGTGGATGTATAAACAAAATTTTCCCCGTTTATAATGATCGGTGCCCCGGCCTTATCATATTGTTGCCCCACCAGAAATGATTTCCTGCGAAGATCATTTGCACTATACTTGGCAAAGAAGTCTGGCTCTGTAACAAAGCCGTCCCAGGGTTCGCCTATAAAGTTAAATGTGGCACGGCTAGCGGAGTTAAGTGTGAGTGTCCACCAATACAGGTGGTCGTTGGTCAGGATAGAGTTATACACGATTACAAAAATATTCTCCTGCGATCCTTCGTTGTTGATTTTAAAGTTGGCAAAGTAATCGTCTTCAATCTGATAGGCGTTTAACGCTATTACCTCATTACAGGCGTCAATGGCTTCTTCCCACTTCGCTTCTCCAATCCACTCCTGGGCGTTCATGTGTACTTTGGAGAGTAGTGTGTAGGCTACGCCTTTGGTTACACGGCCATAATATTCCGGTGTAGGTTGTGCTTGCAGAAATGAAATATTATTGGTGATTTCTTCTACCAGATAGTTGTAAATGAATTGTCGGTTCTGCTGGGGTGGAAATCCTTTCTCTGCAAAGTCTAATGTGAACGGAACACTTCCCCAGTTGTCTGTTGCCCAATAGTAGAAGAATGCCCGCAGTATTTTTATCTCCGCAATAATCTGCTCTTTACCCTCAAAATCAAGATCATTGATTACATACAGTACTTCGTTGCAGGAAGAAATACCTTCGAAGACAAACTCCCAGGATTGTCTTAAAATTTTATTGTTTGGAGTAAACTGGTGCGTATGGAGTTCATTCCACCGGCCTTGCTCCCACCACTCCCCATTGTCCCGTCCGGGAATCACGAGTTCATCAGAGGCATTTTCCATGAGTGACCACAGCATTTGTTCCTCCGGAAAAGGTTGTAGCATGGTATAGGGCCTTCCGGAATACATAACTATTTCCTTTTCGCTCTTGAACCAATTCTTCACTTCCACTTGCGAGTAAATGTTTTCAGACAAATCAAAACACGAAATGGTGATAAACAGAAGCACCATAACGGAGGACAGTGTGATTAATCGCTTTCTCATATTCTATTTCTTTTAGTCTTTTAAAATGACGCGTTCACACCCATGGTAAATGTGGTAGTGCGTGGGTAGTAGGAAAGTGATTCTATGCCCGGGAATAATCCGCCAAGGCTTACTTCCGGATCTAACCCTTTGTATCCTGTAATCCACCATACATTCTGCGAACTTCCAAACACAGACAGTTTTGAAATGTATTTGTTGGAAGGCAGGTTGAAATTGTAGGATAACATGATATTATCCAGCTTCAAAAAGGTTGCGTCTTCTACATACTTGGATGAGTACACGGCATTGCCGTTAAACTCAGGATTTTCCAATTGTGTTTTTACAACGTTACGCAAACCAATGCCGCCCCAGTTTTCGTAATAGATGCGATAGGAGTTCAGTACTTTTCCTCCAATATTGGATCTGAATAATATATTAAGATTCCAGTTTTTATAGGTCAGGTTATTACTCCAGCCCAAAACCACAGCCGGATAAGCGCTGCCAATATTCTCCCAGTTCTCTTCGCTTACCTGCCCCACCGGGTTAGGATTTTTAAATACATCGTTTCCATATTCATCTACACCTAACCATACCGGCCCGTAGAACTGTCCAAGCGATTTTCCGGCTTCAATGCGTTGTGCGTTTACACCAATGGCTCCGCCAATCCATGCTCCGTAAATTGTTCCGGTTGTAAACTCTTCATTTGATATTTTCTGAAGCTTGTTCCGGTTGTGGCTTGCTGTTACTGTAGCATTCCATTGAAAATCTGATTTCTTCATCACTTGTGCATTCAGTGTCAGTTCTATACCCGTATTGCTGATTGTACCCACATTGGTCCACATGGTGTTTACCAGGTAAGGCGGAGAAGGCACCGAGTACAAATAGATCAGGTCTGAGCTTTCGCGATAGTAATATTCCAATGCGCCACTTATGCGTTTGTTAAACAAACCGAAATCCACCCCCACGTTAAATTCACGTTTCTTTTCCCAACGCAAGTTTGGATTTGGATTGCTGGCCGGACCGTAGGTGTTTATCCATTGGCCATTGTAATAAAACCTACCCCAGGAGGACAAGCGGAGCAAGGATAAGTAGTTGGCAAAATCCTGATTACCGGTTACACCATATCCCACACGAAGTTTGAGTTCATCTATCCAGCTTATATCTTTAATGAATCCTTCTTCATTTAAACGCCAGCCCAGGCTTAAGGCAGGAAATAAACCCCATTTGTAGTTATCGCCAAACCTGGTTGACCCATCGCGTCTGAACGAAACAGAAGCCAGGTAACGTTCATCATAATTATACATCACCCTGCCGAACAAAGAGATCAGCCGGCTGTCTGCCTTGTAAGAACTCATGTTGGCTTGTCCGTTCAAGCGATAGGTTCCGTTACCAATGTTGTTGTAGGTAAACAAGTCGGTATCGAAATTGGCATTGTCCATATACGAATTGTTAGAGGCTGTCTCCTGAAAGGAATAGCCGGCAATCGCGTTGAGGTTATGCTTACCAAAACCAGTGTTGTAGACCAGTGTAGTCTCGAATTGATTTTGGTCATCACGGCCATTGCTGATTTCTGCCTCTCCATTTAAACCCAAACTTGCCGGATAATATTGGGTTTTATAAGAACTTCCTTCCCATGCCGATTTTTGCATGGAAACAAAATTTACCCAATCCAGCTTTTCAGTTATCTTAAGAGTGCCTTTGAAGTTGACCACCATGTCGGTGGTTTTGCTGATGCGTTCACGTTCATTGAGCATCGCCACAGGATTGTAATAATTGATACCTGGTAATTGTGAATATCCGCCTGCGAAGGAGTTAGCAGGATCATACACGGGTTGTGTAGGATTTTGTATGAAGGCCTGATAAAATAAATCGTAGTTGGCCGGTCTCAGTATTCTGACATTGTTTGTAAAATTTAAATCCAGATCGAGGCGATCGTTCAAAACTTTTTGCCTGATGTTGGAGCGCAACAGGTAGCGTTGCGATTCGTTGTCTTTTAGAAGTCCTTGATTATCGGAATACGTAAAAGATGTTCGGTGTGAAAGACGTTCTGTTCCACCGGATAGGGCAATGTTATGTTGCATGCTTACCGGAAGGTCGCGTGTAATTTCATCCAACCAATCTGTTTTGGCCCCTAACAGGTTACCGGACTTGGTGGGCGCGAAGTTCTCGATAGCATATTTGAATTCATCTGCCGTTAAATTCTTAACCGTTTTCGGAAAAGCTTGTATCGACACTTGAGCGGCATATTCCAATTTCGATTCGCCCGAGCGTGCTTGTTTGGTGGTAATGATGATCACGCCATTGGTTCCTCGCGTACCATAGATAGCGGCAGCCGAGCCGTCTTTGAGCACGTCCATGGTTTCGATGTCCTGAAAGTTTACATTTTTAAGATCGGCACCGATAACCCCATCAATAATAATCAGGGGTTGTTTGCCTGACTCTAGCGTATTTACGCCACGCAAGATGAATTCATACCCGCCATTTGGATCCGCTCCGTTGGGTTGCGAAATAGTAAGGCCCGCGACCTTACCTTGCACTAGGCCCATCGGATCGGTAAATGCACCCCCATTAAAATCTTTTGCTTTTAACGATGTTACTGCACCGGTAACTTCCTTCTTGGTGGTGGTACCATATCCCACCACTACTACTTCTTCCAATTGCGAAATAGATTCGTTCAGGGATACATCAATTCGTGTACTACCTGCTACCGTAATTTCCGTTTTCTCATACCCAATAAAGGAAAACACGAGAATAGCTCCCTGCTGTGCCTGCATGGTATATTTGCCATTCACATCGGTGATGGTTCCGCGTGGTGAGTCTTTTACCAAGATACTTACACCCGGTAAAGTTTCTCCGGTGCGCGCGTCTTTTACAACTCCCGTGACGTCATTGGATTGCGCAACCAACCTGTTGTTACCTGCCCATACCAGGCAAACCAGCATTACAATTTTTAATATTGAACTGAGTGAATGGTGTTTCATAAACAACTTTTGGTTTCTGCTTCCAACAATAAAACTTCATTGCGATACGGTATAGAAGACTGCGCGCCCATTCGGGTTACGGTTATGGCGGCTACTCGTGTAGCCACCTGCACGGCTTCTTTTATTGTCTTGCCTTCAGCGAGTCCCACGCAAAATGATCCGCTAAACGAATCGCCTGCTGCGGTTGTATCAATGGCGATTACTCTGGTGGCTTCCACGGTAAAGTATTGATCGGCCTCTTTCACAAAAGCCCCCTGGGCTCCCATGGTGATGACCACATTGCTGACCCCTTTGGCACTAATAATGTCGGCCGCCTTTTTTGCACTGGCCCAATCGGTTACTTTAATACCTGAAAGCATTTCTGCCTCATGCTCATTAGGTGTGATGACATATAGGCATTTGAGTAATTTCTCAGACAAGTTGCGAGCGGGTGCGGGATTAAGAATTACGGAAACACCTTTGTTTCTGGCTACCTCTGCCGCGTACTCAACAGTTTCGATTGGTATTTCGAGTTGCATTAACACAAAACTTGCGCGTCCGATTTCTTCGCGTGCGCTCTCTATATCTGCCTTAGACAGACTTCCATTTGCCCCAGAGGCCACCACAATACAATTTTCTCCATGTGAGTCCACGGTGATCAAGGCAACACCCGAGGGATTTTTGGGATCTGAGAAAATAAAATCTGTGTTAATTCCTTCTGCGTTATAAAGCTCTACTGACTGTTTCCCGAACACATCATTACCTGTTTTGGAGATGAATGTAACTTGCCCTCCCTGGCGGGCAGCCGTGACGGCCTGATTCGCTCCTTTGCCCCCGGCATTCATCAGAAATGTTCCGCCTAAGACGGTTTCTCCGGGTGTGGGCAGCCGGTCCGTTTTAATGACCATGTCTGTGTTACAGCTTCCTATGACGACAATCCTTTTCATTTTGAAATACTTTTAACGCCTTTGAATTTTAATACTCAAACGTATGCACTTCAATCGTTTGAATTATTCAATAATTGACATAATCTGATACTTATAAAGCAGTTATAAAATAAATTAAGCATTGATATTCAAATAATTATGATTAATATATTGATTAGAAACAGCATACATACAACTTCTCGATCTTCCAGCCTCACTGATGCCAAAAACCCGTAAACGATTCGGATTAATTTCCTTCGTTTTTTGAGTGGTTTTTAAAGTATTTGGACGGGCGTTACAATTTGTGCACAAGATTCCTTCTTTCTTAAAAAGAATCCGGTACCGCCCGGATAAAATCTGGGCGTTTGCCATGACAGTTTCTTTGATTTTATGCTTTGATTTTTCGGATTACGTCCAATACGGTTCCGTCCACCCACTTGACTACCGCCACAATATCATCCTCAAATTGAATGCGGGCAGGCACGCCACAGATTTTCTCAGCCTCCGCTTTTAATTCCTGAATTGATTTTACAGGCAGACCGCTATCCTTTACTTTTTCGATCAAATCGGTACGCAATGGATTAATGGCGATGCCCCGTTCAGTTACAATTACATCGATGAGTTCTCCCGGACCGCAGATGGTTGTAACTTCATCACGAATAACGGGTATACGATCGCGAAACAATGGAATGGGAAGAATGGTGCATTTTGCAAACAAACAATTTTGCCATCCGCCTATGCCGTGTAATAAAACACCATCTGAATGGGTCACTACGTTGGCATTGAAGTTAACGTCTACTTCGGTGGCTCCCAGAATAACCACATCCAGCATAGACGCGAAGTTCCCTTTTCCATGATAGTTGTAACTTGTGAATGGACTCGTGCTCACATGCCGAGGATTTTCACGCATAGAACGCACACCTTCCAGGTCAAATGTCTGTCCATCCAGAATGTATTCGACCAGTTCTTCTTCCAACATGGAAACCAGATATTGGTTACTGCCCCCGCGAGCAAATCGCGCTTTCATACCTTTTGCCTTGAGTATTTCTGCAAAGTAAATCCCGATTGAAAGCGATGTTCCGCCCGCGCCTGCCTGGAAGGAGAATCCATGCTGGATAAGACCTGCCTGCTCGCAAAAGCTGGCGGTTAGTTCTGCTATTAACAAGCGGTCTGGGCTTTTGGTGACTTGCGTTGTACCTGATACAATTTTGGAGGACAGGCCCACCTGCGCAACTTCTACGACATAATCAACATAGTTACCTTGAATCTGCCAGGGAACACACGGAAATGGCACTACATTATCCGTCACCACAATTACCTTATCGGCATACTGGGAATCGACCAACGCAAAACCCAACAATCCGCATGCAGCTGTGCCCTCTACGCCATTTGCATTGCCAAAAAAATCAGCCGTAGGCGCTGCAATCACTGCAATGTCAATTTCCACTTCACCATCTTGTACGGCCTGGTAGCGACCTCCATGCGAACGTAGCACGCCCGTTCCTTTCATTTTTCCCTCAGAGGTGAAACGACCCAACTGGCCATTCATACTCCCCTCGATATGATGAATAGTGCCGTCTTCCAAGTACTTGATGAGTGGGGCATGACATTCGAATGACGCGGATGGAAACCATACGAGATCTTTTATTCCTAACGCGGCAGCGATGTCAAAAATCTGCACGGCTATGAGATCCCCATTTCTAAAATGGTGATGGGTGGAAATGGTCATCCCATCTTTCAATCCGGCCTTGATGAGCGCATCTTGTAAGGTGGCCACACGTTTATCACCATTGTCAGGAAAATCGGCACAGGAAGAAATGCGTGGACCGAACTTTTTCCCTTCCGGTCGATGCTTTCCAATCCCTTTGTAGGGAACTACCGGTTTACCATTTACTGTGGTGGGTACTGCCCTACCGATTGCGTTTATCACGCGTGATCCTGACTTGTTCATACGTTTTCGGACTCAGTAGTATTCTCTTTCCAGTTTGGACTCAGTTTGTTCATCGCGATAGCGAGTTTGATCGTTCGCTGCGCACGTTTTACTACGGGGGCATCAATCATTTTTGTTCCTAACGATACGACACCCAATCCTTGTTGGTTGGCCAACTCAAATGCGGTGACAACTTTTTTGGCATACTCGATCTCCTGTACCCCAGGCGCAAAGTGTTCGTGAATAACCCTGATCTGCCTGGGATGGATACAGCCCATTCCTTCAAATCCCAATGCCTTAGATTGGATAACATATTGAGTTAAGCCATCGGTATCGGCCACATCCGAGAAGACGGAGTCAATGGGTTGAACCCCGGCTGCCTTGCACGCATTTACTAATTGGTAGCGCGCAAACAATGATTCCGTACCTGAAGGGGTTCGATTAACACCAAGGTCGGCCGTGTAGTCTTCCAGGCCAATGGCAACGGCCACTACATTTTCGCTGCTGGCAATTTCAAACACGTTCACAACGCCCAATGCGCTTTCTACGATGGGCATCAGCCATACCGGCTGATTGTGACTGTTATTTTGCATAATGGCTGCAATTCTATCGTTGACTAACTTTAGTTGGCGGGCGTTCTCGCATTTGGGTACTAACACAACATGCACCTGATGTGGAATAATAACATCCAGATCCTCCAACCCATCGGGTAGTTGATTGATGCGCACCATGCGTTCAGCACCTTTAAAATCCACACTGCGTAAGGCATTGCGAACCAGAAAACGCGCTTCATCCTTTTTATCATGTGCGACTGCATCTTCCAGATCAAGGATAATTGCATTGGGCTTGTGCAAGCCTGCATTAATCATCAAGCCGGGGGTATTACCGGGCAAATACAAACGCGAAAACCGGTGTTTATCCCGCATGGAGGGAAAGGTATTTTCGGGCAGCATGTCCAACAAAAACTCCTTGTCTGTAGGCATTACTTTTTTTATTGCTGCTTCCAACCGGGCCGCCAGGACAAAGGGCAATGCACCCTTGTCTGCTATTGTGATGCGGGCATGTTGTATTTCAAAAAAGTCAGCCACTTGCCTGCCGAGGGCAATGATACTATCTCCAAATAATGCTTGCACTTTGCTGACCAAGGATACCTGAACGCCACCTGAAGGGGCAAGTTCGACTGTGATCAAACAATCTGATCGGTCCTTTTCACCATCGTTACCAGCCTTGCCTATTGAAGCATGTGTCATCGTAGTCCAACTATTTTAATGCGTTGCCCATGCCGGTAGTGCCATTCCGATACCTAACCACGGCAGGATTATAAAGTATAAAAGTACGGTTAATAACACGAGTGTTATCAGGTTTAACCAGAAGCCACACCGCACCATTTGGCTGACTGAAATTCTTTCGCTAGCCAGAACCACCGTATTGGGACCGGTAGCAGCGGGCATCATGAATGCACAAGAGCAAGCAATTGCAGCGGGTATCATGATGATGAGTGGATTTACTTTTGCTGCTATGGCCATACTTGCCAGCATGGGTAAAAGAATGTTGGCCGATGCGGTATTGGAGTTAAACTCCGTAAACATTAACACAAAGGCCAGCACAATGACCAGTACTAAAAAGAAGGGCAATGTGTTTATGAATGTCAACTGAACTCCTAACCAATCGGCCAGACCCGTAGAAACAAAGCCGGAGGCCACCGCATACCCGCCCCCTACAATCATGACCACGCCCCATGGTACCTGGCTAGCTTCTTTCCAGGTGATTAATTTTTTACCCTTGCCATCGGGTAGTGAAAAT
>Ga0075163_10007944_pt1 | contig 14011 bp, 7 predicted proteins | sample JI1023141ADNA_FD_71478 | JGI IMG/M metagenome (GOLD analysis project Ga0075163, IMG submission 71478) | Wastewater effluent complex algal communities from Wisconsin, to seasonally profile nutrient transformation and Carbon sequestration -... | ecosystem: Engineered > WWTP > Effluent > Algae...
TGTTGGTCCTCTGGAAGATCACCATCATCCCGGAACAAGGCGCGCGCCGACGCCGGGCGTTCAGCATCGCGTGGATAGAGGAATTCCGAGGACATTCCGGTGAGTAGTGCTGAATTCGGGAAACTATCCTGGAATGCTTCCATGCGCTTTGTGCTGCGCGCGCGCTCCAGATCATTCTCCCAGAGTCCGTTGTAGACGGGAACAGGGCCACTCATATCAACAGAGGTGCCTTCCTGTAATGCAGTCTCGGGCATCACGACGAGCACGGTGTTCTCCGTCATCGCTCCTTTTGCCAGAGCGAGCATCCGGTCGAGTTGTCGTAGCGGATCGATGCCGCCGAATTTCTCGGTGTAGGGATCAACGCACGGTTGAACGATGACGACCTCGACGGCCGGGCCTTTATCGATACGAAGGGCATTGAAGCGCCAGTAGGAAAAAGAAAGCGGGACGGCGAGCAACACAACCGCCGTTGCGGAGGATGCGATCATCGCACGCTTGTCCAAGGACCATTGAACGATCGCTCGGTCCAGCAACATCGTCACGAGCAATACCCAAAGGCTTCCCCCGAGCATACCCGTGTACTCGTACCACTGGATACATGCGGGATCAGTACCTAAGACATTGCCGATCGAGAACCACGGCCACTGCAAGTCCCAGTTATGGTGGAGATGCTCGAATGCCAACCAGAAGACCACGAACGCAACGGAAGCCCACCGCCGGTTGGACAAGCGCTGCACAACACGTTTCAACCACCACGGGATGATCATCAGCAGCGAGTTGACCAGCATGGGAGAGAAACCACTGACCAGTCGTGTACCCAGCGGTTCGCTCACCGCGAAGAACCACCACGAGCATGCCGCATTCCAGATGAAAACGGCCAGCAGGACATAGGGAACGAAGGCACGCCGGCGGCCCGCTGTGCGTCGATCGTGCAAACGCTCAGCGTGCAACAACGGCAACCACGCAACGAACGCAACGAACGTGAGGCCACCTACCGCGGGCCAGGCCAGTGCCCACAACAACCCGCTGAATGCGGCCCAAAGCAGGACACGTAATCGGGTCGGGGCCATCGTTGGCCACGAAAGTAAGCCGTGCTACCGGGCGGCTCAGCGCAGCAGGTACATCTTGCCGAAGCCCTTGGTGAAGTAGCTCGATGCGTCGGTGGCGCGGTACTCGATATCCTCGCCGTTCAACTGGGCGATCACGCGATAGAGGTAGACCCCGCGAGCGAGCCTGTCGCCGAATTCATCGGTGCCATCCCATGCGAAGTCGGTCATGTTCCGGCCCACCCGCAGCGGACCCAGCTCATGCATCTTCACTTCACGGACCACCTTGCCGGTGATGGTCATGATCTGGATCTTCATGTACGTCGGGATGGTACTACCCGTAAGGGTGAAAACGAACCGCGTGCTTGTCGTGAAGGGGTTCGGATAGTTCAGGACCTCGGTGATCGTGGAACGGTTGATCACCTCGAAAGCGATCTTGTAATCGTTGTCCCCCGAAACGTTGCTGCTCAGATCCGCGGCCTGCACGGTCAGGAGGTACTTGCCATCGGTGGGGAAGATGGGACGGTAGAAGATCCGTGCTTCATTCTCCGGGCCGTCCGCTGGAATGAACTGCAGGTTCTCGAAACCGGTGCCATCGCGGAAATAGATGCGCTCAATGGAAGAGCCTGGCCGCGTCAGGAAGACCTTGAACTGGGCCGTATCGGCAGGGGAGTCCAGGAGCAGCACGGTGTTCTCATCGTTCAAGGAGATCTCCACTTCAGGACGTGCGGACACGATGTCGCCGTTGAGGATATGCATACCGTCGAAGGTCACATCGAGCAAGGGGTTCTCGTTGTCCACGGCCACCTCGAAGCGCCATTGGGCAATGTTGTTGAAATGGTATTGCTCCAACTGGTCGTACTGCTCCGTGAGCGTATCCAGCGGATTCGCCTCAACGACCAGACTGTTGGCACCACCAAAGCCCAACGTGCTGAAGCGGATGGTATCGATCTGTGACTCACCTGCGAGCAACGGTGCATTGCGCCGATAGTGTACCAAGTGTTTGATGTTGTGCCGATCGATCACCCAGGCACCCATGAGCAAGCTGTCCATGTCGAACTCGCTGATGTTGTGTACGGCGATGGCGACACTTGCCTGCTGCCCTTGGAACCAACCATCCAAGGCTTCGAAATAACCCAGCTGCGGATCCAAGGCACACTCCGGAACGGGATCGTAGAGCAGTTGCCAGCGGTCCATCTGCGCCGGCTTCGGATCCGGTGAATCCAGGTCATGGAACTTGCCATGGATCCTGACCCTCGGATAGACGGAAGCATTCACGTACGTCTCCAGATCGATCACCTCATCCAACGCGGAATCGAACTCACCGAGATCCACCTCCTGGCCGCCCTGCGTCACACCCTTGACCACGATCCGCGTACTATCGTTCACGCCCACGGGCAACTCGTTCCAGTACAATGAACCCCATGCGGTCGTAGGCCCGGCCTCCATGGTGGTGATGAACCCCTGGTCCCCGGAGCTTTCGATCTGTGCTGTCAACTGGATATTGGAATCGATGTCCACCCCTTCCGTATCACGGAACGTTTCCGGGAAGTCCCCTTTGCGCACATAGAAGATGTACGGGACGCTGTCCGGCAGCGAACTGATCGGCGCGCCGAGATCCTCCATAGTTTGGATCAAGCCCGGACCCATACCATCCTTGTTCATGTACAACCACGTGTAGAGCAGCACATGGTGCCCATCCGGTATCCCCGTGGTCAGCATGCTCTGCAAAGCGGTCATCTGCGCCGGAACGTTCTGCCGGAACGCGAAGAACTTCATGATCCGGTTGCGGCAGCCCGACAGGTTGTTCTGGTTCCCGAAATCATGATCGGGGTTGTACACCTGATCGGGTTCCTGCGACGTGTCGATCCATTTGGTGCCCCATGCCTCGAATGTGTACGGATCGATGACCGCCACATGCCAGGAGGCTTCCGCAGCGCAACCGCTGTAGTCCTCATTATTGAGATCGAACCGCCAGCCGATGTCGTCGTAATAATCATTCCCCGGTGTCCAGGCCGCGATCTCGTGTGGGGCACTCAGGAAGTCGAAATCGAGCTGCGGCCGGTCGTAGAGGATGGAATTGAAATCGTCATCCTTGAATTGGAAATAGTGGGCCTGGCCCCAACCGCGCTTGTCCTGGATGTACTGGAAGGACCGCTCGTACCAAGCATAGTTGCCGTTCCCCACACTGTCGATACTACAGCGCCAGAAATACACGGTACTATCCTGTCCCGCCATCGCACTGTAGATCGAAACAGGCTGCCACGTGACCACTCCTCCCGGAGCCGATATCATGGTCGTCTCCATGATCGCGCTGTTGAACAGATCGGTCGTGTCGATCTGGAAAACGTAGTTCCGCAACGGGGCCAAAGGATCACCGGTACTTGCTTTCAGGATCGGCGTTGCTTCAGGCACAATGGCATAGTTGTACGGATACGTCGGCACCAGATCACCCGATGTGATGAACAAGGTGGTCGAAGCCTCGTTGCTGCCATATTCGGGGACCAATTCCGGGATCAGGTCCGGATCCAGGTCCACACGAACATTGAATTGGTTCACACCCTGGCCGCCGGAGAAGGCCAACGTGGGTATGCGGAAGTACGCGGTATCCTGGAAGCCCATACTGTCCAAGAGGTAGGTATAGGTCTGCGGCACAGCGAGACCGGCATTGGTACGCGTTAGTTGTACGCCGACGGTATCGGTCACAGCGCGCCCGATGTTCCGGACCACCACCTTTACGTCGAAGGTGTCCACATCTGCGTTCACGTTGCCCGGAACGAAAAGGATGTCCTCCGCATCCACTTGGAAATCGGGATCCTTGGGTGAATTCAAGACCAACGTGGGATCCCCTTGCAGGGTCATGGTATGCACCGTGTAGGCCACCAAGGTGTTCATCTGGCTACCGAGGTACTCGAACGCGGCGTGGCGCATATGCTCGCCAATGCTCTTGCCGTAGTTCACCTCACCCATGCTCTGGTAGAACTCATAGCTGTACGTTCCCAAGTACGGGGCGATGCCCTGATCGGTGGCCGCCATAAACGCGATGGGACCCTTGCCGTCACGCATCACCCAATCCTCGCTCGTACTCGCCATATCGGCGTTCAAGTGGACGTTACCGATGTAGCACGAATTGCCGATGATCATCGGATAGCGCTCGTTCCATTCGTAGTTGTCCGGATCATCGATGGTGATGTCGAAGCTCTCCGAATAGGCGTGCGCGAAGAAGTTCATCAAGGTGACGCCGTTCTCGATCAGGTTCCGCACGGAATCAGCAGCAGCGGTGGAGAAAATGTCCGAACTGTTCTTCCGGAACGGGGTCACTTCGCCACCGAACGAACTGGAATTGTCAACCAACGGTTCCAATGCCGATAGATAACTGGCCAGGTTGTTCTGTTCCTGCGCTGTGAAGCCACCGCTCAAGTGGACGATGTTCTTCATCCAAGGAGCAGGTTCCTGCCCTTCGAACGAACGCACTTTATCGAGGTAATCCAGGACCTGCTGATCCATCGTCGCACTCAAGCGGCCGACGGGGATCTCGAGTTTGCGTGGATCGAAGTGCAGGCCGATCGTGAAACATTGGTCACTGGATGGATAGCCGTAGCTCGGTACCAAGCACCGCGCGTAAGCACCATTGGCATCAGGCCGATACCCTTGCCCGTAGACCGTGGTGCTGGTGGTGACCGACTTACCGATCAGGAAAAGTCCTTGTGGGTCCGTGGTCCATGTGTCCAGCAGGTATTTGCACCACATGCGGATCGCGATGGAACTCTTCGGCACACCGCCGCCGAACTGGTCATAGAGCTGGTCCACGTCGGCCAGCACAGCAGGTCGTGGATCCGGCGCCTCGGACGAACGGTAGTTGGCGTATGCCGTTGCTCCATTCCACAGGGTGCGATGTGCGACGATCAGGAACGCAGAATCCGGGTCCATGTCGCCGTAGTTGACGAAATAACCATCACCGTTCACGGGGGTCAGTGCGGTTATGGTACGCGTCCCTTCTGCTGCGAAAAGGAAGTTCCGCGTGGTGGCACTATCCACATGGACAGGCGTCAACGCGTTCCAAACACTTCCTGCCGCAGTGGGCTCGATGCGCCGCGTGGTGTCGCCAGCGGAGTAGAGTATGGGAGTGCCACTGAAACCTCCGATATCAAATCGGGAAATCACCTCGCCCGTTTCGTTCGGCGTCCAGAAGTCCAGCGGACCGGATCCCGTTCCTTGCAGGTCGCGCGGATAGCGCACCGTAATGGCGGAAGGCACCTGCCAGTCCAGGTAGTTGGGGGTGGCACTACCTACCTGCCCAACAGCTGTGAGATCGTGGGGCACACTAAGCCGCGTCGTGAACGAACCACCCGCGAGATAAGAGACGGGGACCTCGAACGAATTGCGAAGGACAACGGTGCCTCGGAAGATGCTGTCCACATAGTTCGTGGACAGGGTCGGGCCAGCAAAGATCTGCAGGTGGTGGTCCAGATAGAAATCATCCCCATCGTTGCTCAAGGCCGATGAGGTGACCGTCACTTGGGCCATTGGCGCATCAGTTCCGGTGAAGGTCCGCGGCGTTTCGGTGACCACGCTCTGATCCGTCGCTGAACCGGGCGTCTCGTTGTACATCGGCCCACCGCCCCATCCCTCTCCTGGCCCTGCAAGACCGGTGGAAGCATTGAACGGGCGTTCGACATAACCAGGCCAGTAGTAATCATTGCACGACCGAATACCCAATCCCCAAACCCAAGGCTTGGCGGTATAGCTCGCAAAGTCGGTGTTCACATAAGGCACCACCCGCTCCTTGTGTACCGCTTCGTTCGGATCCCAAGTCAGGAAATACCGGATGGTATCGTTGAACTGGCTATAATAGGGATTGGAGTGCTGCTGGGCGTTCCCATACTGGCGCACGTCGATCCAGCCATCGTTCTGGCGACCGATGAACTCGATGAAATCGCCAGTGTTCAACACACCATCCTCACCGCCTTGGATGTACAACGGCACTTGCTTCTCGCGTCCGAAAAGCATGAGGTCCTTGGGATCGATGGAGGTGATCGGGAAACCGGAGGAAGCGAGCGCTGCGGAATCGATCCGGTGCAGGCCCGTGCTGTAGACCTCAAAACGCCAGTACTGCCGATCGTGGTCGACCCACTCGTTCCCATAGGGTACCTGCGCGGCGGCACAGGCGGCACTTCCCAAGGCTATGACCAGCAGTAGAGGTCTTATCATCAGGCCGGTTTCTTGAACAGATCGAACTTCAACGAGAAGATATTGGAGTAGAGCGCTACGCTGTTATCCCCGATATCCGTAAGGGCGTAATCCAACGAAACGCTCTTGATCTTCAGGCCAAGGCCGATGTTGGGCTGCACCGAGAGTTGCCGCTGATCGGTGATGTCCGTTACGTACTGCATGTTGGACATACCGGCGCGCACATAGACCACACCGGCATAGCCGAGCTCGATCCCCACGCGCGGGTCGACGCTCACTGCATCGGACTGGATCAACGTATTGCGTTTGCCATCGAAGGTATTCTCGAGGTCCACGGCCGCGAGCAGGTCGAACTTGGAGCCGAACTTGAACTGGTGCGCAACGCCGAGCGTGAGGCGCGGCAAGGTCACCTCCACACTGTTCTCGGGGATCACATTGCCGGTTTGGGCGAACACATCAATGGTGCGCTGGTCCAGCGTATAGCTCCATGCGTTGAAGGTCCCGGTGACATCGCGGAAAACGGCACTGAAGCGGGAACGACCGCGCAGGTATTGTACACCGGCATCCAGGCCGAAACCCCAGGCCTTGCCGAAGCTGCCCACCCGGCGGTAGATCACCTTGGCATTGCCCCCGATGCTCAGTCCGGGCACTTTCATCTTTCGCGCGTAGCTGATGATGAACGCATGGTCCGCGGAACTGAACGACGTGATCCTGTCGTAGTCGATGTTACCCGATGGGTCGATGAGATCGATGGTGTTGGGGATATTGTCGATCCCGAAACGCACGAACGTGAACCCGATGGTGCTCATCGAATCGATGGGCTTGGCCAAGCCGATGTAATCGTACTTGGCGATGCCCGCGAAATACTCGCTGTGCATGGCACCGATCTGCAGATCGCCCTTCACGCCGAGCAGACCGGCCGGGTTCCAATACCCGCTGGTCACATCGTTCACGGCGGCCGTGTAAGCGCTGCCCATGCCCAAGGCTCGGGCGCCAACGCCCACCGCGAGGAACTCGTTACTGTACTTGGGCGCGTCCTGCGCTTGAAGGGTGCCGATCGCTCCCACCACCATCACGGCCATGAACGCATTGCGCATTCCCTTCGTCTTCAAGGTCTTCATTCGCTATCTGGTTGACGCACCTTCCAACGGAAGGTGGCCTCGATCATTGCCCGAATTTATCCCAACTTCGGCACCCGAATGGCACGACTGCCCCGCATTCCGGACCTACTTACCACCGCGAACCTAGCCTGTGGCGTGGGTTCCATCCTGCTAGCCTCCCAAGGACAGCTAACACTGGCGTGTTGGCTGGTGTTCGCGGGGGCGGTGTTCGACGTCTTCGACGGATTGGCCGCCCGGGCCCTTGGCGGTGGTTCACCGCTGGGCGCACAACTGGATAGTTTGGCGGATATGGTGACGTTCGGGGTGGCGCCGGCGTTCATTGCAGCGATCAGCCCACTGGAGGCCCTCCAGCTGGCAACGAGCTTACACCGTGGGTTCGTCCCATCCGACTTCCCGTCGCCATACGGTGAATTATTCGGTGAGCCGCTTTGGGCTTCGATAACGGGTGCACTTCTGATCGCCATTGCTTCAGCATGGCGGCTGGCCAAGTTCAACATCGACACGAGGCAAAGCACTGGTTTTCTCGGTTTGGCCACGCCGGCGAATGCGTTGTTCTGGGCATCGATGGGGAGCATCGCGTGGGGGATCGGCATCATCGATGGTCCGGGCGCGAACGAGCTCCAGAACCGATTCGGGATGTTCATGGAGGATCCGATCCAGAAGTTGATAGCCGCTCTGGTCCTCGGTATACTCATGCTATCCGAACTCCCCCTCCCCTCCCTCAAGTTCAAGCACTTCAAGTGGAAGGGGAATGAAGTGATCTACCTTCTTGGTGGCATCGGGGCGGTGCTCGTGGTGCTTTACGGCATCCTTGCTGTTCCGCTGATCCTACTTTTGTACCTGCTCAGCCCGCTTTGGGGCAAGCTCTTTCCGAAGAGTGCGTAACCACAGAGACACAGAGCCACAGAGAACCCACGAATGAAATACCGCGAGCCAAAAGAAGCGCATTCCTCTGTGCCTCGGTGCCTCTGTGGTGAACCCCTTGAACCATGAAGAACTTCCGCGCCTCCATCGATGTGATGCCACACGACAACCTGCTGGACCCGCAAGGCAAGGCGGTGAGCGGCAGCATGCAGAACCTCGGCCTGCCGGAGATCACCGGTGTGCGCATCGGCAAACACATCACCCTTTCGGTGGATGCCAAGGACAAGAAATCCGCCGAAGCCAAGGTGGACGAAGCGTGCAAGAAATTGCTGGCGAACCAGATCATGGAGAAGTATGCGTTCACGCTGGAAGAAGCGTGAACAAGGCTCAAGTCACAAGCCCCAATGTTCAAGGCTCAAGTGAGCTCCTTGAAATTTGAGGCTTGAACCTTGGAACTTGGGACTTTCTAGACCTTCCTCCGCAACTCAAAGTTCTTCCCGAGATAAACGCGTCGCACGGTCTCATCCGCGGCCAGTTCCTCGGCGGTGCCTTGCTTGAGGATCTTGCCCTCGAAGAGTAGATAGGCCCGGTCCGTGATGCTGAGCGTTTCCTGTACGTTGTGGTCGGTGATCAGGATGCCGATGTTCTTCTGTTTCAACTTGGCCACGATGCTCTGGATGTCTTCCACGGCGATCGGGTCCACACCAGCGAAGGGCTCGTCCAGAAGGATGAAACGCGGGTCCGTGGCCAGCGCCCGGGCGATCTCCGTCCGTCGGCGTTCTCCTCCGCTCAGCACATCGCCCATATTGGTGCGCACGTGCTGCAGGCCGAATTCGTTCAACAGCTCCTCCAGCTTCGCGGCTTGCTCTGCTTTCGTCTTCCCACTTACTTCAAGGATCGCCTTGATGTTGTCCTCCACCGTGAGCTTGCGGAAAACGCTGGCTTCCTGCGGAAGGTAACCGATCCCCTTCTGCGCCCGCTTGTACATGGCCAGATCGGTGATCTCCTCCTTGTCGAGGAACACCTTGCCCTCGTTGGGTTTCACCAAGCCCACGATGATGTAGAAGCTGGTGGTCTTGCCCGCGCCATTGGGGCCGAGCAGACCGACGATCTCGCCCTGCTGCACTTCCACGCTTACGCCATTCACAACGGTGCGGCGCTTGTAACGCTTGAAGATATTCTCGGCGCGGAGCATGAGTGTGTTGGTCGCTAAGTAAGTGAATCGAAGATCTGCCACCATTTCTTCCTAATGCAAGGCGGAACACGAGTGGCGTAGCAAGCGCTACGCCGAAGTGTTCCAACACCGCAGAAGGGAGAAAGGGGGGCGGAGATGGTTTGCGGACTTGGCGGCCAGCACACTAAAAATTGACGTAGAGTTGGAGACGTGGAACGAAAGCCTTGGTCCCGGGATGATCGTTGTACCGCAGGCGCCAGATCCCGTCCACCCGAAGGCAGCGCAGGATGTTCTCCACACCGGCAGCGACTTCGAGATAGGGACCACCGTTGAGTTCGTACATGTTCGGTAGGAACAACATCTCCCGTTCGTGCTTCTCGCGATCGAGCGATCCCACCACGCCTTTGAAAGTCACCACTTCACGCCACTTCAAGCGCCGAAACAATGGCATACGGTTGAGGAACAATCCTTCGAAGTGGTGTTCCACGAACAACTGGGCATAACGGTCGCTGATGAACTCGAAGTAGTTCATGGTGTTGAAAGCGAAATCGTCGTAATAGAAGGTCTCGTTGGCGCTGTGCAGGATCAGCAATGGATAGGGTAACGAACCCCACACCCTTCCGGCCTCCAGGTTCAAGCGGGTCCACCCGAGAACGCCGAGTTGGAGTCGTTGGTAAACATGGCCCACGATCTTCTGGTAGCCGAATTCGCTATTGCCCAGATCGGGCAGGCCGAATGCCAGATGCAGTTCCAGCGTTGGATACTTGTTGATCCCCACACTTACCCGGTCGAACTCACCGCTGACATACTTCTCCTTGTAGGCGAAGCGGGTGTTCAAGGCTATTTCACCAGTGCGTATCTCGTTGACGGGCTGCGCAACGCCTTCGGCATCCAGCTTTGAGTAGCTCAAGGACCCCAGCGGTTTCAGGATGCGGTACCGCAGCATCGCATCACTGGTGAAACCGGAGAACCACTCGCGCTCCAAACTGCCTTTGATCTCCTCCACGTCCGTGAGCTTCGTATTGGGTGTGCGCCGGAACACGCTGCCCAACAAGTTGTCGTTGCGGAAGGCATTGACACTTTGCCCCAGTTGTTCCAGATCATGCTTGTATGCCGCCCGGTACATCACGCGAGGGGCTTTGCTGATGAATCCCCTGGTGGCCAATCCGAACTTGAAGCGATCGTCGGTAAAGCCATAGGCCGTATAGCCCTCGAACTCCACCCACGTGCTGAACTTGTTGCTCGTTCTACCCCCGATCCTCGAGCGCACACCCTCCACCGGGTTGTAACTGAGCAAGGTTGAATAGGGACCGTATTCGAAATCACCCTTCACATAATAGCCCGATACGATCGTCGTCAGGATGTCCACATAGGTATTGAACCGTGGGATCGTCTTCATGGTATCCACCATGTGGTAGATGGCATTCTCCTTCTGGGTGAGCGGCACATGGCGGTGCGTATCCCAGTAGTCCGCGCCCAGGCTCAACGGATCGATCGCGACCACTACCTGGTCAACGCCTTGATAGAACTCGTCCTCATGGGGACGGTTGATCACGAAATCGCGGTAGGTGGCGGTCCTTCGACCGTAGAATCCCTGTACCGCGTTCTTGTTAGGTTCACCTGTATCGCGGATGATGTTGAGGTCAACGACCAGTTCGTCGCGCACGAGCATCCACACCTCGTTCTGGACCTGATCATACTCCTGCCGGACGAGGAAGCCTTGTACGAAATTGAGGTTAGCCCCTTCCGCGATACCCGCCTCCATGCGACGCACTGCATACGTGGTATCGTTGATCCACATCTCCCCTTTGAAGGCGAGTTCCTGGACGCGCTTGGGCTTGAACTCGATCTTGTAGCACCAGAACTTGCCCACGAAGGCGCTATCGGTGAGGTAGTAGTCGTAGAAGCCGCGCCCTCCATCGGCGATGGGGCTCACGAAGTTCTTTCCGAAGATCACGAGGAAGTTCTCGTAGATGTTCACGTTCTGGTACATGTCGCCCATAAACTGCGAAATGCTCTCGTTCTCGATACCGCTCACCTTGGTGCCGCGGATGATCTCGCGTCGCACTTTGGGCTTCTGCCGGTAGTAGACCTCGGAGAGGCTCTCCGTCATGAAGATCGGCAGGTACGGCTTCGCGTCCGTGCTGTCGATGTTATCGAAGATGAAGGCGAAGTCCTTGAAGAGCTTCTTCTTGGTGAACTTCTCACTGATGTTGTTCAGGTCGAATTCGATCTTGTTGTACGTACCGAACTCGTACGCCTCCAACTTCTCACGGTTGTTCACCGGCTTGTTCTTCACCACCCTGCGCAAGATCGTGAACGCCGGGTTCTCGTCGGTGGGCTTGATGACGACCTCGGCCAATTCGAAACTGCTCGGCTGCAAGGCGATATCGATCACCTGCACCTTGTCCTTCTTCACCGCCAACGCGCGAGATACGTATCCTACATAAGAGGCACGGATGGAATCGGTCGCATAGTAGGTGTCGAAACCATACTTGCCATCCATGTCGGTCGTGGTCCCGATACGGCTGTCCACGAACGCGATACTGACGAAGGGCAGCGGTTCGCCGGTCTTGGCATCAGTGACCACCCCGGTGATGCGCGTGGTCTGGCCGTGAACGAGGGGGACCCAAAGGACCGCAAGGATCCAAAGAAGTACACGATATCCTGACGGACCTGCCATCAAGCGGTTATGCGGGGCCTTTGGTCCTTGGTGGCAGCACGTCCCCGCTCCAGGTTGCGAACGGTGCGCGCGGCGATCAAAATGCTGACCTCATAAAGGAGCATCAGCGGGATGGAAACGATCAATTGGCTGACGACATCCGGAGGTGTCAGGATGGCGGCGACGATCAGGATCCCAACGAAGGCGTGTTTTCGGTAGGTCCTGAGGAACTCGGGGCCAACGATACCCATCCTGGCGAGGAACAGGATCACCAAGGGCATCTCGAAGATCACGCCGGTCCACAAGGTCACGGAAGTGACCATGGCGATGAAGCTGTCCAAGGCCACGGTGTTCTGTACCGAGGCACTGACCTGGTAAGTACCGAAGAACTGGATGCTGAGCGGCGCAAGGAGATAATAGCCGAAGGCTACACCCAGCAGGAAGAGTACGGAGGCGAAGGCGACCAAGCCACGGATCGAACCCCTTTCCGAGGCATGGAGGCCCGGCGCAACGAAACGCCAGAATTCCCAGAGTACATAGGGAAATGCCACGATCAAGCCGACCACGAACGAGACCATGAGGTGGGTGAAGAACTGCCCGCTCATACTGATGTTCTGGAGGGTGAACACCATATCGCCGATACACAGGGCATCGCCCATGCCGAGCGCGCGACCCAATGCGCAGAATGCCCTGTACGTGATGAAGTCCGCTTCCCGTGGCGCAAGGATGATCTTATCGAACACGAAGTCCTTGGCGATGAAGGCGGCGATCATGCCAACGGAAATGGCAATGGCCGAACGCATGATGGTCCACCGGAGCTCCTCAAGGTGCTCCAGGAACGTCATTTCCGGACTATTGCGAGGGGTGGCCAAATCGTATGGGAAGCCGCGTGGGACAAAGATAGCCCGGCCTGCGCGGAGCGAATCTTCGGCATGACGCAGTTATCAACGGGGTCCGTGACATGCATCCGCATACACTTCGGTCCCTGGGAAAGAATGCTCGGAAATGGGAACGAGAGGTAGGACTGGATGCACTACATTTAAGCGTTCAAAACAGCGGTCCTGCTCAGATCGCAAATTCTTATGACCAAAGTAGATCTCTCACCACGCGAAGCTCTCGAGAAGTTCTTCGGATTCAGCCAGTTCAAAGGCGAACAGGAAGCCGTTATCCAAAGTGTCCTGGACGGCAAGAACACCTTTGTCATCATGCCCACCGGCGGAGGCAAGAGCCTTTGTTACCAATTGCCCGCGCTCATGAGCGAAGGCACGGCCATCGTCGTTAGCCCGCTCATCGCGTTGATGAAGAACCAGGTGGACGCTATGCGGGGCTTCAGCGATGACGACGGCGTGGCGCACTTCCTCAACAGTTCCCTGACCCGGAACGAATCCTTGAAGGTGAAGGAGGATATCCGGGCCGGCCGTACCAAACTGCTCTATGTGGCGCCCGAGTCGCTCACCAAGAAAGAGAACGTCGAATTCCTCACGGAGATCAAGATCAGCTTCTTCGCGATCGACGAGGCGCATTGCATCAGCGAGTGGGGCCATGACTTCCGTCCGGAGTACCGGCGCCTGCGCACGATCTTCGATGAGATCAAGCGGGTACCGGTCATCGCCCTTACGGCCACCGCAACGGGCAAGGTCCAGGAGGATATCCTGAAGAACCTCGACATACCGAACGCCACCACGTTCAAAGCGTCGTTCAACAGGCCGAACCTGTATTACGAAGTGCGGCCTAAGCGCGATGTGAACCGCGAGATCACGCGTTTCGTGAAGCAGCACAGCGGCCGCAGCGGGATCATCTATTGCCTGAGCAGGAAGAAAGTGGAAGAAGTGGCGGAAACGCTTTCGGTGAACGGCATCAAGGCACTGCCCTACCACGCCGGCATGGACGCGGGCCAGCGTGCCGACCACCAGGACCGGTTCCTGATGGAGGATGTGGACGTGATCGTGGCCAC
>Ga0075163_10007945_pt1 | contig 14011 bp, 10 predicted proteins | sample JI1023141ADNA_FD_71478 | JGI IMG/M metagenome (GOLD analysis project Ga0075163, IMG submission 71478) | Wastewater effluent complex algal communities from Wisconsin, to seasonally profile nutrient transformation and Carbon sequestration -... | ecosystem: Engineered > WWTP > Effluent > Algae...
GGTGATTCGGCGCGCCAGGCGGAATGTTTAGGCGGGGATTCGCGAGACCGGCGACGTGAATGACGTGGCGCGGCGGTTCGCCGGCGAAGATGAGGCCGATCTTGGTGCGGTCGGTGGTGGCCTTGCCGTTCGGCGTGTAGTGCATCTGGAAACTGAGCGTGGCGCCGGCGGGAATTTTTTTGGCGAAGCCCGGAGGAAATGTCGCGTGGGTGTTGCCGGGAACATAGGCGGCGAAGAAGCCGTCGCGTTCGTCGGCGCCGTCGTCTTTTTCAGCGCGGGTCTTCGCGCCGGGGGCATGCACGCGCACGATGACGTGGTGCACGACTTCGCGTGCGCTCGGCAGGACCTCGTAGGCCTGCACCCACCGGTCTGCGGTGAGTTTCGTTTCCACGCGGATGGTTTGATACGGCATCACGCCGTCGGCCTTGATCGCGACGGCGCGGGGGAATTCGAGCACGAGGTCGGGTCGGCCGATCAGCCAGCCGGAGGGAAACGTGCGAGGCAACGGCGCGTCGGCGGGATCGCCGATCGGTTTGTCGCCGGCGAGCCAAGCGAGGAGATCGGCTTTGTCGGAGGGCGCGAGCGAGCGGTCGTTTTTCCAGTGCGAGGACTCACCGGCGGCCGGAGGCGCGGCGAACCACGGCGGCATGGCGCCGCGCGAAACCTGTTTGCGCATCATGCCGGCGTGGGAGCGGACGTCCTCGTAGGTCGCGAGGCTGAACGGCGCGACGCCGCCGTCGCGGTGGCATTCGAGGCAGTTCTGCTGAATGATGCGGGAAACGCGGTTGTGGTAGGTGACGGTGGCCGCAGGGGCAGCGGACGAGGCCGACGTGAGTGGTGCGATAGGCGCGAGATCAAGAGCGCACCCCGGAGCGGCCGTGGCGGTCACGGCGATAGGTTTGCCGGCGAGGGCGGCCGAGAGGGCGTCGCGGAGATACGTCACGCGCGGAGCGTCGAGCGCGTAGCCGAGGCCGTATTGATCGTCGACGGCGCCGCGGTAGAGCAGCGTGCGCGCTGCATCGAGGACGAAAATCTCGGCGGTGGTTTGCGCGGCGAGAGCGGACGCGAGGCGTTGGTCGCGGTCGTGCACCATGCGACCGGCCAAGGCGTTTTCCGCGAGCACGGAGCGAATATCGGCGACGGCATCGGTGGCGGTGGGGTTGACGAAGAGGAAGGCGACGTTTTTCGCGGCGAACTCCTGCGAAATTCGGGCGAGGCTGGGCGCGTATTTTTTCGTCACCGGACACGTGGTGCTCGTGAGCGCGATCACGAGAAGTTTCGCCGAGCGAAGATCGGACAAGCGGCCGGGCTTGCCGTCGATGTCGGTGAAGGCGACGTCGGAGATGAGGCGGCCGATTCCGTGATCGGCGGGCCGGAGGACTTTGGGTCCTTCGCGGGGCGAAGCCTCGGGTGCGGCGGCGGCGGGGGGCGTTGCCGTGATGGTGTCCGCGGGAGCGATGGGCACCGTGGCTTCGGTTCGGCCAAATCGGCGGGCAAGGGTGCGGATCTCCTCGAGCGTGACAAAGCCTGCGCCGCGGCGGTCGAGACGGTCGAACCACGCGGCGCCGCCGGATTCTTCGCGGGTCAGTTTTCCGTCGTGATTGCGATCGAGTTCCGCGAAACGCGATTCGAGCCAAGCGAGATTGTTTGCTTCGGCCGCCAGCAGCGTGGCGGCGAAAACTGCGGCGCAGGTGACGAGGGAGATACGCCGGAATTGCATGAGCGGGGAACGACGCATGGACCCAGAAAGGGTTACGGCCTGGAGCAGAGCGCGACGAAGGCTTCGTAGAAGCGGGCGTCGTCGAGGCGTTTTTGAATGCGAGCGCGGCGCTCACCGTGGCCGGGTTCGTGGCCGGGGTCCCAGCTGAGCATGTCACCGTAGCTGGCGCCGCGGTGGAGATTCACGTCGATGAAGTAGTCGTCGAAGCGGGTGACGAGCGACTCGTCGAGCCACGTGGCGGCGGCGACCTCGTCCCACATCGGGCGGTTGCGCTGGCCGAAACGGTCGAGGTAGCGCGCGAGCGGAGTGTCGGCGAGGGCGATACGTGTGAAGAGATCGGTTGCGGCGCGCGTGTGGTTGGAGACGTCGATGGGCGAGCACGTGACGCGCGCCCACGGAGCGCGGAGGACGGTGTGCGCGGCCTCGGCGTCGAAGCGCATATTGAACTCGCGCCGCGGCGTGTGACGAAACTCGCGCGCATCCGTCATCGGGTGAAACGAGCCGCCCATGAAGTGGAGTTCGCGCACGAGGGCGGGGAGACGCGGTTCGAGCGCGAGCGCTTGGGCGATGTCGGTGAGCGGGGCAGCGCACCAGAGCGTGATCTCGCCGGGATGGGCGCGGGCCTGGCGCACGATGAAGGCGGCGGCGGTCTCGTCGGCGGGACGCGTGGTGGGGTTGCCCTCGACGAGGTCGGGCGTGTGGCGCGGGTCGGCCCACTTGCCGGGGCGTGCGAGGTCCCACGCGCCGTTGTAAACGAGTTTGCCGTGCAGTTTTTCCCAGGCGGCGGTGTCGGCGGGCGTGGCGACGAGCGGCATCTCGGCGCCGGGGACGACGGGGATGTCGGTGCGGCCGATGATTTCGAGGAAACGCAGCGCATGGCGCACCTGTTGGTCGCGCCAATGGTCGCCGGTGGGCACGCCGATGCCGAGGACCTCGACGTCGGGGGATTGCACGAGGAGGGCGATCGACTGGAGGTTCGTCGTGGCGGGACCGAGCGTGTCTTGGTCGATGATGACTTTGCGGCGCATGAAGGAAAAGTTGGCGTTGCGTCGCGCGGAGGGCGGCGGCTCAACGATGGGCGTGGACTATCTGAGCCTCATCGACCGGAGCAAGCTGCACTACAAACGAAGCGACGTGACGCCGATCTTCGCGGAGCCGGCGGCGTTCACGGCGCTCGTGGACGACATGATCGCGCCGTGGCGCGGCGAGAAAATCGACCGGGTCGTCGGCACGGATGCGCTCGGCTTCGTCGTCGGCACGGCGATCGCGTTGCGGCTCGGCGTCGGCTTCGTGCCGGTGCGCAAAGGCGGCAAACTTCCGGTGGCGAAGGAGACGGCGGGCTTCAAAGACTACTCGGGTGTGGAAAAAATCTTCGAGCTGCGCGCGCAGCCCTGGCCGGCCGGCACGCGCGTGCTGCTCACGGACGAGTGGATCGAGACGGGCGCGACGGCGCGGGCCGCGGTGGAATTGATCGAGCGCGCGGGCGGCACGGTGGCTGGCATCGCGGCGATTGCGTTTCGGAAAAATGAAAAGACCGCATCGCTGTGGGCGAAATATCGCTGCCACGGCGTGTGGCCGGAGCAGGTGTAGTGCGGGCCGGAGAGCGCTCGCCGCGGGCGGTGCGGACCACGACTGCGTGGCGAGCCGGCCACATTAGGAAAATCTAACCGCCCGCAACGCGGTTTCTAACGCCACCGAGCGTATGCTCGCCGGCGTTTCACCGTGCGCATCCTCGTCATAGAAAACGAACTTCCCTTGGCCGGCGCCATGACGCGCACTCTCGCGCGAAGCGGCCACAGCCTCTCCGCGGAACGCGACGGCGCGTCGGGCCTGCGCGACGCCTTGGCGCACCGCCACGACCTTGTGGTCCTGAATCTCAAGACTCTCCGCGGTCAGCGCGCGCTGCACCAACTGCGCCGGGTCTGCGCGACATCGCGTGTGCTGATGATCAGCGACCAACGCGAGCCCGCCGGCCACTTCGCCGGACCGCCGACAAGCACCAGCGACTACCTCGCGACACCGTTTGCGATGGGCGAGTTGGTGAACCGCGTCGAGGCCCTCGGCCGCCGCACGCCGGTCGCGAGGGGCGTTCGGCTGCGCGTGGGCGATCTCAGCATGGATCTACGGCGCCAGCGCGTGACCCGCGCCGGCCAATCCCTCGCGCTCTCGCCGCGCGAATTTTCGCTGCTGGAGATTCTGCTGCGAGAGCCGGGCCGCACATTTTCCCGCGGCGAACTTTGCGAACGCATCTGGCAGCGCGACCACGCCTACGGTTCGCGCACCGTCGAGATGTTTGTCTCCCGGCTCCGCCGCAAAGTGGACGCCGGTTGTGCGGCACCGTTGATCCACACGGTCCACGCCCGCGGCTACGTCCTGCGGCTCCCCGACAACTCCAGCCAGGCCACCGCCCTCTCCGCCAATCGGCTCCCCTCATGAAATCCATCCTCGTCTACGATTTTTCCCTGCGGCTTTTCCACTGGGCGTTCGCGGCGGCGCTCACCGCGGCCATCGTGCTCGGTCTCACGGCCGATGAACACAGCGCGCTGTTTCGCTGGCACATGATCTTCGGTATCGTCGCCGGATTTCTACTACTGCTGCGCGTGGTGCTGGGAGTGATCGGTTCACGTTACGCTCGTTTTTCCCGGATGCCGCTCGGCCCGATACAACTCATCGCCTATGCGCGGAGCTTGCTCGATACCGGTGCTAAACGACATCCGGGCCACAGCCCCGGCTCGGCGTGGGCCGCGATCGCGATGTTCACCGCCGTCCCCGCGATTCTGGCGACGGGCCTCTGGGCAGGCCGCGACCCGTGGGAGGAAGTGCACGGTATCCTCGCCTACGCGTTGATGGCCGTGATCGGCGCGCATCTCGCGGGCATCGCCTGGCACACGATCAAACATCGCGAGAACATCGCCGTGTCCATGATTTCGGGCCGCAAGCTCGGCCAGCCCACTGATGCGATCGCTTCGGCGCAACCGGTGTTGGCGTTGGTTTTCACCGTCGCCGCGATGGCGTGGATCGGCGGCCTGTTTTCCAACTACCGCGCCGGCGCTCCGAGCATCCGGCTCCCGCTCTCGACCATCACCGTCGACCTCGGCGAAAGCGGCGAAAGCGAAAAGCCGCGCTCCCGCGGAAAAAGCAAACGCGACCACGACGACTGAGCGCTGCCGCCCTCCCCTCCCCCAAAAACACCCTGTGCCGATTCACCGCGCCCGTTCCCCTCTCATGAAAATCCCTTCCGCCCTCCTCCTGCGCCTCGCCTGGTTCAACTTGCCCGCCGCTCTCTTGCTCTCGTTGCTCCAGCGCACGCCGGTGGTGCGCGTGGTCGCCGCCGCAGCCGATCGCCTCTCCGGTTCACCCGTCGCCGCGCTGATCCGCGCCGCGACCGTCAGCGCAGCCTCGCTCGGCGCGATGCACACGCTCGCTGGTGCGACTACGCTCGTCACCAACACACCCAGCCCGCTCGCCGCCACCGCCGGCCGGCCGATCGCCGCCGTCGCCTTCGGCATCAACGGCCCCGGCGTCGGTCAACCGGGCTCCTGGGTCGTCGGGGGTTCGATTCCTCCCGGCCTCAACTTCTCCGGTCTCACCGCGCCCGCGACCATCAACATCGCAAACCTCGTGCTCTCCGGCACGCCGACCACCGCCGGCACCTACGCCGTCACGCTGCGTGGTTGGGAGGACAAAAACGCCCGCGGCAACGGCTCCCCGACCTACACTTATCTCGTCAACGTCGCGCCGTCCGCCGCAACGACGGTCGCGCCCACCTTCACCACGCACCCCGCGAGCCAGACGCTCGCCACCGGCGCGAACGCGACATTCTCCGCCGCCGCCGCCGGCACGCCGTCGCCCACGTATCAGTGGTTAAAAGACGGCGCGGCTCTCGCCGGGGCCACATCCGCGAGTTACACGCTGACCAATCTCCGCAGCACCGACGCCGGCGCTTACACCGTCGCTGCCACCAATTCCGCGGGCAGCGCCACGAGCAATCCCGCGCAGCTCACCGTCACCGTCGTTCCGTCCACCACCGCGCCCGTCTTCACCGCGCAACCGTCCGCGCAAACCGCACTCGTCGGCGGTAGCGTCACCTTCTCCGCCACCGCGAGCGGCACACCTGCGCCCGCGTATCAGTGGTCAAAAGACGGCGCACCACTTGCCGGCGCCACGTCCGCGAGCTATGCGCTTGCCGATCTCCGCATTACCGATGCCGGCACGTTTTCGGTCGTCGCCACCAACTCCGCCGGCAGCGCCACCAGCGCCGCCGCCACGCTCACTGTGAACACGCCCGCAGGCACTCCCACGGACTACGGTCGCCTCGTGAATCTCTCGATTCTCACCAACGCCGGCTCCGGAGCGAGTGTGCTCACGATGGGCGCCGTCATCGGTGGCGTAGGCTCCACCGGCTCGCTCCCGCTCGTGATCCGTGCCGTCGGGCCCACACTCGGCAGCGCGTTTGGCATCTCCGGAGTGCTCGCCGATCCCGTGATGACGATCAACGCGCAGAACGCCACCGCACCTATCGCGGTAAATGATAACTGGGACGGCTCCACCGCCACGCGCGCGGCATTTTCCGCCGTCGGCGCCTTTGTGCTCCCGACGGGCAGCCTCGATTGCGCCTACGTGCCGCCCACGCCCGGGCTCACCGCCGGCGGCTACACCGTCCAGGTCGCGGGCACGTCCAGCGCCGCCGGACTCGTGATTGCCGAAATCTACGATGCCGCCGGCGCCGCGCGCACCGCCGCGACGCCGCGCCTCATCAACCTTTCGACGCTCGCGCAGATCGATCCCGGCGCGACGCTCGCCGTGGGCTTTGTGATCGGCGGCACCGCGCCGTGCCGCGTGCTCGTGCGCGCGGTCGGCCCCACGCTCGGCACCGCGTTCGGTATCGGCGGCGTGATGGCCGATCCCGGCCTCGTGCTCTTCAGCAACGACACCGGCCAGCAAATCGGTGCCAACGACGACTGGGGTGGCACCGCCGCGCTCGCGGCCGCGATGAGCTCCGTCGGCGCCTTCGCGCTCGGCGATCCCGCGTCGCGTGACGCTGGCCTCGTTGTCACCCTCCCGCCCGGCGCCTACTCCGTGCGTGTCTCGGGCAAGAACGCCACTGGCGGCACCGCCATCGTCGAAGTGTATGAATCCCGTTAACGGATCGACCCCGCCCATCTTCCTACCCGAGGTCTCCGCGCTCGCCTCCGGCGCCACCGCGTGCAGCGTCGCGGGGATGCGGATTCTGCTCGCCGAAGACCAAGCCAAAGTTGCCACCCACATTCGCAAAGGTCTCGTCGAAGCCGGTTGGGCCGTCGACGTCGCCGCGGATGGCAACGAGGCCCTCTGGCTCGCCGAGACGAATCCTTACGACGCCCTCGTGCTCGATGTGATGATGCCCGGCACCGACGGCATCAGCGTCGTCCGCCAGCTCCGCCGCAAAGGCATGCGCGCACCCGTGATTCTGCTCACCGCGCGCCACGGCGTCGAAGACCGTATCCGCGGTCTCGATGCCGGCGCCGACGACTACCTCGCAAAACCGTTTTCGATGAGCGAACTGCTCGCGCGCCTCCGCGCCGTGCTCCGCCGCCAGCGCGCCGATCCCATCGACCGCCTCTGCATCGCCGATCTCGAGCTCGATCTGCTCTCGCGCACCGCGCACCGCGGCGGCGAAAAAATCGCGCTCACCAACCGCGAGTTTGCCCTGCTCGAGGTGCTCATGCTCTCCGCCCCGAAGCCCGTGAGCAAAACCGCCATCGTCGAACACGTGTGGGACCAGCATTTCGATTCCGGCACCAACGTCGTAAACGTCTACGTGAACTACCTGCGCGAGAAGATCGACCGCCCCGGCTGGGCTCCGCTCATCCACACGGTGCGCGGCGTCGGTTTTATGATTAAGGAGCCCGGCCCATGAAGTCGCTCCGCTGGCGTATGGCGCTCTGGTTCGCGGGCAGCGTGATGGCGGTGCTGGCCGTTTTTGTCGGCATCACGCACTTTCACCTGCGCCACGAGTTGCAGGAGGAGAAATGGGAGCGCTCCCACCCGGGCCAGGCCGCGTTTCTTCTGCACGGCACCTACACCGATCCCGAGATCGACGATATCTCCGGCGAACTCGCCCAGCTCTCGCTGCTCTACGCGCTGCCGGTCGCGCTGCTCGCCGTGGGCATTGGCTACGTGCTCGCGCGCCGTGCCTTCGAGCCCGTCGCGGAGATGAACCGCCAGCTCCAAACCATCGGCGCCCGCAGCCTCGACCAACGCGTGCGACTGCGCGATGCCGACGCCGAATTCCGCAGCATCGAGGAAAATCTCAACGCACTCCTTTTCCGCCTCGACGGCAGTTTCCGCCAGCTCTCCGAATTTTCCGCCAAGGTCGCGCACGAGCTCCGCACGCCGCTCACGCTCATCCGCCTCCAAGTCGAGGAAGCCGCCGGCCGCATCGAGCCCGCGCTCGCCGAATCGTTGCAAGACGAGTTGAGCCGCCTCTCCGATTATGTGGACCAGTGCCTCCTCCTCGCCACCGCCGAACAGGGTCGCCTCACGTTGCGCGCCGAGGATGTGTCGCTCCGCGCGCTCGTGCTGGAAATGATCGAGACCTACGAACTCCTCGCCCGCGAGAGCGACCGCAAGCTCACCGTCGTCGCCACTACCGAAGTCACCGTCTCGGCCGATCCCCGCTACCTGCGGCAGATTCTCCACAATCTCTTCACCAACGCCCTCCGCCACGGCAAAGGCGAGATTCAGGTGAGCGTGTGGCGCGACACCGGCGGCGCGTTTTGCCGCGTGAACAACCTCGCCCTCCTCCAAGCGCCCGCAACCGCGCCCGGCACCGGCCTCGGCCTGCGCATCGTGCGTGCCCTCGTGGCACTGCACCCCAGCCTCGGTTTCAGGCACGAGATCAGTGCCGGGCGCTTCATCGCAGAGCTGCGCTGGCCCTGAGCCGCCGCACGCGTTTCCGCCTTATCGCCCTCTCCCCTCGCCCGTCGCCTATCGCATGGCCGTCTCCCCACCCGTCCGCCATCGGCAACTGCTCTGGGTCGTCGCGGCCATCGCCGCGATCGGAGCCGGCGCGTTTTCAGTCCCGTCCGACTGGCTCGTAAACGCCGAAAACCACGCGACCGATCTGCGTTTCCAAGCGCGCGGCGCCATCCGCGGCGAGCCGTCCTCGGTAATCGTCGGCATCGCCGAATCCAGTTTTGCGCAGAAGGAACGTTTCGGCACGGACGAGCGTCCCGGCCCCGTCGCGCTGATGGAGCCGACGTGGCCGTGGGATCGCCGCGTCTTCGCCGCCATCGTGCGTCAACTCCGCGCCCACGGCGCGCGCGCCATCATTTTCGATTTTGTGTTCGAATCGGAAAACGCCGGCGACGCCGAGTTCGCCCGCGCGCTCGCCGAGCCCGGCGCGCCCGTCGTGCTCGCGTCGTTCGTCGACGTCGAGCGTTCCGCGCTCGGCGAGGCCACGGTGAAACACCGCGAACCGCGCGAGGCACTCCGCCTCGCCGCCGGCGATCGCGTGGGCTACGCCAAAGTGTTTCCCGACGACGACGGCGTGCTCCGCACCTTCACGACCGCGCTGCAGTCCAGTGAACTCCTCGGCTTCGCTCCCGCGGCCGGCGAGACGCCGCTCTCCTCACTCCCACTCGCCGCGCTCGCTGCGCTGGGCCCTCGGCGCCCGGCCGTTGCGACCCGCGGCGCGATCAATTTTCACGGACCGCCCGAGACGATTCCCCAGGTGCCGGTCGAAGATCTTTTCCTGCCCGACCGCTGGAAAAATTCTCTGCCGCAATCCGGCGCGTTGTTCCGCGACAAGATCGTGTGGGTCGGTCCGCTCGCGGAGAATCCCTTCAAAGATGTGCACACGACTCCGTTTGGCCGCATGACCGGCGTCGAGGTGCAGGCGCAGACGCTCGAGATGCTCCTCGGCCGCGGGCCGCTCCGCACGTTCACCGCGGCGCAGACCGCCGCATGCCTGTGGGCGCTCGCCGCCGCCGGCGTTTTCCTCGCCTGGCTCGCCCAGCGCGTCTCGCGTCATCTCCTCTGGGTCGGGCTCGGCGCGTTCGCCTGGGCGCTGCTCGCGTCGCTGCTGTTCTCCGCCGCCGGCATCGTGCTGCCGCTCGTCGCGCCGCTCGCGACGTGGCTCATCGCGGGCGGAGGCGGCGTGGGCGTGCGCTTCGTCATGGAGCAACGCGAACGCCAACGCCTGCGCGGCATGCTCGGCCGCTACGTCTCCGAGGAAGTCGCACGCATCATCACCGAGCAACCCGAGGAATTCGGCCAGGCTCTGCGCGGCGGCCGGCGCCCCGTCACCGTGCTCTTCGCCGATCTGCGCGGCTTCACCACGTGGGTCGAGACCGCGGAGCCCGAGGCCTTCGTCGCGCAGCTCAACGAATACTTCGGCGCCGTCGTTGACTGCGTGCTCGCCGAGGGCGGCACGTTGCAAAAATTTATCGGCGACGCCGTGCTCGCCGTCTGGGGCGATACCCGCTCCGCCGGTCCCACCGAGGACACCGCCCGCGCCGTCAACGCCGCGCTCGCCATGGAAGCCGCCGTCTCCCGCCTCAACACCCAATGGGCCGGCCGCCTCGACCGCACCCCGATGACGATCGGCATCGGCCTCCACCACGGCGTCGCGATGGTCGGCAACGTCGGCCACGCGCAACGCATGGAATTCACCGTGCTCGGCGATGTGGTGAACGTCGCCGCGCGCCTCGAATCCGCCAACCGCCAGCTCGGCACCACGATTCTCGTGAGCGAGACGATCCGCGATCTGCTCCTCGCCTCGCACCGCTGCGTCTCGCTCGGCCGCTTCGGTCTCAAGGGCCGCCGCGAGGCCGTCGGTCTCTTCACGCCGCTGCCCGCGCCCCACGCCGACGCGCCCGCTTGGCTCGCCGCCAACGAAGCCGCGCTCGCCGCGTGGAACGCCGGCGATTTTCCCGCCGCGGCGTGGGCCTACACCACGCTCGCTCGCCGCCCCACGCCGCTCGCGGATTATTTCAGCGAACAGGCCGCGCGCGCGCTCCACTTCATCGCCCACCCGCCTGCCGACTGGCAGGGCGCCTACCGTTTCGATTCCAAATGAGCCCGTATCCAAAAACCCTGGTCTTCCTCGCCGCCGCGAGTCTCGCCTCCGCCGCCGCACCGCTCGCGCTGGAGCAATCCGTCGTGACCGAAGCCGTCGGCGAGGTCTGGCGTATTCCCGATGGCCAAGCCGCCCGCGTGCGCGCCGCGAAAAACGTGCAACTGCACGCGCCCGACCAGCTCCGCACCGAGCGCAATTCCCGCGCCGAGCTCGAGGCGCCCGACGGCACGATCACCCGCGTCGGCGCCAACACGCTCTTCGCCTTCGACCGCGCCGCTCGCACGATGGAACTCAAAAACGGTAGCGTGCTCTTCCACTCTCCCACCGGTCGCGGCGGCGGCAAAATCCGCTCGCCCTCCGCGTCCGCCGCCGTGCTCGGCACCACGATCATCGCCGCAACCACGCCTGACGGCGGCTTCAAACTCCTCGTGCTCGAAGGCCGCGCGCAGGTCGATTTCGCGCAGGGCGCGCCCCTGAAACTCGACGCCGGCCAGATGACGTTTGTCCGCCCGGGCGCAGGCGGCGCCGGCACGCCGGGGCCAGTGCTGAATTTCGATCTCGCCCAACAGGTCAAAGGCTCGCGCCTCGTCCACGGCTTCGCGCGTCCGCTCTCGTCGCGCGCGAAAATCGAACAGGCCGTCGAGGGCCAGCGCCGCGCCGTCGGCCAGGGGCAATTCACCACGACAGGCTTCCTCGTCTTCACCGCGACGAGCGACACGCAGGTCAACGGCATCGAAGCCGCCGGTCCCGACGGCGACGACCGCCTCGTGGGCGAGTTCACCGCGCCGCAACGTCTCGCGCTCAACACCGGCGCCACCCTCACCGGCCCGCGTCTCCCGGCCGAGCGACTTTTCCGCACGCCGCATCTCGTGCCCGCCCACGAGAGCGCCTATCTCAACAAGGAATCCGACATTCTGCTCACCGGTTTCCTCGGCCTCGATGTCACGGTCGCCACGCCCACGCTCAGCCTCACCGGCTGGGGCCTCCCGGAGTTCAACCTCGTCGGCAAACGCGCCGTCACGTTCACCGGTTCCACGCAGTTCACCGATCTCGCTGGCGTCGACTACCTCCGCGTGTTCAGTCCTCAAATCACCGTGCCCGCCGGCGCCGCGTTGAGCGCAAATTTTCCGGCGTCGGCGCGCGCGACGACGTTCTATTTCGATGCGGATAACGACCTCGTCTTCACCGGCGGCAGTGTCACCAACCCGACCGGCGGCCTCATCCTCCAAGCGCACAACGGCGCCCTGCGCATCACCAACGAGACGCTGCACGCCGGCGGCCCGATCGGCGCGCCCACCGTCGTGCCCAGCGCCATCAATCTCGACGCGCCCTTCGGACTGCTGGAGTTGTCCGGCTCGCTCGTGCGCGCGACCGGCGGCGGATTCGCCGCGCTGGCCGACACCCTCACGATCACCAACACCCGCTTCGAACTCGGCGGCAATTTCTGGACCGACGCCTACGACTCCGCGCGCCTCGACACGCTCACGTTCACCGGCGTGCCGACCGGCGCGGTGTTTCAGGCCACCGCCGCCAATCTCGTGAGCCTCCGCGCCACCGCACTCGACGGCTTCCGTGAAATTAACCTCGGCGCCCGCACACTCGTGCTGGAGAGCGTAAATTTCGGCGCCGGCTCGACGGTGCGCCTCGTCAGCGAGCAAGGCCGCCTCGCACCGCAACCGAATACCGGCGCCACCGTGCAGCCCGGCCTCGTGAATTTCGTGCGCGCCGTCACCTACGCCGGTCGCCCCGCGCAAGACTACGTCGCCACCGCCTCCGGTGGCACCGGCCTGCAGCCTTCCGCCATTCAAATCAGCAAACCCACGCCCGGACTATGAGACGCCCGCGATTTGTTTTCTCCCGGCTCGCGCTCGCCCTCGTCCTCGCCACCGCCGCCACGGGCCTCGCAGGCGCGACGCCCACGAGTGTCCCGGAATTGTTCGCCGGCGAATTCGACGATGTCGGCCCGCAATATCTCCTCCTCGCCAACGCGCGCCCGCAGCCGCTCGAGCTCTGGAGCGATTTCGAAATCACCGGCACGTCAAACGCCACGCTCGTCGAGACCGATCCCACGCGCTCCACGATCACGTCCGCGCAGCTCGGCGGCACCTGGCATTTCGCGCCGCGCCCGCGGTGGGGCGGCCAGCTCGCGTTTGAAGCGGGCTTCCGCGGCCAGACGTTTCGCTACGGCCTGCTCAAAAACCCGAAGCAGCAAATCAACTTCCTCGAAATCGACCGCAACAACTTCGATCTCATCGGCGCCCACCTCGCCGCGACGTGGCGGCGCGACGCGTGGTTGGCCTCGGCGGCGTTGCGCGGAGCGTCGTTCCGCAATCGCGCCGCCGACCGCGTATTTTACCAGGAGGGCTCACTCGAGTGGCAGGTGTTTCGCCAATGGCGCCTCGGAGCGAAAACCACGCTGACCGCCGGCGTCGAGGGGGCGCTGCGTTGGTCGCACACCGATTCGTATGGGCTGCTCGTCCCCGGGCTGAACAACCGCGTCGAGCAAGCGCTCCTCGCCGTGTTCGACCGCCCGCTCGGCACCGCGTGGCACGTCCAACCCGCGCTGCGCCTCCAAGGCACACACTACACGCACCGCGACCGCCAGCGCGACGATGTCCACGCCTCCGCGCGCCTCAGCGTGCTCCGCCCGGTCGGCCGCAGCGGCGAACTCCGCGTCGGCTTCGGCTACGATCAACGCGAGAGCTCCGAAGCTGAGAGCCTCGATTTTCACAAATGGGATCTCACACTCGGCGGCCGCATGCAGTGGCGGTTTTGATCCGCCGGGTCCGGCCCAGCCTCTCCCGTAGCGATTGAGTATTACCCACAATCAACGAACGGACGCGGCGGCCGATTTAAGGGACATGCAGCGCAAGCTGCTTCAGTTTCACGGATGAAATTCGGCGCTTTTGCGCCCGGCAATGGATTGCCGCAGACGATAGGGTTGCAGTGCGCTTGTCTACCGACGGGCCCGCTCCCGTCGCCCCTGCGTTGAACGCTGTCTTTTTATCCGCGGATCCGGAGCGGCCGCGTCGCGTTCAACCTATAATCAACAATCGTGATGGATTGTGCGATTTGCCCAAGTCCCGTTCATCGTTTCGGCGGTGAACGGGATTCGGTGCGGGCGGTTTCGGCGGACGGCGGCAATCTACGGCTCCAGCCACACGTCTTTGTAATTCCGAAAACCGAGCGGCGATTTTTTCCAGCCGCGCACGGACGCTGCGACGAGCGTC
>Ga0075163_10007946_pt1 | contig 14011 bp, 12 predicted proteins | sample JI1023141ADNA_FD_71478 | JGI IMG/M metagenome (GOLD analysis project Ga0075163, IMG submission 71478) | Wastewater effluent complex algal communities from Wisconsin, to seasonally profile nutrient transformation and Carbon sequestration -... | ecosystem: Engineered > WWTP > Effluent > Algae...
CTCGCGCCCTGTCTGGCACGACAGTGGCTTTCCTGGGCTGGCTTAATCACGACCTGGCCATGTTCAAGATCCCCAGGAAGGCACGTGACAAGAATGCGCCACGACCCACCAAGGCGGAGCGCGAGGCCGAAAAGGCCGAACGACGCGCAGCTCGCGACAAGTTAGCGAAGACCTGGCGTGAGTCGTTTCGGCGATGGGTGGGAATCGAAGAGGGCCGGCGCGAACAGGTCACTCATGCGTACAACCGGGCAAACCGCGGGCGCGTCGTCCCGACCTACACGCGAGAGCCGCTTGAGATCGCGCGTTGGGGCGAAGGCGCGCCAAGGCTCAAACCCCATCAGGTCGCCGGGGCTCGCCGCATCCTCGATAACCGTGGCGGCCTCCTCGCGTTCGATGTCGGGGTCGGGAAGACCTACACCGCAATCGCAGTCCTTGCCCATGCGAGACAGAGCGGATGGGTGCGCCGACCCGTCATCCTGGTCCCGAGTTCGCTCGTGTGGAAATGGCACGACGATATCCGATGCACACTCCCCGACTACCGCGTCGCCGTCATCGGGTCTAACCGCAAGCGCCTGACCCGAGGCGAGCGCCGGGGCGTCGTCACCTCCGAGACCGATACAGGTGAGCAACGCGCCTCAAAATGGACTGCGTTCCAAGCAGGCCAGACCGACCTCGTCATCCTCAGCTTTGATGCGTTGAGCCGCACCAAGATGAGTGAGGATGCAGTGGTCGCCTATATCGAGAAGGTGGAAGCTGTGGCGCGGTCCATTAATCTCCGAAGGCGCAACCTCACCAAAAAGGGGAAGGAACGTAAAGGGAAGGGCGAGAAGCTGAGCGAAAGGGATCAAGCGCTCGTTGAGCACGGCGTGCGGGCCTGGGTTGAGGAAACACTCCGTCTCCCTGCGGGCCACGAGTACGACCCCGGTGTTCGTTGGGATGAGCTCGGGATCGACATGTTGATCGTGGACGAGGCGGCAGCCTTCAAGAACCTGTACATGCCGGAAGCCCGAGAGGACGGGGTCCCGAAGTTCATGGGCTCAGCAGGTGAAGGCAGCCACCGGGCGTGGCAACTCGACTTTCGCGCCGCTAGCGTTCGGCAAAAGACCGGCGGGACTGGAATCGTCCTGCTCACGGCTACTCCGGCGAAGAATAGCCCGCTCGAATTCTATAACGTCCTTCAGTTTGTGGACCCTGCAATCTTCAGCAAATCTGGCATTCACGACCCTGAGCAGTTTATCGACACTTACCTGCGCATCGAGCAGCGGGACGTGCTCGATACGTCGTTCAACGCGACGACAAAGCCGGCTGTCGTCGGATTCAAAAACCTCGACGACTTGCGGACAATCATCTTCTCGCTGGGCGAGTTCCGGACTGCGGAGGAGGTGGGATTGAAGCTGCCTAAGCCGATCCCACAGATCATCAACGTCGACATGGACGACGCCCAAGAGGAAAAGTACGATCGTTTCGTGTCGAGAATTTTGGAACTGCTAGAGAAACCTAAACCGGGAACGGGGAACATCATCCTCGGAATGCTCGCGCGGCTTTCCATGATCGCGCTGCACGCCTCCGGCGATGAGGGTTACACATTTAAAAACGCGCTCACTGGCGGGCCCTCGCGGCGTGAGATCGGTGCAGAGAGCCTGGAGAACTGGGAGGCCCGCGGGTGGTCGCAGATCGGCGACGAGGATGACGACGGGAATATCGTGATCGAGCGAGACCTCCCCCCGCCAGACTTTCGCAGCCCGAAGTTCATCGAGTGCGCGAAGAGGATCGCCGCTAGCCAGCATTGCGGCCATATCGTGTTCTGCGAGCCGACTGCAACCCATCAATGGCTCCGCGAGATCATGGTCGCACATGGGATCCCGAGAGAGCGAATCGCCATCTTGAACGCTGACGTCGCCGCTCCGGCCGACCGAGTCCGTATCGCAAGGGAGTTTAACGGGCTGAGCAGCGACCCCCCGCCCCCAGGCACCTGCGCCGCGCCGATGGCGACGGGGATCACGCCGAAGTTCGATGTCGTCATTGCCAACTCCGTGGCATACGAAGGCGTGGACATGCAGGTTCGCACCTGCACGATCCACCACATTGATCTCCCGTGGACGTCGTCCGACTTGGAGCAGCGCAACGGTAGGGCCGTCCGTCAGGGCAATACGCTCGGTACGGTGAACATCTTTTACTACTTCGCGGACAGGTCGACCGATGGCTACCGCTTCAGCTTGATCGACGGAAAAGCCACGTGGCTCGCTGACCTCCTTAAGTCGAATAAGCGGGATACCAACAATCCAGGCGCCCAGCAGCAACTGAGCCCCGAGGACATCTTGATCATGATCTCCCGCGACAAAGAGAAGACGATGAAGATCATCGAGGAGAGAAAGGCCAAGGCGGCCGAGGAGGGCCGCCAGCGTCGGATGATCGAGGCGACGCATCTCTTCAAGCAAGCCAATGCCCGATTTCGCGACGCCCGTAACACGACGAACATCGAGCTGGCGCGCCGCCTGAGAGATGAGGGCGAGTCGCGCCTGGCGGAGCTCGAGCTCGTCGATCCCGCAGCGTGGCCGTGGACTCCATGGATGTACGCCGTGCGCGAGACTGAGTTTCTCGTGCCGGATCCCGGTGGAGCGCCTTTGTTCGAGGGCCTCCGGGTGTCCTGGGCTCGGCCCGGCAACGCGGAGGTGTTCGATCACTTGGAGTTCGGGCGGGTGGTGAGCGACGCGGATGCTGACTACATCGGGCGCCGCGCGCCGGGGTCGGGGTCATGGGAGATGGTGCGTGGCATGCCGGAGCTCCGCCCAGGCTCGTACCCCCACGAGGGTGGCCCCGCCTGGCCCGCAGACGACGAAGCGGCTACAGAGGCCGCTATCGGTCGCAAAATCGCGGCGACCATCGAGCAAGGGAAGTTCTTCGAGGATCTCCAGTGGGAGGGCGCCAGCGACGCCTGGTTGACGCGATGGTGGCCTCTGTTCGGAGACCGGATCGCTAAGGCGCTCGCGGCGTCGAGTCACCGCGAAACGGTCCCGGTCGTGGTCACTGGGCGTCTCCAGCTGCGGAGCGGCCTCGGAGTGGTCGAGGGCGAGTTGCTGCCCCCCACCCGCGCCGGATGGGCGCGATACCTGGAGCTTGCGCCGGCCAGCGGTCACAAGTTCACCGAGCTCCTGGACGTCGGGCGCTTCTGGTGGGAGCGAAGAATCCCGCAACGCCTCTTGAGCGACGAGGAAACCTCGATCCCCGCGGAGCCCTCCGTCGAGTATGTCCCAGAACCAGCAGGGGTGGATGAGCCTTCAACCTCCCGACCGAAGCATTTCCCACCCGGACTTTCGCTGGAGTAGCTATGTTTACCACGGAGGACATTCGTATTCATGGGCTCAGTGAGCAATGGGCCGCGGACGACGGCATCGAGGTACTCTACGTGTTCCCGGGTATTCCCGCGACCAAGCTAGTTGAGTCTGTGAGGATGAGCGGAAGCAAGGCCCAGACCGTTATCCTTGGTACGATGACGGCCGACCCCGATACTCAGGACCTACTCGATGACGGCTTCTACCGATGGCCGGCGTCGACCGGGCTCGCCACACGACACTGGGTGAGGCATGTGCTGGATGCCAACAACCGCGGCGTCACGGCAGTCTATGAGTTGGAGGGGTCTATCACGATAATTTGGAACAAGATTCCCTCGTTGCCGATGGAGATCGAGCTGCTGAGGGAAGGCTTTTCCTCCGCCCTTGCCACTTGGAGCGCGCCTGCGAGTGCCGCGACGCGCGCTGCGGCGAAGCGCATGACGGCGCCCCTGTACGAGCCATCAGACACGCCTTACGTCGGCGAAGCGGTCCACCCGGGAGAGAACGCCGAACACGCATGGTTGCGCTGGTGTGCACGCTTTGACGATCGGGTCGTGAGAGTGGGTAAGAAGATCTACCAACGCCGCCGGGGCTCTCCTTACCTATCTGACGGCAAGCTCCTCATCGAGTTCGCACTAAAAAAATCGGAGGTCAGGTTTACTCTTGACGTTTCGGTGCATCCGGTCATTTACGACGCGCTTGTAAGCGTACGCCAGGGCGATGGTAGCTGGGCGTCCACCGAAGTCCCTGGCGTCTCCTGGCACTCCTTCGAGTCGCTGACTGAAATCGCCGATGACCTGAGCGCTAAGGGCGCGCGCCCCGCGAAGGCCCCGCCCGAAGCGATCGACGCAGCAATCCCTGTGACTCCCGCCGAGGCCGCGCCGAAGCCAAAGCCGAGGGCCAAGGCCGTGAGTTCCTCCGCGCCTACGGTGTCCGGCGATGAGCTTCGTTTGGCAGTGTGGGAGAGCAGCCTCGCGTATACATTGGCGGGGTTCGAGCTGCCGCCCTCAAAGCCGCTGTACCGACTTGCCCGGGAGATGGCCGTGGGTGGAATTGCAGCTATGGACGCTCTAGTCCAAGCGTACGGCCCGGAAGTTCCCGCAAAGCTCTCAGCGAAAGGCCGCCCTAACCGGGCGCTAATCGATGGATTCGACCGATCTATGGGCCAGGTTGTCGCGCGTGCCCCCTCGAAAAAAGCCCGACAAGCTCTGGTCGACAAAATTGGCAGTCTCGTGAAGGACGGCGACGAGTTTAGGCGTGACTTCATTCCAGGGCCCGACAGTGAGAGCTTCTGGCGCACGTGGAGCGCGCCGCCCGTGCTCATTCTGAATGGGCGCCGCCACCAGCTGCGCCAGCATGAAGTCTACTTCGGGCACCTATGGGTCACCGCGCGCTATGGGGCCGGGCCGGGTGGCGATACGCCAAGCGTCGCAACACTGCGTCTTCAAGTCGGGTTGCCGGACCATAACCGCGAGTCCACCGTGATCGCCACACACGTGGTCGGCGACAGCACGGAGCAGTCTCTGCCCTGGAAGGTAGCCGTCGCCGACCTGCAAGGACTGACTGGCGACGCGATCGCCGCCCGGCTCCATCCGGCCGTCGCGGGGGCGCAGTCATGGGACGACGCGCTCGTGGACATCTACGAAGCCCAGGACACGCGCGACCCACAGCTCCGCCTCGACCGCCGGCTGGGCTCAGACACCGGTGTCTTTGTCGCGTTCCGTGCTGGAGAGGATGGCGAGCTGATCGTTGCTCGCATCGTGATCACCGCCAAGCTGGAGATCGAGAGTTTCGAGGGTGTGCGGGGGACGCCTGCCGAACTCGCAGCCCTTGGGCCACGGATCGACGCCGCCCTTGAGGCCGTGCGGATGCGTGACGCCAGCGAGGCCGCCGAGGATGAGGAGGAGGGCGAGGACTACAGTGACGTGCGAGCGGCGGCTATCAAGGATGTCGTACCAGTCGAGCTGATGGACCGCCTCGCAATCAAGCTGAACGAACAGCGTGAGGCAGCAACCTTGGAGGTGCTTCGCATGCAGGCGCGGACGGACCTGAGCGCAGCAAGCCAGGTCGTTGCGTCGCTCCTGCCGCCCTCCGGACCCTCGCCCACGGAGGTCGCATCCTTCCTCGCCTCGCATGACCTCGAAAAGTCGGCATCCCTGCTGAGCGCCTACATCTTCACCCCGTCAGTCGCGCTTCCAGTTTTCGCCGGCGACCTCGCCGCTGCGATCGACGCAGAGCTCGGGACCCACGCGCTGCGTCGCCCCGGCGCGGCGGACGCACCACCAATGGTGTCGTACTCGGCGCTCCGCACCGATGGCGATCGCACCTACGTCCTCGAGGCGACCGGCGGGGGCGTTCGCCGCCACGAGGTCGTGACGATGCCTGAGGAGGATGACAAGGGCTTCGCCGCGCTGGACCCCAGCAAGCTGCCCCCAGCACTTCGACACGGTAAGGTTCGACTCTACATCGACGAGAGCCGCGAAGATGTGGTCTTCACCGATGTATGGGACCGCTTTGACGGCCTGATGCGCGACCTCGGAAACGCTCCGGGGCAGCTCACCGAAGTTCGGCAGCTGCTGGCTGCTGCTGCTGTCCTCATTGACGTGCCGAAGTGCCAGGGACAAGCCAAGGAGAACGCCCTCCTCGCCTTGAGGCGAGCACAGGGGGCCTACGAAGCGGCCCGACAACAGCTCCAGCGGGGCCGCGACGCGCGGGCCGTCGACCGCCTACGCCAGTCGCTCCGTGAAATCGCTGAGGTTGCTCGCCAGAGTGCCGCCAGCTGCAGCTCCGGCCAGGGGTCGCTGGTCCACGAGGAGCTATCCCCGGGCCTGGAGGTCAGTCCATGACAATACCCGACCAAAGCGTGGGGAGCGAGCTCCTGGACAGGATTCTGCCAGCCTGGCGCCAGGCTGTGGTCCCGGGGATTTCGCGCGCCTACTTCGACAGCTTCGTCGCCCGGAATCGAGCCGAACTGGTCCGCCGCTTCGATGAGCTCGCCGCCAAGCAAGCCCCCCGCCCCCGTGCGGGCCGCGACGCCGTGAGAGCCCTCGTTCGCCGCCTCCACCTGATGCCGCAAGGGGTCCGGGTCGCTTCCATGCAGTACCACACACCCGACGTCATGCCCCGCGGCGACGAGCTCGACATCACCTTTCGCGGCGAAGCCTCAGCGGGGAGCGGAACTCCCACGATGGTTCTTCATGCGGGACCTCGCCAGGGCGACGACATCGACCTCCGGGGCGAGTTGCGGGACGGTGACGGCGCGATCGTCGCGAGCTTCGGGTGGATCGTGGTCAACCGCCGGGAGCTCGTGATCCTGAAAGAAACTTCGCTGGCGGCCTGGTTTGGCGTTGAAACCACCCCGGAGCGAAAGCTGGCGCCGTCGATGTTGAGGGCACTCGCTATGCTCCGCGCCGAGGAAGGCGGCGACGAAGAGATGCACTACTGGGACGGTGTTCACGAGTCCACGAAGGATGCGCTGATAGCCCGGGGTTTAGCCGTCGTGCTTCCAAACAAGCGCGGCGGCGCCTCGCATTTCAAAACGACGACTGCGGGCCGCGCACGCCTCATCGAAACCTCGACCTACATCGCACCGCCGGCGCCGAAGGGACCAGATCCCGAGGAGGCACGGATGGGCGACGCGCTTCGAGCTGAATCCGTCCGGGAAGAAGCCGAGTGGGAGGCCGCGATGGAAAGGGGCGTCGCTTTCGAGGCCAGTCAGGGTGCCGACCCAAAGGTCGCCAAGCGGACAACGGTAAATAATCTAGCGAATGATATCCATTTCTATGATGGTAAGCCCGCTGCGTTCAAGCGGACGACCATCTACCCGTTGAAATTTTCGCACGAGGGTTTGGCCGAACTGTTTGCCAAACTCAATGAAACGCCGATGGAAACCACCTTGTGGGTCGTTGGTCAGAGCTTCGACCGAACCAACATGGCGATCGACGAGTCGGGGCTTGTGGTTGTTACCTACCGGCCAGCGTCGACGCCGAATCCACAGCCGATTAAGCTGCCTAACGGCGCACGCGCACAGGCGTTCGTGCCCGGGGACATGATTATCTCGCTGACGAACAAGGCCGCGAAGGTGGCCTTTTCTGTCGAGCTGAGAAATCACGAGGGGCGAGAAATCGCCTCCTCGGACTGGTGGCAGGGTGAATTAGCGAGCGTGATCAGAATCAGCGGACAAAAGATTGAGCAGCTCTGTGGGCTAGCGACGAGAGGAACGCAAAATGCCTAGTGAAAACTTCTACTCCGAGGCTACAAATCGGCTCAAGGTACTGGCCGCGAACATGGACGTACGCCAAGACCGTTTTGGGGTCGAGCTTAAGCAGCTGAACGCTTTGCGGATCCCTCTCTTTTGGGGGGCTGGTACGTTGGGGCTCGCACTGGGCGTCGCGCTTGGCTACCGCGCGGGGCAGAGGTGAACTATGGCTGGTGAAAAGATGACACCGGAGGAGATTACCCTCCATAACGCGCTCTTTGAGGTTGAAGACCGAGAGCGGGTCTTCGGGCTCCGCTCGGGCGGTGTTCTCCCTAAATTCCGAGAGCAACTGTTGACCGGGCTCGGGCTTTCACTCGTGGGCGGTCTTGCCTTGGGTGGCTTCGTCGGCCTGCTCGTTGGACGGAGGGGGAGCTGATGGCGCGCTCGAACGAATGGGAGAAACTCGCCATGGCTCAGGGCGACCCGAAACCGGTGTGGCCCTTGCCTTCGGTCGTGCCCAAGTTTGCCACATGGAGTCTTGGCGGTGGTCGACCCTCCTCCTGCGCCGCAGAGAAATGCGAGCGCTGGCATGCAGGGATCGACCTTACCAACGCGCCGGACGGCTCACTGATCCTCGCGCCTGAGGACGCGCTGGTCGTTGGCATCGACCGCGGCTGGAGCGAGGGATCAAAGGCTGCGTTCCTACGCACGAACTCGGGGCTCTTCCTGGTGCTGGGCGGCTTCAAAGTGGGCTCGCACAAGGAATACGGCATCATCACGGGGCAACAAGTACGAAAAGGTGAAAAGCTCGGTCGTGTGCTCGGCTCCTATGGGATGATCCACCTGGAGACGTACGTCGCGGCGAGCCGCTCTGCAAACTCCGTATGGTGGAAGGACGATGGGCCGCCCGAGGGCTTGTTGAATCCCGCCAACTACGTCGAGCGCATGGTCGGCGACAAAGTATCGCTGCTCCAGACGGCGCAACGCCACGAAGCACTGAAGGCCCTCGGGTTTTACAAGGGCGACGTCAGCGCCCCATGGGGCCCCGCATCCGAGGCCGCTCTCAAGGCCGCCCAGGCCCACATGGGTATTTCAGCGGACGGCAAATGGGGGCCGAAGACCGAAGACGCTATCCACGAGATGCTCGGTCCCGACAACCCCGGGGAGGAAGGCTCGCCGGAGGACACGGGTGAGCCGGACGGGGCGGTTGTGAAGCGCACCGATGCGCTGTCCGGAGTGTCCCTCCTGGGTGGCCTCATCGTGGGGGCGGCCGCGCTGACAGTGGTGGCGGTCGGTGTCGCCGTCTGGAGGGCGCGGGCATGAACAGGGCCGCGCTGTTCACCACGGCCGCCGCCGGAGCCATGCTCATTGGCGCGGGCTGCTATTTCATCCGACGCGACGACGCCAAGGGAGCAGCTCGAGCGCCGGGCTCGCCAGTGATCCCCATTATCTCCCCGGTCATTGACTTGCGAATGGCCGAGGCCGTGCTCGAGATCATGGAACACCTTGCGGGAGACGAGGTAACCATCTTACTACACACCCAAGGCGGGTGCGTCGCATCCTGCGTTCTCATTTCCAACGCATTGCGACAGTACGAACACTCGACCGCGGTCGTCCCCTACATGGCCATTTCCGGGGGCACGATGATCGCATTGAACGCGAAGCGTTTGGAAATGGGGCGCAATGCTGCATTGTCCGCGGTTGACCCGATCATTTCGGGTATGCGAGCCCGGCACCTTCGTGTCGAGAAGAACGATGGCGGGCTCGGTGAGCTGGCAAAAGAGTACCACTCAGCGATCAGCCGGTATCTTAGAGAGACCCTAGAAGCTCGAATGTCGGGTGCCTCGGAGGCGCAGATCGCAACGGCGATGGAGACGCTCATGGGCGAGAGATCGCCGCACGAGTGGCCGATTCGGATGCCCGAGGTAGCACACCTCGGCATCGCGGTCGAGCCGATGGTCGGCGGTTGGGCCTCGCGCGTCGACTCCTACCGGAAAAGGTGGTGGTGATGGTCTCCGAACTTCAGTTCAACCAAGCTGACCGCCCCCGGGTGGAGGTCATCGACGAAATTCCGTCGCCCGACGCAAACGAGATTCGGGCCTTCGTCGCCGGCGCGGTCGTGTCGGGGGTGTTGTGTGCGATCGCCGGTGTGACGTTCGGATTTGTACTCGGGTTCAATAGCCGGTCGTCCGGGGAGGGCCGTCAAAGATGAGAAACGCACTACTAGATCTTTTTCACGGTGCGCGTCACCAAGTCGGGGCTTTGGTCCTCATGCGGGGGGAGACCTTCATCGAATCCATCGAGGAGGGCGGGATGGCAGTGATTGTCGTGCTCAAGGGGACGGCAACGATCACCCGTCAGCGCGCGGGCGCCCAAGTCGGCCTCAATCTTACCCCACGGATCGGGGAATTGGTCTGGCTCACGACCGCAGGTTCCTACTGCGTCGTGGCGAAGGATCACGTGATGGGGGCTCGGGTCTTGAAGACTGGGGGGGTCGCTCATGCTTCCCGTTGACGCCGAGCTGGAGATGGAAACGGCGCCGGAGACGGCGATGTTTCGGAAGACGCTGCTGATGAGATGGCAGTCGCTCAACGCGACCGACCCGGGGGAGCTCAGGTCACTGCTGGCAATTCTCGTCACACATGCGCCCGTAGCCGCGGTGGGCCAATTTGTGGGTGTGAGCAAGGCATTACTAGCATCCGATCCGGGTCGCGTCGGTCGACCTGAAGACGTGGTCGAGCTGATCATGTGCACATACCCCCGGCCGACTTGGTCAAAAACGCCACCGCTCGCAAGACAAGATGCAGCCGACGATCATGCGTGGCGGACGTGGGTCCACGAGTGGATCACGGAGTTTTCCTCCACTACCGGAGAAGCCAATTCGCTCACTAGCAGATTGGCCAAGTTCTTCCACATCCGAGATGAGGTGACTATGTTGGATCCCAAAACCCTCGCCAGTTCGGCCCTGAAGCTCGGCCAGATCGCCCTCCAAGTCTACATGGGCGCCGAGGCGCACCGCCAGCGGAGGATCGCCGAGGGCGGCGAGGGCCCGTCGCCGATGACGCTCGAGTCGGTCATGCGAGAGGCCCAGTGCCATATCCCTGGCCTCGAGGTAGCGCTCGCAGGGATCATGGGCGACGAGCAACAGGCCCGAGAGTGCATCGACGCGATCACCCGGACCCCCGATCTTGTCGGCATCCTCAAAGTTCTGTCCGGCATGGTGATGCGGGCGCCCGAAGCGGCCCCAATCGTTGCCCAAGCATCCGCCGTCCCGGCCCCCGTCGCACGCGGGACCGAGCTCGTTCGGCAAGGGCCACCTGCGTTCCGTGCTGACTTCGCGCCAAGGAAGCCACCTGCCAGTCAGGAAGCGACGGTCACGCCGACAGCGGCAGAGCCGAAGGTCTCAGCCGTGCGGGCGCCGTGCGTCCAGGATGAGCTGGCGGCGCTGGAGAGTTGGGCGAATGAGTGCTCCCAAAGCGTGCGCCAGCGTGGCGAACGCCTTGCAGAGCAGCTCGCCGCCTTCCTTGCCCAGACCGGACTCCGACTGCAAGGGGCGCCAGCTCCGGCGTTCGTTGATCCGCCAGCCACCGCAGAGGCGCAGGCGGCCGCGACGCCGATCCAGCCGACCCACTTCGGCACAGACACCGATCAGGCCGTCGACGCGCACGTCAAGGGCCTCATCGAGCGGACGAAAAGGAGGCTGGAGCGGCGCTACGACCTTGACGACCAGTTCCTAGCCTGGCTCGAGGACGCCTTCGAGAGTGTGCAGGCCGCAGCGAGCCGCGAGAGAACGGCCGCCGCCTCGGCGGCGTGAAAGCGAAGTAACTATGTCGTCGCTCCCCCGAAATATCGCCCGCTTCGCCCTCGGCTACGCTGCCATGCTCGAAGGCACCGCCGCACTCGTCCGCCACCGTGAGCGGTCGGCCGCATTCAAATCGGCGACGGAGAGGGCGATCGCCCTCGACCGCCGCCTGGTCGTCGTCGGCGACCCGGACGCCGGCTTCCATACGCGGTTCATGCGTGCGTACGGATGCGGCGACGTCTGCGTCGACCTGAACGGCTGCCCGAAGTGCCCGATGACGGTTGTTGCAGACATCACTAAAGGGCCAGTCGCGGGGGTTGCCGACGATTCCGCGGTCGTGTTCGTGTCCTGCGTTCTTGAATATGTCAGCAATGTCGATGCCGCGCTCAAAGAGATCTCTCGGATGGCGGGAAGCGCCGAGAATGCTTTCGTCGTAACGGTGCAGCCGTGGACGCTCACGGCCCGACTATACCCGCAGGCCCGGTGGCGCCTCACGTCACCCTCCGCGTCCTCGACGACAGTGGCCATGGCACCCGTTGGGTTTGAAGAGAAACTCGTGGCCACCGCCGCGTTGAGCGTCCTGGCCGCGGCGGCCTTCTGGCCGCGTAAGGACCGGGGCCGATGACGCAGCAAGACTTCGAGCAAGCACTCGCGGCGGCCAAGCTGGAGACCCGCACCTTGGCGGACCAGCTTCGCCAAGCACGCTGCGACCTCCACCTGTTGGGTATCTCCGACCAAAACCGGGCGCTGGTGTTCTCCGCCGTCGCTGGCGCGCTGGGTGTGCTCGTCGGCGTCGGCATCGGCGTTAGGTTGCAACGAAAGTAGGTGATTGATCGTGGGCGAACCATTCAATAAAGACGTCGCGGTGCTGGCAAAGAAGATTTACGAACTTTCGGCCCTGTCTCCCGAGGCACTGGAGGCACGAAAGTGGGAGGCATTGATTCTCCTCACCGCGGTTCATGGGTCGGCGACACAAGCAGGGATCGACAAGGCGAACGCCGATAAGGAGGCTCGGTGGGGTGACAAAATTCGGGCGGAGGGCCTGCTGTCGGCGCTTCACCCGAAATGGCACATCCGCACGGACGATGGGAAGCCGCCCGCGGTGCATCTAGCGATCGTCTCCGCGCTGTCCAATCCGAAGCGTGACCTTCGCGCGCGATATGCCGCACTCCAGTTCGTCGCCGAGGACGAACGCACCGCCCTCGATGACCTGGTCCGCGCCTTCGTCTCTGATGCGTTCAACGGCGCTACCGGAGACGCCAGGTCTGAGTATGTCGATGTGATGCGGACCCGGACCAAGAATCCAAAATGGTGGACCGAGCCATGGCTCTGTGTTCTGCCATACGATGGGAAACCGCCCCCGGCATCGATCCTCGTGGACAACCAGGGCTCGACTCATGACGGCGGGATCTACGACGACCCCGCGGACGACACTGTCATCGAGGAGTGGCGTAACAGCATCGCCGCCTGGAATGTGGACTTCTTGAGGGACAATCCACTCGCGGTTCTTTACACCAATTTGGACACTGCCACAAACAAGGTCCTGGAGACGGCCGGTGAGGTCGCTTCCGGCGCGAACGAGGCGGCCAAAGGAATCGCCAAGATCCTAAAGTGGGCGCCCTACGTGGTCGCTGGGGTTGGCGTACTCGGCTTAACGGTACTCGTTCTAGGCACTGCCCGCTCGTACACCCCGGCGCAAGCGCCGGCATGAAAGGTAGACATGGCTGAGTCACGGTCGTGGGTTTGGGGGGTCGCCGGTACTCTTGGGGCCGGAGCTGTAGGGGCGACAATGTGGTGGTCAAAACGCGACCGTCGCGGGCACGTGTACAAAGTCAAGGGGCGTTACTACGCGGACTTGGCGCTCGTCGATGATCTTGCGCGTCGAATGCCGAGGGCGAAGCGGTGGGGGGCGGAGTCTGGCGCCGCCAGGCTGGCCCACCTTCCAGGGCCTCCATCCTACTCGGTCGAGTTCTTTCTGTTCCAGCGGGGTCGCGTTACCTTCGAGCGCGTCGACGGCTTCAAGCTGCCGGCCGGTACGAAGCTACCCGGACAACAAGGGGACGCCTTGTACGTGCTCGAGGCGGGCGTCGCAACCTCCGCGGACGTGCTCGAGGAGTTCGTGGTGCAGCTCGTGCATTTCGGGATCGCCAGGAGCGGCGGGTCGTTCGAGACCTGGCCGTCCGAAGCCAAGGGCCGGGTCTACCCGGCACCCGAGCCGCTACACCCGACCGCGTTTGCGACCAAGGGCGCATTCGAGTGGAGCTCGCCCCCGGTGAAGCTGCCCGGGGCCAAACGCCCCGATGGGCACTACTTCAAAGTAGATGGACAGTTCTTCGCTGACGATGAGTTTTTGAAGTCGTTAGAATGGTTCCAGGGCTCTGACCATGTCAACAACATGACAGTCGTCCCAACCTGGAAGCGAGGTTCGATCCAGCTCGCGCGCCACTCAGACGTCCACACCTTCCCGGAGCAGGAGGGTGCGCTGTATCTGATCACGCCTATGCTCGATCAGGTGACGCTGGAAGATTTCTTGACCGAACTTGAACACTACGGCCTGGTCTCCTGGGGAGGCGAGTGGCCGAGCTTGGCGACACACCCGGCTGAACGGTGGATCAAGGCAACCGGCGGTCTGCCGCTGACGCCCCAGGGGCACGTCTTTGCAGTGGCCGGCGAGCTCTT
>Ga0075163_10007948_pt1 | contig 14010 bp, 12 predicted proteins | sample JI1023141ADNA_FD_71478 | JGI IMG/M metagenome (GOLD analysis project Ga0075163, IMG submission 71478) | Wastewater effluent complex algal communities from Wisconsin, to seasonally profile nutrient transformation and Carbon sequestration -... | ecosystem: Engineered > WWTP > Effluent > Algae...
CCATTTGTAAATGGACGGCGACCCGTCGCCACTAATACAACGTCCGCTGTGATTTTACCTTTTTTACCATCTGTTAATGATTCAAATTCGACATCAACGTTCTTTGCATTTTTTTGAGCCGCAAATACTTTTGTTGATAACAAGAACTCGACACCTTGTTTTTGCATTTTTGATTTTAAAACATTCATGCAGTCTTGGTCTGTACCGCCGCCTAGACGATCAGAGTATTCAACAACCGTAACTTTTGTCCCTAATCGTTGCCATACAGAACCTAATTCTAAACCGATAACACCGCCGCCCACGACAACCATGGTAGCTGGCACGGATTTCAATGCTAATGCACCCGTGTTGGACACGATACGTTCTTCATCGAATTTTAAGAAGGGTAATTCAGCAGGGGCACTGCCAGTGGCGATGATAATGTTTTTAGCCGTGATAACTTTTTTAGAGCCATCGTTAGCCGTTACTTCGACATGATTGGCTTTCAAGATTTTTCCAAAACCTTGCATGCCCGTAATTTTATTTTTCTTAAACAAGAAACTGATGCCTTCAGTGTTTTGTTTAACGACTTTATCTTTTCTGGCCATCATCACGTCTAGATTTAAGGTTACAGACGGAATCTCAACGCCGTGAGCTTTCAAATCTTTCTGAGCGGCCACATAATGTTCCGAAGATTCTAATAACGCTTTTGAAGGGATGCAGCCGACGTTTAAGCAGGTTCCGCCGTAGGTTGGATCTTTTTCGATCACCGCTGTCTTTAATCCCAGCTGCGCACAACGAATCGCACCAACATAACCACCAGGGCCGCTACCAATTACTACTACATCAAATTCAAAATCAGCCATAAAATCCTCGTTAGAACATTTTTAATAAATACTAAACACCAATTAACAGGCGTTCTGGGTCTTCAACGCCTTCTTTTACTTTAACTAAGAAACCAACACTGTCTTTGCCATCGATAATTCTGTGATCGTATGAAAGAGCCACGTACATCATAGGGCGAATCACGATTTGACCGTTAACTACAACAGCGCGATCTTCCACTTTATGCATACCTAAAATACCACTTTGTGGTGGATTTAGGATAGGAGTACTCATTAATGATCCGAACACGCCACCGTTAGTGATCGAGAATGTTCCGCCATTTAAATCATCCACACTGATTTTGCCATCACGTGCTTTTAGCGCGTATGTGCGAATCGCATTTTCGATTTCAAATAGACTCATTTGATCGGCATCTTTAACTACTGGAACCATCAATCCGCGCTCTGTGCTGACCGCGATACCGATGTTGTAATAGTTGTGATATTCAAAATCAGTTCCGTTGATATACGCATTTACGTTAGGGAATGCTTTAAGAGCTTCGATAACAGCTTTTGTGAAGAAACCCATCATGCCCAAGTTAATGCCGTATTTTTCTTTGAATTTGTCTTTATACTTATTGCGAATATCATTCAATTTAGTCATGTCGACTTCGTTGAAAGTCGTCAAAATCGCTGCGGTGTTTTGTGCTTCTACTAAACGTTCCGCAATTTTTTTGCGGATAGTTGACATAGGCACCAATTTCTTTTCACCTTGTTTAGATGACAAGTTACCGGCAGGGAACAGGGGGGCCTGAACGGGAGCCGCTGGTTTGCTTGATGTCGTTTCTGGAGTTTTTTGAACGGCAGGCGCCACGCTTGTGGGAGCCGCACCGTTTGAGCCTAGGCTCATTAGCACATCACCTTTAGTTAGGCGACCGTCTTTACCCGTGCCTGACATACCGGCTGTATTTACATTATTTTCAGCTACGATTTTTTGAACCGCAGGAGATAACGGCTTGCCTTCAGAAGACGCTGCCGTCATAGCCGGAGCTTGCTGTTGAGGAGCTGCTTTTGTTTCAGTCGCTGCCGGAGCCGCGCTGACTGCTGCTTTACCATCAGAATCAATTTGTCCAACCGTTGCGCCGATTTTAACAACATCGCCGGCTTGAGCAGAAATAGACAGAACACCGTCATTTTCCGCAATCACTTCAACACTGGCTTTGTCCGTTTCTAAAAGAAGAAGAACATCATTTCGTTTAACAGCTTCACCATTTTTTTTGTTCCAACTGCCGATAGTTGCTTCTGTGATAGATTCGCCTACAGCAGGAACTTTTACGTCGATTTTCATTTTATCTCCTCTTCCTTAGTACTTCATTACAGATTGAATAAATTCGTTTTGTTCTACTTTATGGCGGTATACTGAACCGGTCGCAGGGCTTGAACGCTCTGGACGGCCAACATACTCTAGATCCCATTTTAAGTTCTCGCGTTTGAACATGTCTTGGAACTTAAAGTAAACATGTTGAAAAGCACCCATGTTTTTAGGTTCTTCTTGCGCCCAAACTACATTTTTCAAATTAGGGAACGATTTTAACGCCGTCACGATTTGTTTTTCTGCGAATGGGTAGATTTGTTCCATACGGATTAGAACGATATTGTCTTTCTTTTGTTTCTCTTTTTCTTCCAATAATTCGTAATACAATTTACCAGAAACAAACACTGCCGTGTTTGCTTTCTTAGCGTCCGCTTTATCTACGATGATTTCTTGGAATGTGCCTTGACCAAGTTCTTCTAAAGAAGAAACGGCTTTGGCATGGCGAAGTAATGATTTCGGTGACATTACAATTAATGGTTTTCTGAAATCGCGTTTCATCTGTCTGCGCATCGCATGGAAAATTTGTGCTGGCGTTGTTAAGTTCACCACTTGCATATTTCCTTGAGCACACAATTGTAACCAACGTTCTAAACGTGCACTTGAATGTTCTGGTCCCTGTCCTTCGTACCCATGTGGTAACAATAGAACTAATCCAGTCATCTGCATCCATTTAGATTCGCCCGAACATAAAAACTGATCGATAATAATTTGAGCACCGTTCGAGAAATCTCCGAACTGAGCTTCCCAGATAGTTAAGAAGGTAGGATCGCACGCGGCATTTCCATATTCAAATCCAAGAACGCCATATTCAGAAAGAATAGAATCGTAAACACAGAATTCAACTTTATCACCGTTTACTTGATCAAGTGCTGCATACGGTTCGCCATTTTTGAAATCGTATAGACCTGCATGACGGTGAGTGAATGTACCACGAACGCAATCTTGTCCTGATAATCGAACCGAAGTTCCTTCGGTTAATAACGATCCGTAAGCCAGTAATTCCGCAGTACCCCAGTCGAGAGGCTGTTTGCCTTCAGCCATCGCACGACGAGTTTCAAGCAACCCTTTTACTAATTTAGGGTGCGGAGTGAATCCTGCGGGCACTTCCGATAATTTTTTACCAAGATCTTTTAATACAGCTAGATCTACTTGCGTGTTCACTGGCTTATCTAAATCAGCGCGAGTTCCTTTGCGGAAACCTTTCCAGAAGCCATCAAATTTATAGGCTTTTGCTTTTGGCGGATTCTTTTTTGTGTCATCGTAGATTTTTTGTAGGTTATCCATCTTTTCTTGATAGAAGCCGTCCATGTATTTCGTATCAAGTGAGTTTTCACGAGCTAATTGCTTGCTATAGATATCTTTTAAAGTCGGGTGACCTTTGATGATTTCGTACATCAACGGCTGAGTGTAGGCCGGCTCGTCGCCCTCGTTATGACCAAAGCGGCGGTAGCAGATCATATTGATCACGATATCGCGGCCCCATTCTTGACGGAACTTGATTGCGATCTCTAAAGCGCGAACACAGGATTCGGCGTCGTCGCCATTCACGTGAAGAACCGGAGTCGCTAACACTTTAGCAACGTCAGACGAGTAATGTGACGATCTGTGATTTTCAGGGTTTGTTGTGAAACCCACTTGGTTATCAATTACGATGTGAAGTGTTCCGCCCACTGTGTAACCTTTAACTTGCGACATTTGGAATGTTTCAAGAACAACTCCTTGGCCCGCGAACGCCGCATCCCCGTGGATTAATACCGGGATAACTTTTTTACGATCTTTAGTATCTTTTCTGCGCCGTTGAGCTGCGCGAACCATACCCAGAACAACGGGGTTTACGGCTTCTAAGTGAGACGGATTGTACGCCAAAGTGACTTGGCATGTTGGTCCAGTCGTAGTTTCTTTGTGAGCGACGTAGCCTAAGTGGTATTTTACATCGCCATCAAAATCATCCATTGGTTCTGCTAATTCTGTAGGACCGTTGAAATCACCAAAGATATACTCAAGACCTTTACCCATGAAGTTCGCTAGAACATTCACGCGACCACGATGGGCCATACCGATAACGATTTCTTCAAATTTATATTGAGGACTTTTTTGAACCAAAGTTTCCAGCATGGGCATTAAAGCATCGCCGCCCTCTACCGAGAAACGTTTCGTTCCTACATAGCGAGTATGGATAAATTTTTCTAAAGCTTCTGTGCGCGCAAGTGAATGGAATACTTCTTTTTTCTCGTTCGCAGTTAATTTAAATTTTGGATTTTCTAATTCGAATTCGCGGATGAACCAATTGCGAACTTCCGGCAGAGCTTCGGCGCACTGAACCGATAATTTACCGCAGTAAACTTGACGAAGTGTTGCAATGATTTCTTTCAGAGATGAATTTGGTTTGCCAATCATTGAGCCGATTTGGAAAACAGTGTTTAAATCTTTTTCTGACAGGTTAAACTTCTTAAGTGCTAATTGCTCACTTGATGGTGGCGTGTTTGACAAAGGATCAAGAGACGCTTCAAAGTGACCGTAGTTACGGTAGGCTTGAATCAAGTGGTAAACGTCTAATTCTTTTTCGGACAGCCCCAGCGATCCGCTTTGGCCGAATTCTAATCCTTCAAAAAAGCGTTTCCATTCAAGGGCAACAGCATCAGGGTTTTGTTTATACTCTAGGTAAAGTGAATCGATATAATCGACATTCGAATGATTCACGGGACTTGAAAAACCATTGCGTTGGTTTGTGCTCATGGCGGTGGTTCCTTTCTATAAAAAGCGACGGCGCATCGTTTCGCGGAACTACATTCTCGTAAAATCTTAAAGAGTTCAATGTTGACCACTATTTAATGCGATATTTAACAAATGCCATCATAACTTTGTTTTTAGACTGTTTGTACTAGTCAGGTGTCTAATTGTAGAAAAAAAGTTTCTCTTTTTCATAAAATTAGATAATTGTACTTTAGTTCGTGGTCTAAAGCGTTTTCAGAGACAAAAATCCAGGCGTAATGACAGGAGTAATTCGATGTACCAATTGGTAGTAGTTAGACATGGTGAGAGTATTTGGAACCAAGAAAACAGATTTACCGGTTGGTATGATGTTGGATTAGCGGAAAAGGGTGTTCAAGAGGCAAAAAATGCCGGCGTGACACTCAAAAAGGAAAAGCTGACTTTTGATGTGGCCTATACGTCTGTCCTTAAGCGGGCCATCAAGACTCTGGACTATATTTTGGATGAAATGGATTTGGTGTGGATTCCAGTGCACAAAGATTGGCGCTTAAATGAGCGGCACTATGGAAACCTCCAAGGTTTAAACAAAACGGAAATGGTCGAAAAGCATGGGGAAGCACAAGTCAAGATCTGGCGTCGCAGTTACGATACCCCTCCGCCTGATATGGATCCTAATGACGCAAGACACCCTAAGAATGATATTCGTTATAAACACGTACCTCTAAGGGACTTGCCTAATGCAGAGTCATTAAAAGACACCCTCCATCGCTTCACTCCGCTTTGGAAAGATAAAATTATGACCGACTTAAAACTAGAACGTCGGATTTTGATTGTGGCCCATGGAAATTCACTCCGTGCTTTGATGATGATTTTGGAAGGAATTTCTCCTGAAGAAATTATGCAGGTGAATGTACCGACGGGGATTCCTCTTTTGTATCAATTAGACCAAAATTTCAAAGTAACGGGGAAAAAATATCTAGGTGATCCAGCTGAAATTGAGAAAGCGATCAACACGGTAGCAAACCAGGCAAAGAAAAAATAACGAGTGGAGCGTTTGACTTTTAATCCATTAGAAATTCATAATTGGTGAAAGCTAAATTATGAAAAAGGGGCTACCTTGTCAGCGAAGAACAGAAAAACGTTTGGTTTTATTTCTCATCCCAGAATTCAGTTAAAATACGCCATTCTAAATTCTTTATTTGTGTCTGGGGTGATTTTACTTTCGAATTTATTAGTAGTGTATCGTCTACGTAACTATGCTGACAGCCAAAACGATATAGAAATGGATACGGCGCTTTTATATAATATTACAGATTTTACGATGCAGATGGGGTTTTTAACTTTCTTAATATCGTTCATAATTACGTTTATTTCGACAATCGTTATTACGCATAGGTTTGTAGGACCATTTATTTCAATCAATCGTTATGTAGATAGTATAATTGCAAACAAGTTCGACGAGGAGTTAAGTCTGCGTACATCAGATGAAATGCATGAAATTGCTGGCAATTTAAAAACGTTGGGAGACCGTCTAAAAGCTAAATAGTTTTCCTCTGCCTTGTAGTTGCCGGTGTCAAAGGGGCTTTGTTTGGAGCTCCCGTTTCACATTTGTCTAAATAGGAATCGTTTTTAGGTTTCAGATCCTGCGTCGTTAGATTGCTGCCAGCTTGTTTGTTAAAGCCGACATAAAATGTTAATCCTGTTCCTCGTTCGATCTTAACGTAATGAGCATTGATAAATCCATCACCTGTATTTTTTTTGTCTTCTTGAAACTTTTTATCAGGACTGTACTTCAATTCATGTGTGATGCTAAAAAGCTCGTTCTCGGTGCGTTTTTTACAATTTTCCATTCCCTCTAAACCATAACCAATAGGCTGCACGCGATAGCCTGTGCTCGTTATAGTTAGAGAATGAAAGCACGCGGGCAAATTTTTTCTGGCTTTATAGATATTTCCAATTGCCGTATCACCGTCAGGAAACTTGATTTGGAAATTTTCAGCGTCTGTTCCATCCGGAAGTGCTGTTTTTACTAGTGAAATTTCAAGATTGTCACGGACCATAACTGTTCTGCAGTTCTTTGGATCCAAAAATAATGTCCCTTTATCTGATTCATTCAATCGAATAAATGTAGGATCAACTGTATATCCAGGCTCGGTTTTAGCCATTTTCCTTGTTTGAGAAAATACGCTAACGGTAAGGAACAAGATGGCTGCAATTGTAAACTTCATAAAATCTCCCATCTATCCTTTCGGATTGCTTGATCTCATATTGAGTCTAGGATTAATATAAGTCTGTGATTTTAATCAAAGATGCGAAACAAATTCTGACTTTAGAGAAAGCCGCTAAAAAGGGCGCTCGTCATACTCTGGACGAAGATCTAACGGCCCTGTCGGGTCATGCTATTCTTGTGGATAAAAATAAAATAAAATGGATTGGTCCGCAAAAAAATATTCCCAAAGTAGCCTTCAAGAAAATCAAAAAAGAAATTTCTGCAAAAAATAAAGTCGTGATGCCGGCGCTGACGGAATGCCATACGCACACTGTTTTTGCTGGTGAACGCTATACTGAATTCGAACTTAGAAATACGGGTGTAAGTTATCAGGAAATAGCGGCTCGTGGTGGCGGTATTTTGTCATCGCGTAAAGCAGTCGGGGCCATCACAAAGGACGCATTAGTAAAACTGACTCAAAAACGTGTCGATCAGTTTATTCAGCAGGGTGTAGCGACAATTGAAATTAAAAGCGGTTACGGTTTAGATTTAAAAAATGAATTAAAATCATTAGAAGTCATCAAAAAGCTTAAAGGTGCGAATTTCGTTAAAACGTTTTTGGGGGCTCACGCCATTCCGAAGGAGTTTGGTTCGGCAAAAGAATATTTGAATTTTTTAAGTGAGTTCGCCTATCCAGAAATTAAAAAGCGGAAACTAGCAGATCGCGTGGATATTTTTATCGAGAACGGTTTTTTCTCGGCCGACGAGAGTCGTTCTTATTTAGAGCTCGCTCAGAGGTTGGGTTTTGATGTTGTTATTCATGCGGATCAATTGTCGCTCAGTGGTGGTTCAAATTTAGCTGTGCAGTTACAGGCATTATCCGCTGATCACGTAATTCAGATTCAAGAAAAAGAAATTAAAAATTTAGCGCAGTCCGAAGTCACCAGCGTCCTGCTGCCACTTGCTGATTTGTATATGAAATGTGCGTATCCACCCGCTCGAAAGTTAATTGAAGCCGGCGCGCGCGTGGCCGTGTCGACTGACTTTAATCCAGGATCTTGTCCCTCTCAAGATGTGCAACTAGTAGGATTGCTCGCAAGATTAGAAATGAAAATGACGTTACCGGAAGTGATTGTGGCCTACACACTGGGAGCGTCGTATGCACTCAAACGCCACTCGTTCGAAGGCTCGCTCGAAGTGGGGAAGCGTGCGCAGATGATTTTCTTAGAGGATTCCTATGCGGGACTTTTTTACTCCTCAACAGAGACGTGTATTACGCACCGATTTTTTAATGAAACTCTTGAAAAACTAAGTAAATAACGCAGATCATTATATCTTAAATTTTCTTAAAATATGTGTGGACCCGGTTTTAATCCCTTTCTAAGCTCAAGGTAGAGTAAGTCTATTCAGTTTAAAATTAAGCCAAGGAGAGGCGAAATGAAAAACGGTTATAGTCAGCTAATACAATCTAAATATTTTGTGACTGATTTTAATTCTGCCATTTTCGATGGGCCAATTCGAATTTATTTCACTCAAACGCAAGAGTCTTTGGCATTGAAGGTTTACTTTCATATTCAAAACCGATTCGCCGAAGAAGTTAAAAGACTCAAAGACACGTCAACCAGTGTGCATACGAGCTTATTTATCCTGATTTATCCAACTCAAGATAGTTTCAAAAAGTGCTTTGAAGTAAATGACAAAATAGTAATGGCTGATTGGGAAAGTGATTTAGTGATCGGCATCAACGAAAGTATAGATGGAATTGATTTTAATCTATTCGAAAGTAAATTCCAAGACGCCTACACACAGTGGGTACATCAAAATAAAAAAATAAAGCATGAAGAGTTTAGTTTATAGAAACAACAAGGGGCAGTTAATCATCGAATATGTTTTGCTGCTGGCTATTGCTGCCGTGGTTTCTGGAATCATTGCCAGTCGACTTGCCAGTCGCGATCCTGATTCTCAAGGAGCTATCATTACCGGTTGGAGTAAAGTGACTCAGGCCATTGGCGGTGATCCCGTGGATGACTGTCTAAAGCCCAGTTGCCCCAATTAAAAGTAAACAGAACCGCGTTTCCGTATTTCCTCTGTCATTCGCTCTTGCATGAGCTCTTGAATATCTGAAGCGATTTCTCGGATAAATGTGTGATCCTCTAGGATTGTGGTATCGTAGGGTAAATAGATAGGTTCAAGAAAAATAATTTTCCATTTTGCAGGCAATGGGATCAGATTAAGTGGTAATGGAAGCTTTAGTCCTTTAAAGACCATTTTCATGGTGAGCTGTTTAAGAGTAAAATTAGTTTCTTCAGCACCGATCACTAGTGTGGGAATGATAGGTGATTGAGTTTCAATCGCCATGCGCAGAAAACCGCGTTTGAATTCTTGTAGGGTGTACATTTTTCTAGACGGTTTGAAATTACCGTCTTCGCCCTCGGGGAAAATCACCACAGCATTTTTTCGTTTTAGAAACTGTAGCCCATTTTCGTACGTGGCTTCAAAGAATCCCATTTTCTGAGCTGTTTTCTGAGAGAAATCCGTACTAAACCACAATTTGTGAGTTAACACGCGCGGAATACGTTTAACATCGGTAACCAGTACGTGATTTAGCATTAAAGCATCTAGACCTGAAAAACCAGAGTGATTGGCAATAATGACAGCTGACCCTTTTTTAGGGACATGGTGAACATTTTCTACTTCCAATCGAAAATAGAACTTTAAGAGCTTGAGCAACTGGTTGGGTATCGTCTTAAAATAAAAGCTCTCATTCTTGATTTTTTTAAGCTTATCATCAAACATATACTATATGTCTAAATATATAATCTCGATCGATCAAGGAACAACTTCATCTCGTGTCTGTCTTTTTAATAAAAATGGACAATTGGTAGATCAAGTGCAGAAGGAATTTCGCCAAATATTTCCTAAGCCGGATTGGGTCGAGCATGATGCCGAAGAAATTTGGCAATCCGTCGTGTATTGTCTTAAAGAAATTTTAACAAAGTATTCGAGTGCTGATATGGATTCCGTGGGCATTACCAATCAACGTGAAACAGTTGTTTTATGGGACAAGCAAACGGGAAAGCCGGTTCATAATGCTATTGTTTGGCAGGATAAGCGAACCGATAAACTATGCTCAACGTTGCGCAAAGCTAACAATTCCTATGTCAAGAAAACTACCGGCCTAGTGATCGATCCCTATTTTTCTGGAACAAAGATCAAATGGCTGTTGGATAACGTGTTAGAAACACGATCGCTGTTAAAAGAAAACCGTCTATTGGCGGGAACGATTGATTCATTCCTTATCTGGAAACTCACTAAAGGTGCCGTGCATGCGACGGATGTATCTAACGCGTCTAGAACGTTGCTGATGAATTTAAAGACACGAGATTGGGATGCAAAATGCTTGAATGTGTTTGGCGTTCCTCGGTCTCTTTTGCCGGAAATTAGAAAATCAAACGCATTATTTGGTGCCATTGAGTGTTCAGAAGTTAAAAAGCTACTTTCGAAAACGCTAAATATTCACGGTGTAGCCGGCGACCAACAAGCAGCCCTTTTTGGGCAAGTGTGTTTTGAAAAAGGAATGTCTAAATGTACCTTTGGGACGGGCAGTTTTATTTTGTATAATATTGGCAATCAAATCAAATACTCGAGTTCAGGCTTGTTAACAACGCTTGCGTGGGAACTCGATGGGGAAAAGCCAGTTTATGCCTTTGAAGGTGGTGCGTTCATTTGCGGTGCGGCTGTAGGATGGCTTCGTGACAATTTGGGATTGATGAGGGAATCAAAGGATATTGAAGCGATGGCTAGTCAGGTCGATAGCACGGAAGGTGTAATATTTGTATCGGCGCTAAGCGGTTTGGGCGCGCCATTTTGGAAAGACAATGCCAAAGGGCGAATTGTTGGCCTGACTAGAAAATCAAATAAGTATCATTTGGCTCGCGCCACTTTAGAATCCATGTCGTTACAGAATCTAGATATTATAAAAGTGATGGAAAAAGAATCGGGTAAAAAATTACTGGAGCTTAAGACAGATGGTGGTGCTGCAAAGAACAACTTATTGATGCAGTTTCAATCTGACTTTCTTCAGAAAAAAGTTTTGCGTGCGCACGTTGTAGAGACAACGGCATTAGGGGCCGCATTCTTGGCTGGTCTTGGTAGTGGATTCTGGAAATCAAAAACAGAACTAAAGACCACTTGGAAATGGGACAAAGAATTTTTTCCAAAAAAGAAAACAAAAGTATTAACAGAAACTATTCAAAACTGGGATCGTGCGGTTCGAAATTTAATAAAGGAACTGTAGCTTTGGAAAATATTTTCAAAAAACTTTCCGTCGAGGAGCGTGAACTCGTTTTGCAGAAGGCGCTCAAGCACAAGGCATTTTTTGTGTTTAAAATGCCGACTCGGATAATCAAATCTAAAATAGTTACTTTGAAAAAACCGACGTATATAACCTGCTCCTGCCCGTCTGATTTGCATACATTGCGGACTCGGCATGAAGTGATTATTGTTTTGGTTCTTGAAGGGGAACGGTATTTTTTTAAATCTGTGGCCTATGTTGCCGATGGATTTTTAATGTTTAGGCGGAAAGTCGATTTTTATCATTTGATTCGTCGTCGTAGTAAGCGCTTAAAGATACCTCAAGTCTATCCAGCCAGCTTGATGATCAAGCGACATAATAATGGTTTGGCATTTTTAAAATCGCTAATGTTTGCTTTTTCCGAGTCCGGTTGTAGAGTAGGGCTAAATACCGAGGTTCCCAAAATTGAAGTCGGTGACGAACTCGTTGGTAATTTACGGATGGGTGAGCGTAGGGCCGTCGAGGTTGTGGGAGTTGTAAAACATGCGACTCGAAGTAAAACAGGTGCGATTCGACAAACCTTAGGACTAAGTTTTGAGTTTCCTCAAAATCAGTCTACCACTCAGGTCAAAAACTTGTTTTTAGATTTGCAAAGAGAATTATTTATTGAATTCTATGGTAAGCGATGAAAGACGTATTTAAAAAAGTTCATTTATCAGATAAAAAGAAAATTCTAAAACGTCTTATTGAAGACCGTGTGGTTTGGTTGATTAAAACGGAAACCAACGACGTACAGCAAGTAGTTCCTATTCAGGCACTAGATGACAGAATTGTAGAATGTGGTTTCATTCCCGGCCATGAATTCGATCTAAAGAGTTCAGAAATGGGTGTTATGAGTATTAATTTTGGTGAAGATCGCTATTTCTTTTACGGACTAGTCACTATTAATAGTTCCAAAGTGTATATCGATACTCAGGATGATATTTACTATTTACAACGGCGAAAATCAGCGCGACTTGAAATACCAAGTAACTTTCCTGCGAAATGCAAAATTTTAGACTATAATGGTAAAGCATTACCTTTTGAGTGCGCGGTCGTAGATATTTCGAGCGGTGGGTGTAAGTTAAGTCTTTCTTCGCTTGAACCTATTATTAAGGATTTCAGCAAATTAAAACTAAGAATTACATTAAGTCATCGATCTCCAATTGACGTTGTAGGGCGAGTTCGACATGCGAAACCTATCCGAGACTTTTCAGATCTGCCGCAGATTATGGGAATTCAGTTTGTCGACTATGATGCCATGTTTGAGGGAAAAATGCTGAATATGTTTATGGATTTGCAGAGGGAAATATTTCTTAAATATATTAAGAAATAGGAGCGCCCGCAGTCATTCGTATCGTTCGCGTGTTTTTTCTTAGATGAAGTTTAGCAATTCTTTTATATGTTTTAGAAAGTAGAAGTTTAATCCCTTTTTCATATATTCTTCTACGTTTTGTTTTTGATTTGCCGGTAAATAGAAATTTTTTAGGCCCAGCTTGATGGCCTCTTTTACTCGGATTTCGGGCAAAAGAACGCCTCTGACTTCGCCAGTTAATCCCACTTCGCCGAAGAAGCAGGACATGATGTCGATGGGGATGTTTCTTTCTGTCGAGATCATTGCTGCCGCCAGCGCAAGATCGACGGCAGGTTCTGTGATTTTCAATCCGCCGACTACGTTGATGTACAAATCACTTTGTTGAATGGGGATTTGGGCATGGCGTTCTAAAACCGCTGTTAGCAGATGGACCCGATTTGTTTCGATGCCTACACTGGTTCGTCTTGGCATAGCCATGCTTGTTGAAACTGACAGCGCTTGGATTTCGCATAGCAGGCTTCGATTGCCCTCTAGACTTGAAAATACAACAGAGCCCACTGGATTTTTTCCGCGCTCTTGTAAGAATAGCTCAGAGGGGTTTGAAACTTCTTCTAATCCTTTTCCAGCCATCTGGAAAATTCCGATTTCAAGGGCGCCACCGAAGCGATTCTTGATTGTTTTTAATAAACGAAAATGGGATTGAGTGTCGCCTTCGAAAGATAATACGCAATCGACCATATGTTCTAAAACTTTCGGACCAGCGATCGAACCATCTTTGGTGACGTGACCTACAAGAATAACCGCGATTCCATTTTGTTTTGCCAGAGACATCAAATGAGCCGCACATTCACGAACTTGAGAAACAGATCCCGGTGCGGATTCTAAATTAGATAGAAAAACCGTTTGGATAGAGTCTATCACAAGCACATCGGGTTTAGAGGCTTTTGCCATATCAATAATTTTATTCAATTCACTTTCCGCGGCCATCTCAATTAGGGGAGAGCGGATACCTAAACGGTGAGCACGTGATATGGATTGATTTACACTTTCCTCGCCTGATACATACAAAACTTTTTTAGTCGCTTTGGCGACCCCGCCTGCAATTTGTAACAATAAAGTGCTTTTGCCGACGCCAGGAGACCCACCCAGTAATAGAAAGCCACCTTCTGGAATTCCGCCACCAACAACGCGATTGAACTCTTCGATTCCTGTGTTGATACGCGGCAAGACGTCCTCGGCCGGACTTTCATCTAGACGTGTTGG
>Ga0075163_10007949_pt1 | contig 14010 bp, 14 predicted proteins | sample JI1023141ADNA_FD_71478 | JGI IMG/M metagenome (GOLD analysis project Ga0075163, IMG submission 71478) | Wastewater effluent complex algal communities from Wisconsin, to seasonally profile nutrient transformation and Carbon sequestration -... | ecosystem: Engineered > WWTP > Effluent > Algae...
ATAAAATGCCCGGAGAGTGTAATTGATATTGCAATAAAGGCAACTGAATGTATTTCTAATAATTGTTTTTTATTAATGACAGGACCGATTCCTTTCAAAGTAATTGCCAATTTGAAATTGACTCTAATAAACATAGGACATGAAAGTCTATTTCAATATAAAACAGTATTGCCTAATCTTACTATACTTTGGACAGGAGTACTTTCAAATGTTGAGAATTTACTTCAAATTTCTGATGTTGAAATCAACGCAAGTTTGCATGATTCATTTAATATTTCTTTGATGGAAGCGATGGCTTGTGGTGTTCCAGTAATTAGTTCTGATATTGTTGGGATTAATAGTCATATCATGAAATCTGGAGGTGGCTTTTGCTTTCCAACAAATAAATTGAATTTTGATGAATTAAATGATCTGATTTCAACAGACAGGGAAAGAAATAAACATTTTGATATTGATTTTGCTGTAGATTGTTTAAGGTCTTTGGCTGAAAATAAAGCGTCGGCTGAGTTAATGGGCAGAAATGGAGCTTTATATGTATCTGAAGAATTTAGTTTTAAAAAAGTTTCTGACGAATTTGATAAATACATAAAGTAATGTCAACTGAATTGCAAAATATTAACCTTGATAAATTCGAATTTCTATCTACCAATAAGAAATCCATATTATGTGAAATAATGTATTTTCTGAATGTATCTGAAGATATTTCTGGTGTCTTATTTGGAGGGTCATTGGCTTACAAGAAGTACAGCGAAAAATCTGATATTGATTTATTTTGTTTAATTGAAAATAGGGATGCTTTTGAACTTGACTTACTTAATAGCCTTCAATTAATTCAAGATTTTGATGTACTTATTGAACAGGGACATTTTCCCTGGACAGGTAAGCTTTACACACTTTATTTTAAAAGTGACTTGGATTTTTCAATTGACCTTTGTTTAGTCAATAAAAAAGATGCAGCTGTTTTTTTCTGGGAACCAGATGGCCATATTATTTTTGATAAAAGTAAAATAATTGAATTAAATAGAAACAATCAACTTAGAAATCCTGATTTTACAAGACACCCTTTCTTAAAAAGTAACCCATTTACAATGTCTGTAATAACTGTTAAAAAAATTGATAAGAACCTATCAAGAAATCATTTATGGAACTCTTTAGAGCAGATGAATATTTTACGGAGATACTTAATGCAGATATATCGGGTGCATATTATAAAAGATAATTCATTTTTAGGAAGAGTAGATAGAGATATTGAAGATGTTATATCATTTGAAAGTAATGAAAAATTTTATCAAACAATAGCATCGTATGATATATCTGAGATAGCCAAGAAGACAATACTTTTAATAAATCTTCTTCAAGATTTCCTTTCCTATTTAGAAGCAACTGGAGAAGAAAAATATTTTGACTGGATCTCAACTCAACTTAGACACGAAAAGGGCATGTTAGGCAATTACTGTAATTAAATGCTAAAACCTCAATTTATAAAGCTTATTAAAACAGCAGCCGAAAGTCTGGGTATAACCTTGTCGCTTTTTTCTGATGATTGGGCTATCGAACTCACAAAGAATGATCTCACAAAGTATTTAGTTGGAAACACTCTTCCTCTAAATGATTCAGTTACTTATCGAATAGTGAGAAATAAGAATTTATGTTCAGATATACTGGATAAGCATAGTATAGCAAATGTGCCTCATAAATTATTATTTAGCCCTTCTGTTTTAATGAGACGAAATCAATCCAAGGGGAATATGGGGGAATTACAGGATTTTATTATGAGGAATAATTTCCCATTAATAGTAAAGCTTAATAATACTTCCGGTGGGGAAGGGGTCTATCTTGTTTCAAACGAACCAGAATTGGAGAATGTGCTTTCATATATTTATAATAAAGAAAGTACACTCTGTCTTTCCCCTTTCAGGTCTATACTTAACGAATATCGCTGTGTCGTTTTGAATGGTAAATGCCTATTGCTTTATGAAAAATTAAGACCATTTGTTACAGGAGATGGAAAAAAAACATTATTTGATTTGATTTATGAATTTTATAAATCAAATTATGAAAAGAAGGAAAAGCTGGAAGATTTATTTGACGCTAATTTATTAGTTAAACTTAATTGTATTCCAAAAGAAAACGAAAGAACATATCTGCACTGGAAGCATAACTCTTCGTTCTCCACCTCCTGTTTAGAGTTGCACAACGAGGATATTATGAAAATTGCACTTAAAGCAGCTAAAGTTATTAATGCTAAATTTGTAAGTGTAGATATTATATATTCAAGAGAGAATGGATATGAGATTATGGAAATTAATGCGTCTGTTTTATTAAACTTGTTTTCATCGATGTCTATGGAAAATTTTGAAAAAGCTGTTCAAATTTATAGTTTAGCGCTAAGAGAAGTCTTTCCGGAGTAAATATTTTGATCATGAAATTATTAATATTTGGAAATATTGCTTCAGGTAAGTCAATGCTTGTTTCAAAAGTTAATAATATTTTGAAGTGGAAGGTTGTGGCAATAGATGATTTCAGAAGGGTCTATGGGGATGGTTCTAAAGAAAGTGAACTTCTGGCTCGTAGGAAGTTTTTTGATACAATTTATACAAATGTGAATCAGATAATTGAATGTACAGGAGTTGGGAAAGTTGGTGAAGAATTATTTTTTCGACTCCGAAATAGTAATGAAAAAATAGTACTTGTATTATTAAAAGTTTCACAGGATATTTCAAAAAAACGATTGATAAATCGTACTTGGGATATCCCTTTTCCGAGCCCTCTTGAAAAAGTGAATCCTTTGATTGATAAAAATGATGTTGTAATTAATTCCCGATTAATTGAAAAGACATGGGAAGCTATACCTGGTATCAAAATTCTTGTTAGGGAAAATAAGAATTATGAAGAATTGGATTCAATTACCAATGATCTTCTTTTACTTCTTGACCATTCAGTTTAATACTGCTGTTTATACTCTGAATTAGCATCTTTTCGGCTCTGAAATTTGCAATAAATTTTCCCTCCGCACAGACCCCACGCTTCGCCGGTAAATAGGTGTTCGTCATTCGTCGTCAGCAAGCAATCATGCCAAACCATTGCAGCAGCAGCAATAAATCATTTTATAAACTTTTATGGTATTGCTGCATCTGCAATGCCCTGCGGGTGCTCCACTTCGCTACGCAGTTTGTCATGCTGCTTGCAGTTCCTCCTCATTCCTCACGGCAGCTACTGTGTCCTTCACGCCACTTCGTTCATTTCTTCCTTCGTTCCGCTTCATTACACCACGTTCGCAGCTAAACCATTTGCTCCAAGGCAGGACATCCCAGGCCACACACAAAAAGCCACACACATGGGAATGCACCTGCCTTTCCGCAAGCCATCCCTGCAATACTCACTGGGTTTCATTCCGCTTCACTACGTCATTCATTCACTTCAGTAGCGTTCAGTCCACCCGCTGCCCTCTTTTCTTTTGCTCGCCGGCAGCCCCACTTAAGGCTGCGTTCACCTTGCGACTGCTAATTGCTCATGTCGTATCTCCATTTCGCAAAGCATCGCTAAGGTTCACTTGCATAGTTCAGCCGCCTCCGTACCCTGACGGGAAATTTACTCCGGCGGCTTCCTATGGAGCTGGCATCGCCATTCGTTCCTCATGGCTTTACTGCCAGCCCCTTTGTGGGGGCTCGCTGTCCGCCTCCGTTCATTCGTTCCTCATTCTCTCCGGCGGCCATCTAACGGCTCGCCAACACTACAGTGCCGACAAGTGTGCGGCACGGCTATGCTTCTTTTTTGCCGCAGGCGCTTTTACCGGCAGGATTGACACATTTGCTATCGCTTCTAAGAAAGCAATACTGATCTATGTATAAGTTTAGCCGGTGCATCTTTAGTACATATCCGGACTGTAACAAACCGGCACTTAGAAGTGAAGAAGTTTCAACTGTTTTTCTAATTCTTGTATATCTTTTTTATCTCATCATCCAATTCAAAAGAATGTTTGTCATAAATATCCATAAAGTGAATCCATCCTTGAAATAATGCTTTGTCTAAAGCAAATTCCCGGTACTTATTTAACGTTCCTCCATCCAGCCAGAGTGTTACCGTAGCAATATCATCTTCGATTTGATGTTCAACTTTTTTAACCCAGAATTGATCTGTACCTACTTTCCCTTTAACGAAAGGAAATCTGATCGTTTCAAACTCCCTTGGTAACACAGGTAGCGAAGTATAGATCGTACAGCCATTATCATAATGCCGGATATACATTGATAATCTAATGCCATCCCCTTGAAATAATTCCGGTTTATCGAAATTTAATTCAAATATTTCCTCATAGATTATTTTAATCCACTTCGTCACTTTAGTTGAATCACTTTTGAAATCAGTCGCTATCTTTTTAATACTTATTTTCTCCGTTCGGTCATTAAAAAAATTCTTTTCAATCAACCACTTTAAGAAATCAATGTAAGGCTTATCGTCGCTTTGATCAGCTAATATTTTACAGTAAGAAGGCATTCCGCATAAGCAGTAAAATATTTCATGTGATGAAGGTTCATGTAAGATTTTCCTTCTCTCTTTTGTGCGTCCCATTTTTTATTTAAAAAATACAACAATTCTACTTTTTCTGTATGCCTTTCAAAGTAAAGAATCAAAAAAGTACAGCAAGTTAGTCGGCTGGCACAGCCCCATGCTTTAAAAAAAACAAGGAACTACGGCATAAACACAGCCCAGCCGCACAAAGCCATCATTTATTCCGTTCCTCCTTGTTTTTTTAGCCACGCCGCCTGATGTAAATGCTTTCTTTTTTTTTCTTTTTTCTTTTAAAATAAATTTTATTACAATGAAAAATGCAAATCACTTCTTCGGCTCTCACAACGGTTCAGAAAATTTCTTTTGCCACAAACCTTCCCTGATTCTTTACACAGATGGTGTGAAGGAGTTGGCAGAAGTCTGCGGTGCTTACTGGTTGATTGATTTAATCATAAGTCACCAATGCCACAAGGATATAAACCTTGAACGCTTCCAGGTGTGGGATTTAAAGAGAGTAAAGGACAATGTCTTTACTATTCTTGCAACAGATGGGAACCATAACAATGTAACAAGTCAGGAAATTCCCTTTAGCGATTTTCCTTATGATCTTGCAACGCTTTGGCTGGTGGATGGTTGCCTGATGTTGCCAAGTGAATACTAAAACAAAAGCCCCGCCGAAAGGCGGGGCCATTTTTTTAACTGAAGAATGTACAGGAGTATTCTTAGAATTTCTGTAATTATCTCAGGAAAAATAAAATCACTGAGTTAATCAAATCGCCGAGTCCGCTTAACATAGTTTTAAATTTAGAGGTTATAAAATAGGATTAAATACCGCTTACTTTCACAAGTGCAAGGGCATTGTATGCACCATTTTTAAGCGGATACATTTGCCCGTTTACTTCCTGGTAGAACTCAATGCCAAGTGCCAGAAATAAAGGATGAGTGCTGTTTGCAGTAACTGCGTTTGCAAGGTTTATAGCTGCAGTTGCAGTAGAATCCCATGGCAGTATTGCACTGGCTTGTGCATCCATCACGAAGGTTTCATTTTCAAAATCCACCTCTGCACCGGCAGAAACAATTTTAAAATGAGTAGATCCTCCGGGTGCTGCCAGCATGTTAATTGGAACAAATGAAGGGATGCTTGCGGTAAGAGTACCGGCCACCCTGTCAATGATTCCCGTGAATGGTGCATACAAAGTAGTTCCGAGTTTACCACTGATGTTAAATTCAAAACCTTCGAGTAATTCTGCTTCGCCATCAATCACATTACGCTGACCACGGGGATTAGTAGCATCTTCCTGGATCACTTCAACCATCTTTTGGGTAAGACGGCTTACCATCCGGCTGTCAGAAGCGTTTTGCAACATTGCACGGATTGCATTACGCAAAAGCTTTCCAGCTTTTCCGGCTCTTCCAAACTCTTCACCGTTTTCACGGGTCCTTTGAAATGCAGGATCATTGGCAATTTTGTCAGCGGATACTCCGCCTTTTTCTCTTGCCAGATAACCATCCTGAGTTGATTTGTAGAAAGTAATACCTCCGATAGTACCGTCTAATTTGATAATTCCTTTTTGCCTTGCCATCGTAAAAAATTTATTGGGTTAATAATTTGTTTCAATTTGTTGCTGTGTTATCAGCATTTGAAAACAAAAATAGATACACTATAAAGTCCTTACAAATGTGCAAAGTCATCCGTTCCGTTTATTCCACATTATTCCAACTAACACCATTTCACCACCTTCAAAAAATGATTATCTTTGCTACACATCACTCATATCAAAGGCATAGCCGAAGTATGGATAGTGTATGAAAAAGTTATTTGATTAATGAACAGACTGTGTATTTATCCGAAGGACATTCAGATCATCACAGGAAGAAGCGACAGGTATGGCAGAAATCTTATCAAGAAGATTAAAGAGCATCTCAAGAAGCAACAACACCAGGTTGTTACTGTGGAAGAGTTCTGTCAATACATGGGATTACAACAAGATATTGTTGCCCGGCAGCTACGATAAACCGTAATGCTTAAATTCGCAGACGCTTTGATGAGGAATTGTGTTCACAATACTCAGTAATATTTCTTCTTTTGTTTGTGCAGCATTTGCACTTGATTATACATTCGTGTTGCCCTCTTGTTGCCCATCTCCTGAAACATCACTAAATACAGATAACTTTACTTTTTGTATCGGGAAATAGAAAATCCTATCATAGAATTTTAGCATTGAAGGTTGGCTGCTGTGCAAGACGATTTGATGCATTGTCACGCTTCCCGTATCCTTCAGGAATGAAGCATGAAAATATTTAGCCTGGTCACTATTTAAACAGTTCATTTTAACGCTTTCGTTCTTACGTAACTTCTTTTGGCAGTTCAGCGGGTTTTGCAAACAGTGAAAATGCTGTTCTTCATTTTCATGAGTAAATTCCTTTTCATTCTGCTTTTTTTTTCCTGCCCCGAATTCTGAAATTGAGCCTTTATAATTAGATTTGGATAATGAAAACCATTCCGGTCAGGCACATAGCATCTGCACTGTCGCTGCACAGCGATGCCGGTCGGTTTAGTGTGCGTGACTTGCAGCAAGTGCTTAATGGTAAAAATCTTGTTCATGATCTGCATAGACATGATTTTTACTTTGTGCTGGCAGTAAAGCATGGAAGCGGTATTCACGAAATAGATTTTGTGCAGTATCCTGTTCAGGCAAATGCTGTCTTCATTCTCCGTCCGGGTCAGGTACATAAACTTGAACTCACTGCTGATACGACAGGCTTTTTGTTAGAGTTTGATTTATCGTTTTACCAACCAAAAAATACTATTGCAGAACATAGGTGGAAGAAAGCTTCCAGCAAGAATTATTGCGAGGTAGAAGCTGCAAGGTTTAAAAGATTACATACGCACCTCGCTGCCATCTTTAACGAGTATTCCCTTAAACAGGAAGGCTACAGGGAAGCTATAAAGGCAAATCTTGACCTCTTCTTTCTCGAGTACATAAGACAGAGCAAAAATCCAAACAGCATAGCAAAAAGCGAAAGCGGATATATTCAGGAGCGATTTGAAGAATTTGTTCGTTTGCTGGAGACAAACATAGTCAGCATGAAAAATGTTTCCGATTATGCCGATCTGTTGAGCCTTTCGCCATACCAACTCAATTCAATTGCAAAGACCTCTGTTGGCAAAACTGTATCCGACCTTATTAACGATCAAATTATCCTCGAAGCAAAGCGTCACCTGATTGCAACTCCTGTCCAGGTGAAGGAAGTAGCAGACCAACTGGGTTATGAGGACCCTTCCTACTTCATCCGCTTTTTTAAGAAACATACAGGGCAATCTCCTGAAGCTTTTAGAAAGAACTTCAAATAAGTCCTGTTCAACTTTACAACCGTCCTGCCAAAGCCCCTTTTGCCCGTTCTACTTTTGTATTCGATCAGTTAATCTAAAAAAAAATCGAGATGAAAGCGAAAGTAAGACTTCTGATGTCACTTAAAATCTGGCTGGTAATCTATCCATCCATCACACTATTCTTGTTCTTGTTCGGTCAGCAATTATCCTCTCTTCCACTGTATCAGCGCACATTCATTCTAACGGTATCATTGGTTCCCTGGATGATGTTTGTTGGATTACCGTTCGTGGATTTACTAATGGAAAAACTGTCAGTTAAAAAGGCTGTCAAACAAAGTGCGAAGTAACTAAAACCAACCATTATGCAACGCCGGGATTTTATAAAGCAATCGGGAATTGTACTTAGTGGAATGATGGTCCCGATCCCTTTGTTAAATGCTTTAAATAACAAAAAAATGAAACAGCTAACAAATTTCGATGTCATTATTATAGGAGGCAGTTATGCCGGACTTGCAACAGCAATGGCATTAGGCAGAGCACTAAGAAATGTATTAGTGATAGACGGTGGAAACCCCTGCAACAAGCAAACACCGCATTCACACAATTTCTTAACCAACGATGGTAAGACACCAAAAGAAATTGCCAGCCTTGCTAAACAGCAGGTGCGGAAGTATGGCTCAGTGAGTTTTCTCGAAGGTTTAGCAACGGCTGGCTTAAAAACCACGTCAGGATTTGAAATTGAAACACAGGCAGGAGAAGTCTTCACTTCAAAAAAACTCGTTTTTGCAACAGGTATTAGAGACATTATGCCCCCGATCCCTGGCTTTGCTGAAAGTTGGGGGATAAGTGTACTGCACTGTCCTTACTGCCATGGTTTTGAAGTGCGGCATCAAAAGACAGGTATCATCGCCAATGGCGATCCCGGTTTTGAAATGGCAACTTTGATTTCAAACTGGACAAAAGACTTAACACTTTACACCAACGGTAAATCATCACTTTCAGTTGAGCAAAAAGCCAAGCTTGATAAACATCATATCCATATCATCGAAGCTGAAATAGATCGTCTTGCACATAAAGGGGGCTATATACAAAAAATTCATTTCAAGAACGCAACAGACACACAGGTAAAAGCTATTTATGCAAGGCTTCCATTTGTTCAACACTCATCTATTCCCCAGGAGCTGGGATGTGAACTAACACAGGATGGCTATATTAAGATAGACGCCGCACAAAGAACTACTATACCTGGTATATATGCCTGCGGCGACAACACAACAAAAATGCGTACTGTAGCAAATGCGGTTTCAATGGGAACGACCACAGGGTTAATGGTAAACAAGGAACTGATTGAAGAAGAATTTTGAAACATTCAAAAACATTTGATCAAAATAATTTCTAACTAAAAATCAATCTGCATGAACGCAAATCATTTCATCACAAGTGCAACAGCTTCTGCATCTCAGATAGTTGAAAGTGCTCCATTCAGAAGAGTGTCACTTACCGCCGGGCTATTGTATATTCTAACCTTTGTGTCTATACCAACTTTTGCCCTCTATGGTTCGGCACATGATCCCAATTTCATTATCGGTAATGATAATGATAATGCAATCATCGCAGGTGGACTTTTAGAGATTGTAGTGGCACTTGCAGGGATTGCTACATCTATTGTTCTATACCCTGCTTTAAAAAAGCAAAATGAAAGCATGGCTTTGGGTCTTGTTGCAGCCCGTGTGTTGGAAGCTGCCACCATTTTTGTTGGAGTAGCTTTTCTGCTATCATTGGTTACATTACATCAATCAGGTGCAGGTAAGGATGCATTGGCAACAAGCCATGCTTTGGTGGCTTTATACGACCGGATTTTTCTTTTAGGGCAAAGTTTCATTCCTGCTATCTGCGATTTGCTGTTAGGAGTACTGTTATACAAGTCCCGCCTGGTACCTCGTGCCCTTTCAATTATTGGAATAGCAGGAGCTTTACCGTTGCTTGCTGGCTATACTGCAACAATGTTCGGTTATATAGATCGTTTTTCACTCTGGGCTGGTTTATCGGCGGTTCCCGTTGCAGTATTTGAAATTACTTTGGGTGTTTACCTGATTGTAAAAGGGTTTAAACCAAATTCCAAAATTTTCATGTCTTCAGGCTACAAAAAATTATAATTATGGAGATTATCGGAAAAGTTTATACAGATGATTTCGATGCTCAGCTTAGCGACTGTGCTTTAAAAAGCTTGAAATAAGCAGACGGGAAATTTAGTCTTCAGCATATACCTGGGAAATCACTATAGTTTTCATACAGTTGAAATCGTATCCGGTTGAAAGAAGTAATTAGAAAAAATTCACTAATCAAAAATTATTAAAGATGCAACAAGACCAACGGCTTTTCTGGCTCGACTGGCTCAGAATTATTGCGATACTCGGCGTGCTCTTCTTTCATAGTGCCATGCCTTTTGCGGATGAACTCGACTGGCATATCAGGAATAAGGAAACATCCAGCTTATTTCTTGAATTTAATTTTTTTCTGAGCCGTTTTCGGATGCCTTTATTGTTTTTTGTTTCCGGCGCTGTGGCTTTTTACATACTGCAGAAGAGAACCAGTGCTCAGTTTATTTTGCTTCGTTTTAAACGGTTATTTATTCCGTTGCTCTTTGGTATATTGTTCATCGTGCCGGTGCAGGTGTATATGGAAAGAGTGGAGCAAGGCTTCACTGGAAATATCTTTCAGTTCTATACAACTGTGTTTAATACCGGTATTTATCCATCGGGCAATTTTAGCTGGCATCACCTGTGGTTCCTCGCCTACCTTTTTGTGTATAACGTCATACTTGCACCTGTATTGAGATGGTGTGTGGTAAACCGAAGCAAGCTGTCGATCTTTAATTGGTTTGGCACTTCAAAACGGATTTATTTATTACTATTACCATCTGTTATCTGCTTCTCTGCACTTGTTCTTAGTTTTCCTGAAACCCATGCATTGGTGAATGACTGGTGCTGGTTTATATACTGGCTTTTCTTCCTGCTAATTGGCTTTCTTTGTATGTGTGTTCCAGGTTTGCTTCAATCGATAGAACGCAATCGTAGTACATCGTTAGCCATAGCTTTTTTGCTGATCCTGCTTCTGAATTATTTACGCTGGAATGAACTTGAACCATATGAATTAATTAAAGACTGGAAGAGCCACCCTGTCACTTATCTGTATCTATCGCTCTATCCATTAACAGCGTGGATGTGGGTGTTTGCTATTGTTGGATATGGCAGGAGGTATTTGAACAAAACAGCTCGCTTTCTTCCGTACCTCAACAACGCTGCCTATCCGTTTTATATACTTCATCAATCAGTGATTGTAGTGATTGCATATTATGTGGTGAAGACGTCCGATACCATTTTTATGAAGTATGCATTCCTGGTGATTGTGAGCTTTGCTATTACAATGGCGGTTTATCATCTTTTCATTAAACCTTATGCAGTTGTACGGTTTTTATTCGGCTCTGAGAAGAAAAAAAGCAACAAACAAACGCAAGACCAAATTGAGCCAAAGGTGCAAATTCCTTTAGCTAAAGACAAAGTAATAAGGTATTAAAAAGTATTGAAAAAATAAAAGCAGAGGATGAACTTGAAACTTTTTTAGAAACCGCTGTGGCAAATAGCTTCAAAAAATAGTAAAATGAAAGCCTGTTTTCTTTGAGAATTTATCTTATTGTTAATGGGTTTAAACCTACGGCATCCGGGCAAATGAGAACTTATGAAATCATTTACCACGGGCGGGATAAAAGCAGTTTTAGATATTGCTTTAGATCAGTGCTGTTCAACTCAAATTTTTTACTACCTCTGAATCTCATGCACTGCTAATTTTGTAACATGTTACTATTCTTTATTAAAGTACACACTTATAAAATGAAAAAGATGATTAAAAGATATTTAATACCGCTTTTCTTAATGCTTATTTCTTTTACATTGTTTGCTCAGGCTAAAAAGGAAATAACAGGAGCGGATGTTGTTGTCATCAACTCAAAAATATTAAAGGAAAAACGAGTAGCCTGGGTTTACAATCCGGTCAATAAAAAGGAAAGCAGGATTTACCCCGTGATTTATGTTTTGGATGGAGAAAGTCATTTCAAGCCTGTTGTAGCCATGGTTGAGTTTTTAAGCGCAGCCAATATTATTCCACCAATGATTGTTGTAGGAATTTTACATTCAAACAGGATGAGGGATTTAACTCCCACTATTGAAGACACTCTTATCGACAGCCGTGGAGAAAGGTCCGGGGGCGGTGAAAGCTTCATTTCATTTATTAAAAATGAACTTTTCCCTGTTATTCAGTCAAAATATTCTACTGCTCCTTATCGAATACTTATGGGCCATTCGGTAGGTGGACTGACTGTAATAAATACATTTATACATCATAAGGATTACTTTGACGCATACGTTTCTATTGATGCAAGTTTGTGGTGGAACAAACATACACTCTTAAAAGAAAGTAAAACAACTCTTGCTGTAGACAATTATGCTAATAAAAAGCTGTTTCTGGCAATTGCTAATCGTATGGAAAAAGGCGTGGATACAAGCGCAGTACAGAAGGACACAACCGAAAACACTGAATTGATAAGATATAATCTTGAACTGATCAGGAACATAAAAAATAATCAGCAAAACAACCTGGGTTTTGAGTATAAATATTACGCAGATGACAATCATAACTCAGTCTCTTTTATAGCTGAATATGATGCTATTCGATTTATTTTTAGCTATTACAAATTTGACCTGTACGCCAGCTTATTGGAAAATAAAGACATAAGGCTGGATTCTTTACTGGATGCTCATTATAAAAATGTATCAAAAGAGCTGGGTTACATCGTTAAGCCGGCAGAAAACCTCGTAAACGGTCTTGCTTATTACTCATTAAAAACGAAACAGTTTTCAAAAGCTGAATATTTGTTCAAAATGAATGTTTCAAACTACCCGGAAAGTTCAAATGCTTTTGATAGTCTGGGTGACTTTTATTTAGGAACGAACGATAAAGTAAATGCTGCAAAATGGTATAAAAAAGCGCTGCAAATTACAGAAATGCCAGAAACCCGTAAAAAGCTAAAAGAACTGGAAGATAAATAACCGGTGTATGGAAAGTAATTTGAACAACCTTAATTTAATCACGGATCGGCTTGAAATCAGAAATTTGCAAATGCATGACCTTGCTGATTTTTATGCTTACCGTTCAAATCCTGAAGTGACGAAATACCAGGGCTTTGATGTTTATACTTTAGAACAAGCACAATCCTTCATTGAAGAAAATACTACAAAAGTGTTAAGTGTACCCGGGCAATGGGTGCAGTATGCAATAGCAAACAGAAATACGGGAAAACTTATCGGCGATTGTGCTATTAAATTAGATCAAAACGACACCCGGCTTGGTGAAATCGGTATTACTATTTCGCCCTGTGAGCAAAAGAAAGGCTATGCAAAAGAAGCATTGATTAATATACTGCATTTTCTATTCAACCTGGAAGGCTTTCATCGTATTACTGAAACTGTAGATGCAGAAAACATCGCATCCATTCAGCTATTAAAAAGTGTTGGCTTTCGGCAAGAGGGACACTTTATTGAAAACATCTTTTTCAAAGGAAAGTGGGGAAGCGAATATCAATTTGCAATGCTAAAACCTGAATGGCTAAAATTAAAGCAATTTTATTTTTAACTTCAGTAAAGCTTCTGCTATGAGACCTGTATTTTCTTCCCTGGTCATTCTGCTATTCGCTTTTATTGCCACTGTAAGTTATGGTCAACAGTGTGGCAACAGAAGATTAGATCCTGAAATTGCAGCCTTCCTTATAATTACCGGCTACAAACACAAAAGTTCAGAACAGTTGAGCAATGCCCGATAGAGCAATTGGAATTTCCGCTTACCACCAACTGTGATTGTTAAAGCAGCATTTAATCGGCGAAGTGCAGGGGTGAAAGTTTGGGAGAAGTTTTTTGCTGGTCAAATACATTGTTTGATTGGTTCGATGCCAGGCTCACAGGCCTTGCAAGAATATGAAATGCTGGTTCAAACTGTTATAATGAAAATCTTCAAAAAAATAGCAAAATGAAAGCCTTTATAAAAACAAAATACGGCGGTCCTGAGATACTGCGATTAGAAGAAGTAGACAAGCCAATTGTGAAAGATGATCA
>Ga0075163_10007950_pt1 | contig 14009 bp, 10 predicted proteins | sample JI1023141ADNA_FD_71478 | JGI IMG/M metagenome (GOLD analysis project Ga0075163, IMG submission 71478) | Wastewater effluent complex algal communities from Wisconsin, to seasonally profile nutrient transformation and Carbon sequestration -... | ecosystem: Engineered > WWTP > Effluent > Algae...
CCTTGGCAATTCCCTTACATCCCCTGTAACACAGTGCTTTTGGGTTGACTGTGCCCTATTAACTCAATCTATACAGATTCGTCGAATGGACTGGTCTTCGGCCTGGGCAATGGTTACGTTTTTTCGTTCGACGGCTATATACAGTCAGACGGAACCGTCGCTGAACAGGCTTGGTCGAGTGTCACAAGCGACAACCGCCCATCCTCGACATTGAATGCCTTATCGGGTTCGGTCAGCGCCAATTGGGATTCGGCAAACGATATTGGGTATCTTCAATTGCCGGGAAAGATGTATGGGACGGGATATTATGACGGCGCCTATCTGTACATGTACAACGCAAAAGATATTGTGCTGCCTAACGTCCCCAGGACACTCCTGCCCTATGACGGGACCACATTGGTTGGAGCGATCGGCAGTACGCCCGTTGTCGTCGACGGCAGTGGGAATATCTCTGTCCCGTCCTATGCGTTGGCTGAGTCGGCGCTCGCCGGCTCGCAGGAGCTGGCGGCGTCTGGCGCTCATTGCACATCGTCCGCTGGCTGCACGTCGTCCTATGGCGGCGGGTCGGGCGCGGGGACCGGCGGATACGTACTGACCGTGCAGCAGGCCGCCGGCAATGCGATCCAAGTCGGCCAAACGCTGTACGGCGGGGCCGGCCTTGCGGCGGGAACCACCATCACCCAGCAGATCAGTGATGCCGACGGAAAGCTCTGCGGTAGTTCGCAAGATTCCTGCAACGGTGGTGGTGCCGGCGTCTACCTGGTCAATTCGTCCCAGCTGGTAGCGCCCGGGACACCGATGAGCGCATCAGACGGGAGTGGGCTCGTCATCGGCTTCGCCGACGGGCAAGTGTGGAGTTACGACCTCGACACCGATGCGCTGACGCAGCTTCAGGGCGCCGTGTGGAATTCGGCGGTAAACACAATAATTCCGTGGCGGGACGGCTTCGTTGCCGGATTGAACAATGGCTGCCTGATGTATTGGAGCCCATCGAACAATCCCAACGGGAATAACAACAACAATCCGAATGCCCTCACCTACGCCGGATCCACCGTCGCCACGTCGGTTCACCAGACATCCGGATGGTCGCAACTGACGGGCACCGACTATGGGATGGCCGTGACGTCCATGGTGCAGATGGGCGACAGCATTGCTGTCGGCCTCACTGCACCCGGCGAAAGCACGAACGGCATGGTCCAAATCGTCACCGGCTTCGGGTCTGTGGCCACCGATGCGGCCTTCGGCTACCAGAGCAGCAGCTTGGACATCTTGGGTTCAGAAGTTCCCACCGGTCCGGTGGCCCTGCCGGCGCCTTCCTACACGATCACCCAAATCGCGAGCCAAAACGCCCTGTCAGCGAATAACGGTTCGATCCAGCAATTGATCGTCGTCCCGCAATACACCACCGATTCCTTGGGTCATGTTGTGCTGGGCTCGTCACTGGTCGCGGGCCAGACGAACAACGCAATATGGACCTGGGCCGGTTCCAATCAGCACCCCACCGCTTCAAGCTGGACCGATATCCAAGAACCCGGAGACGGCGAATTCGATGAGAAAGTCCTGAAAGACGCGTGGACATACGGCCTCAAGGCAACCGGCGATTGGGGTACTGAGGGAGCAGTAGGGGCCACCGGCGATCCGGTCTTCGGGATACCGACCAATCAAGCATGGTGCGGCACCAATTGCAGCAGCAACGGTGACTATTACGCCTTTTCCTTCCACCACCCGTTTGGCACCGATGGGGTGATCTATTCACTCGGCACCGATGCAAAAGCCGAACTGGACCTATCGGCAATGGGTTACGGCTACGTATTCGTCCCGAACGGAGTTATCGACAAGTTCAGGCCCGATTACTACTCGGTCGGTCTGGTGGTAGCCGCCCAAGGGGGGCCGTCCGTGTATCTCCACACTCCGAAGGACGACACGAGCATCAGCGAAAAAGTCGACGTGACGGGTATTCAATTCAGTGATACCAAGGAAACGGAATTCGGCACGTTCGGCGTCAACGTGGGCATCGACTTGTCGGTCGACGCGAACGCTGAATTAAAAGGCGCGCTTCAGAAGCCTTTGGAATTGGCTCATGCCTTCTACACCCCCGGAATGCTGTACACCTGGAATACAAATGGTTCGGGTGAATCAATGGCACTCGACTTCAGCTCGTTCTCATCGATTGATTACGTAACCGAAGACAAACTTGAGCAGTACTTCGAGCCCTCCGTAGACGCTAACGCCTCGGTGACCGCGACGCCGTACGCCCAGTTGTCCTACGGTCTCTACACGCCGAAGAGCTGGCCCAGTTTGGACATCTTCAAATTGAGTGTCGGCTATCAAAATCCCATCAGCGCTACGGTAACCGTTGACATGCCTGCTGCTGATTCCGGTGATGACCCATCGTCATCGTTGACACTCACCTCGCAGGGGTTCATCACGGCGGACGCGCAGTTCCTCCCGACTCTGACCTCGTCGTTGTCATGGAAGGACAAGTACCAGCTTTACAACGTCACAATCTAGCCAGTCGCCGACTCCATGGACCTCTCGCCTACAAATGAAGTCCGCAGCAGGCGAATAGATTCAAGGTGTTGTCCCAATTCGGTTTATATCCCTGCAACACTTATATCCCTGCAACACAGCGCGTTTGGGATGATTGTGCAACTTCTGCTGTACCCCTTTTAGGTGTGGTAGATGGTCGACTACCCGATGTCGGACTGATCGGGCCCCTGATCCCAGTCGTCAGGTGTCGAGATTGCTCTGAACCAGTGCGGCGATAGTGTTCACGGTGGCCTCGTCTTCGGACGCCACCGTTATCTGAGCACCATTTCCCGCGCCCAGGGTCATGATCATCAATGCGGATCCGGCGTCCACCGGTTCACCGCCCTCCACTGACAACATCACCGGGATTCCCGCCTTGACCGCGGCCTCGGCAATGATGGCCGCAGGCCGGGCGTGCAGGCCGATCGCAGAACCGACGAGAACAGTCTTTGTATGCATCTGTGTGCTCCTTTTGGGTTGGTGAAAATCTTCTCGCAGTGCCGGATCAGTTTGTGGACAATGCTCCGTTAGTTGCTGGCGGCGACCATTCGGCCTGGGCCTTCGGATTGCCGAACCGCTTCGCCACGATCACCGCGAGTGCTGCGACAACCATGCCGGCGGCCAGGGCCACCAGGAACCAGCTCAGGTGTCTGATGGCGAAGAACACGAAGATACCGCCGTGTGGAACCGTCTGTGAGACCCCCGTGGCCATGATCAACGCGCCTGTTACCGCCCCGCCGGCCATCATCGACGGGATCACCCGCAGTGGATCTGCGGCGGCGAAGGGGATGGCGCCCTCGGAAATGAACGACGCGCCGAGTAGCCAAGCCGCCCTGCCATTTTCGCGTTCGGGTGCGCTGAACAGTGCCGGCCTCAGCAGGGTGGCCAGCGCCATCGCCAGTGGCGGCACCATACCGGCCGCCATGACTGCGGCCATGATCCGAAGCGAGGCCGGATCTGCCACGTTCAGCCCGGCGGTGGCGAATGCGTATGCGGCCTTGTTGACGGGCCCGCCGAGATCGAAGCACATCATCAAGCCGAGGATCATGCCCAGGATCACCACTGAGCTGCCGGTCAGCCCGTTCAGCCACTGTGTCAGGCCGGAGGTGATCGCGGCCAGCGGTCGGCCCAGTAGTAGGAACATCAGCAGGCCCACCGCCAGCGAGGCGCCGAGAGGAATGATCACCACCGGCATCAGACCGCGGAACCATTGCGGGACTTTGAGCCGCCCGATGGACAGGGCGGCGAATCCGGCGATGAGGCCGCCCACGATTCCGCCTATGAAGCCGCCTCCGACGAATACCGCTACCGCGCCCGCGGTGAATCCCGGCGCGATGCCCGGCCGGTCGGCGATAGCGAACGAGATGTAGCCGGCCAGCGCGGGCACCAGAAAGCTGAAAGCCAACCCGCCGAGGGTGAACAGGACCGCGCCCAGATACTGGGCCAGACCTCCGGCGGGCAGATTGGACAGCGAATTGGCTACCGCGATCAGGTGTCCCAATGAATCCGATTGCCCGGCAGGCTTGTTGGCGATATCAGCACCGGCAAACAGAAATCCGAGGGCGATCAACAATCCGCCGGCTGCCACGAACGGAATCATGTAACTCACGCCGGTCAGCAAGATCTGCCGGATGCGGGTGCCCCAACCCAGGCCGGAAGGGCTCTCGGTGTTCTGGGCGATTTCGCCCTGAACCAGCGCTGCTTTCGGATCGGCAGCTGCTGCAAGCGATTCCGCGATCATTGTGTCGGGCTCGTTGATGGCACGTTTCACCCCCGACGCCACCACAGGTTTTCCGGCGAACCGCTGGCGGTCCTTCACACCGACGTCGGTGGCGAAGATGACGGCGTCGGCAGCAGCGATGGTCGCGGCCGCCAGCGGGGTGCTTCCTGACGATCCTTGAGTCTCGACCGTCAGCGTCACTCCCGCGCGCTCCGCCGCCAGCTTGAGCGCGTCGGCGGCCATGTAGGTGTGAGCGATTCCGGTTGGACATGCCGTGACGGCGACGATCGACTTCTTCGGGACTGCAGTCGGATTGGGGGCTGCAGTCGAATTGGGGGCGGAGGCCAGTGCCGGGGTTGGTGCGGGAGGCTGAATGACACCCTCGACAAGCGCGACGACATCGCCGGCCGTTCGGGCTGCGCGCAATGAGGCGACGAACTCCGGACGGACCAGGGCCCGTGCCAGACCCGACAACAACTTCATGTGCTGGGCACCGGCGCCGTCGGGGGCGGCGATCAGGAACACCAGGTCGGCCGGACCGTCGGGGGCGCCGAAATCAGCGCCCGGCGATAGTCGTGCGAACCCGATCGACGGTGTGAGGACGGCATTCGAGCGGCAATGCGGAATGGCGATGCCGCCGGGAAGGCCGGTTGCGGACTGGGCTTCCCTGGCCATCGCGGCGTCGATCAGAGTCTGTGAATCGTTCACTCTGCCGGCATCCGACAATGCGGTGGCCAGCCTGCCGATGACCGATACTTTGTCCGGACCGGCTCCGTTGTCCGGGCCGGAGTCGAGCAGCAGCACCAGCGCGGAGCTGATGATCGAGACCTGGGAATCTGGCCCTGGTGTAGTAGTCATGGGATATCTACTCCGCTGTTGGTGGGACGTGGCTGACGGTGACGCGGTCCAGGTCGATCTGGTCAGGTGCAGGGAGTGCAGAGCCGGGCAGCGCGGCGGCCGCACTGCCGTAGGCAACTGCCATCTGAAGTCGTTGCGGCGCATCCGCGCCCTCCACCTCAGCGCGGATGTAGCCGGCGAGCGCTGAATCCCCGGCGCCGACGGTGCTCAGGGGGGAGATGGGCGCGGGTTCGGCGACCCAGGCGTGAATGTCGTCTACGAGCACGGCCCCCGCCGCGCCGAGTGTCGCGAGCACCCTGCGGGCCCCGCGCGCGATGAGCGTGCGGGCCGCTTCGATTACCGGAGTCGGATCTCCCGCGGCCAGCGCCGCTTCCAGGTCGTCGGCGGAAACGCCGGCGAGGTGAGCCAATTCTTCCGAGTTCGGCTTGATGAGATCCGGAGCGGCGCGGTCGAATCCGGCGGCCAGGGCCGCGAGCGGCGCATCCGACGTGTCGACAGCGACCTTGCAGTCGAGCGGCAGCAGTCGTCGGACTACCTCGGAGTACCAGGTGTCTGGCATTCCCGGAGGAATCGAGCCGCAGAGAACCACCCAGGCGGCGTCGGTGGCTCGTTCGACGACCGAGGCTGTGAGTGCCTCAACGGTGGCTGTGCAGATGGATCCGCCCGGCTCATTGATTTTCGTTGTGGTGCCGTCGGATTCGGTGATGGCAAGATTGGTGCGCACGGCGTGCGCGACCGGGATCAGGTGGTAGCGGACGTGCCGCGATTCCAGGGCGGCAACAATCGGGTCGTCGGTTGCAGACGGCAGTAGCGCGAGTGTGTCGAGCCCGGCAAGAGTGAGCGCCCGGGCGACATTGACCCCTTTTCCGCCAGGCTCAATGGTGACCGACTGTGCGCGGTGCACGGCGCCCCGGAGCAGGGGAGTGGTCAATGTTGCCGTTCGGTCGATGCTCGGATTGGGTGTCACTGTGATGATCACGAAGATGCCTCCGCCACAACGATTTCCATCCCATGGCCGTCCAGATCGCGGTGCTGGGCCGCGGTGATCTCAGGATCGGTGACCAGCACGTCGATGCTTTCCAGCGGCGCGAAGCTGATGAACTCCTCTTGGCCGATTTTCGATGAATCGGCCAGAACCACAACGTAGTTGGCGCACTGAACCATCGCCCGCTTGATCGCGGCCTCGTCGCCATCGGGGGTGGACAGTCCGTGGCGGACGCTGATCCCGTTGGTCCCGATGAACGCGACGTCAACGCGGATCGAGTCGAGCACCCGCAATGCGGGCTCACCGACCGCCGCCTGCGTAAGTCCCCGCACGCGGCCGCCGAGCAATTGCAATGTGACCGCGCTCAGTCCCGCCAGTCGTGCGGCGATGGGCACCGAGTTAGTGACCACGGTCAGTTCACTGTCGACAGGCAGGAGGCCGGCAAGCCGCGCGGTTGTGGTGCCGGCGTCGAACAGTACCGAGCCGCCGGCCCGGGGTAGGTATTCGGTGGCCCCGGTTGCAACCAGATCTTTGTGGTCGGCTCGGGTCACCGCGCGTTCGTCGTAGCCGGGTTCCACGATGCGCAGGGCCCGCAGTGGGACTGCGCCGCCGTGGACTCGCTGAATCAGACCCGCTCGGTGCAGTGCCGCGAGGTCGCGGCGGACCGTTTCGGTGGTGACGTCGTACTCGTGCGCCAGTTCCGTGACGGAGGCGCGCCCCTGTGCAAGGACCTGGGCTGCGATTGCCTGCTGACGTTCCTCGGCGTACACGGATCTCCAAATGTGTGGGAATTGGCTGCAATAAATGTTGATATGTATTGTTTTACGTCTGAACATGTTGCTTTGTCAACTCTTTGGTGTAACCTACTTCACATGAATGCGTCCCCTGTTCTGTGTGGCGTCCCGGTTGTTCCCGGCGTGCGCTTCGCTCCGGTCATTCGTCCGGGCCGTCTTCCGGTGCTCGACGAACTGAATTCCGCCGGCGAATCTGACGGCGCTGATTCTGAGGCGGAGACTGCTCGTTTCAACGCCGCCGCCATAGCCGTGGCCGATCGCCTTCGTGAACGGGCGTCGCTGGCGACGGGTGCGGCGGCGGAGGTGCTGGCTGCCACGGCGATGCTGGCAGTTGATCGTGCGTGGCTGGATGCAGCGCGAAAGCGGATCGCCGAAGGCATGCCGGCCGTTCGGGCCGCCATCGCCGCCGTCGACCAGTTCGTCGCACTCTTCACCCAGATAGGTGGACTGATGGGCGAGCGGGTGACCGATCTGAGGGACATCCGCGACCGGGTCGTCGCGGAGCTGGCCGGGCTTCCCGAGCCCGGAGTGCCCATGCCCGAGAGGCCGTCGATCCTATGTGCTGACGACCTCGCGCCCGCTGACACGGCGGATCTGGACCCCGGGCTGGTCGTGGGCCTCGCGACATCGCTGGGCGGGCCCACCAGTCACACTGCCATCATCGCGCGTCAGCTCGGAATTCCCTGTGTGGTGGCAGTTTCGGGCTTGGATGACGTTCCTGTTGGAACCGAAGTTCTCATCGATGGAAGTCGGGGGACCGTCGCGGTGTCACCCGACCCGGTAGCCGCGGCCGCGGCAGTCGAAGCGGCGGAAGCCATCGCAGCCGCAATGGTGGGTTGGGATGGTCCGGGATCGACTGTCGACGGGTATCCGGTAGCGGTTCTGGCTAACGTTCAGGACGGTGCCGCGGCTCGTGCCGCCCGCGATACCCCCGCCGAAGGTGTCGGTCTCTTTCGAACCGAACTCTGCTTCCTCAATCGCGAGACCGAGCCGACGGTTGCCGAGCAGGCCGCAACCTACGCCGAAGTGCTGCAGGCATTCGCTGGATTCAAGGTGGTCATTCGTACGCTGGACGCGGGTTCGGACAAGCCGCTGAAGTTCGTCGGCCATCTCGATGAAGCCAATCCGGCGCTCGGAGTGCGGGGTATCCGAATCGCACAGGGCAATCCGGGGTTACTCGACCGACAACTCGACGCCATCCGGATCGCAGCCGACACCACCGGTGTCGAGCCCTGGGTGATGGCTCCCATGGTGTCCGTCCCGGAGGAAGCCCGCGTGTTTGCAGAGAAGGCGCGGGCGCGTGGGCTGGTGCCCGGAGTCATGATCGAGGTGCCTGCCGCCGCGTTGCTGGCCGACCGAATACTCGCGCACGTCGAATTCCTGTCGATCGGAACCAACGACTTGGCCCAGTACGCCATGGCCGCCGACCGGATGTCCGCCGATCTGGCCACGCTGACAGATCCTTGGCAGCCTGCAGTTCTGGCGCTGGTGGCTCACACGGTGACTGCCGGCGCTGCGGCGGGTAAACCGGTCGGTGTGTGTGGTGAGGCGGCTGCGGACCCTCTGCTGGCCTGCGTCCTAGCCGGGCTCGGAGTCAGCTCGTTGTCAGCGGCAGCGGCGGCGCTCACCCGGGTCGGGGCCCAGCTGGCATCGGTCACGATTCAGCAGTGCCGGCAGGCAGCAGCCGCGGTGCTGGTGACGGCGAGCGCAGCCGATGCACGCGCGGTTGCCGCCGAGTGCCTCTATTGATGGGGCCCCTAATTGATGGGACCCCTATTGATGGGGTGGGGGCTCGATGGCGAGCAGTGGCGGGTAGTTCAATTCGAGTTCACCGATGTTCGCGGCAACGGTCACCAACGGCAATGCCGCTGAGACGGCCAGGTGGCCGTTCACGCCGAGCGTGGACTCGGCCCGCAAGGCGGGCACCAGGTCGTCGCTGATCGGTGGAAGCGCGGTCTCCGGGGCGCTGCCGTCCAATCGGGCGCAGAGCGCGTCGGTGTGCGCCTCCAGCACCGCCCGTGCGTGCGGAAACACGTCCAGCGGTGGCGGTACGACCTCGGCCACCACGTCTGCCGCGGTGCGAATCCGCATCGCCCGGTTAGCGGCGCGCACTGCGGGCGCCCGTGAATCGGTAGGCCCACCGCTCTCGGAGAGGTAGTGGCGGAGCGCATCATCAACCGTCCGCAATGCCGAAATGGCTTGATGGCTCAGTGCGTTGACGCGATCCTCAGCCTGCTCGGAAGCGCCGCGGGTGACCCGATACACCGTCGCTTTCAGATAATGCGCTCCCACGACGCAGGCGCTCTCGATCATCGATCGGATCCAGGGGGTCGCACCCCGTGGCCACAGCAGCAGCGATATGACCACCGCGACGAACGTCCCGACCGCGACGTCCTCGAGACGAATCAGGCCGACCTCCCAGCCGGTCGGCTTGATCATGTTGAACACGATCAGAACCATCATCGTGAACGCCGCCTGGCCCGCGGTGAAGGAACCGATTTCCGGCACGTAGGCAGAACCGAAAGCCACCAGCGGCAGCAGCATCCACATCACCACCGGATCCACGCCCAGGACCTCGATCAAGATGGCGCCGAGGAGGAATCCGATCACCGTCCCGGTCACCGCGCGGAGCATGTTGGTGCCGGTGGTCAACGCGCTGCTGCGTAACACTGACAAAGCCCCGAGGACCACCCACAGCCCGTGCTCAACCGGAAACACGATGGTCACGGTGACTGCGACCGCCAGCCCCAGTCCGGTGCGGAGACTGTTCCGCACGGCAACCGCGCGGGTCTTGACGTAGCCCGTGGTGATGGCGGTGACCGCGGTCGGCCCGGAATGCAGCCGATCGGCGAAACCGGTCTCGGGTAGACGGCGGCCCAACACGCGGGCCCAGACGGGTCGGGCGTCGGCCGCGGCTGCGGCGATCACAATTCGCCCGGTGACTCCGATCGCAGCGCCGATGGTCCGGCGAGTCAGCAGAGTCCGGCCGAGTTCGACGGCCTCGGTGTCGCTCGGCTCGGCCAGGATGTCCACGATGTCGGAGCGGTAACTGTTCATCGCTACGGCCCGGAGTTCGTCGGACGCCTTCTTGAGCGAGACACGGGTGGATTCGCGATCGGCCGGCATGGATGTCTGCAGGATCCGGGCGCAGTCTCGGAGTACCGCGACGGCGGGGTCGGCCATCGGCCCGAGGAGACGCCCGCTGTCGTCCGTCACTCGATCGCACAACCACTGGAGATCGTCCACCACGCGCACCAAAGCCCGGCTGCCTGCGCTCAAGGCCACGGGCCGGTACGCGGCACCCAGGAAGTTGGTGCGCAGCGCATCCATCGCGGATGTCACTTCCCCGGCCGTCGCGGTACCGGTGATTCGATCGGCCAGCAGGCGGCACACCTCGGCCGCGTGCTGACGCAGCTCGCCGTAGTGCCGTGGGGGAAACAAGAACAGCGCCGAGGGCACGCAGATCATCAGGGCGATCAGCCAACCGAGCAGGCGATCCGTGAGGGGTCCGACCGGCGTGCACACCGGTAGTACGAAACCCAGCAATGTAGGACGTTGTGCTGCTGCGATCGACTCGCTGAGCAATCCGGAGAAGCTGACGACGACTCCGATCACGAACATCAATACGACCGACAGCCACGGATTGGGTGCGACCAGGGTCCCGAGGGTGATCAACAACAGCCCCACACAGCCCAGGCCGGAGTAGGCCAGCGCACGCGCGTTCCGGTTGCCGGGGAAGTCGACCGCGATCAGCAGTGCAACCGATCCGAAGATGGCGAACATCGTTGTTTGCGATTCGCCGCCGATCGCATAACTGACAGCCGCGGTTATCGGGATGACGATGGCCGCGCGCACTGCACGGCGGAGACCGTCGTATTCGGGATCGCGGCTATGGATTCGTACGACCACGCGGCGCCAAAGACCCGCCGGCGTCTCCATTGCCAGATCGTAAACTCTCGACTGAATCTCGGGTGTGCCGAATCTCCGGTGACGGTGTTGGCGCTACAGGGGTGGGGCGCCCGAGAACCGTCCGGCTTCCAACTCGTCGAGCATGTGGACGGCGATCCATTCGAACAACGTCGGATCCCGCGGCAGCGTCAGCTGTTCGTACCCGATGAGCACGTAAAGCGCCCAGGTCGCGTAGGCATGAGATTGCCGTTCGTCGCGCGTGATCTCCATTGCCGAGGCGCGCATGATCTCGAGTCGTTGCCGGTCGACTTCGGCTTGAACCTCATACACATGCGGATCGACACTGCCCCACGAACGGATTGCCGCTTCGGCGCCGTGGGGGAGGGCCAATCCGACTTCGATACTGAGCTCGATACGGCGCCGGGGAGCGGTCTCCTGCTGAATCTTCTCGATCAATCGAACAGTGCGGTCCTGCACCCAGAACTCGACCAGCTCTCGCGTGTACGCGGCCCAGCTTGGGAAGTAGTGATAAAAGGACCCCGTGGTGACGCCGAGGCGACTGCAGACTTCCGCGAGTTTCAGCCCGCCGTAGCCGAGGGCAGTCAGTACCTCGAGACCTGTTTCGAAGTACGACTCCCTGGTGGAGACGGTCGCCATGACTAGACCATAGATGCCCTTCCGGGCCGGCAGTCGGAAGTTCCCGGTTACGTGAGGGCCCATCGGAAGGTTTTGACGTATAAGCACATCCAACGGCAGGATCTGCGCCGTCCGATGTGCTTAGAATCCGGCTATGCGTTCACTACCCAGCAGAGGCCCGGGGCGGCCCCCGGCCTCAAATGCCGCCGACACCCGTGCACGCATCGTGCGTGCCGGCCGCGCGGTGTTCAGCGAAGTGGGCTACGACGCTGCGACGTTTCAGGCCATCGCCGATCGCGCCGATCTGACCCGTCCGGCCATCAATCACTATTTCTCCGGCAAAGCGGAGCTATACCGGGAAGTCCTTCGCCAGACCAACGAGATTTTCATCGAGTGGAGTGCCAGTCGTTCGCAAAACGAGGTCACGCTTGCCGGGAAAATCCGCGCGTACATCTCGTCGGGCCTGGAATCCCTCGAGGAAGAGCGGTCCGCGGCGGCGTTCCTGATCACCTCGGTGGTCGAAGCGCAGCGCCACCCGGAGCTCGTCGATCCGCGTAATGATCCCAATCAGGGCACGCTGGCCTTCGTGGTGTCGGCGATCAACGCGGCAATCGAGAGCGGTGACGTCAGCGGCGACATCGACGTCGAGTCGGTGGCCGACATGCTCGTGGCCCTGTTGTGGGGCATGACGATCTATGGCGGGTTCGTCGGTGACCAGGAACGTCTGGAGCAGATCTCCGAGCGGTTCCTCGAGCTGCTCAGCGGCCACCCCTGGCGGCGCTCTCAGGATGCTGCGGATTCACTGGGTGACGTCCAACACGCAACCGCATAGGTTGGCTAAGTTGTTGGGTAGCATGGCTTACAAATAGCCAACTATCCGAAAGAAGCCGGCAATGAGCTCTTTGCGCAGCCACGACGACACGTGGGACATAGCGACCAGTGTCGGATCGACCGCAGTGATGGTCGCCGCAGCCCGTGCCAGTGAAACCGAAAGTCCCGACCCGCTGATTCGCGATCCCTTCGCGCGCATCCTGGTCGATGGGGCGGGCACCGGAATGTGGGAAGCATTCCTCGACGACTCCCTCGCCGACCGCATGGCCGGCGCAGATCCGGAAGCGGCCGCGGTGCTGACCAACATGCTGAACTACCAGGCGGTGCGCACCCACTTCTTCGATGCCTACTTCCGTGGTGCCTCAGACGCCGGTATCCGCCAGATCGTGATCCTCGCCTCGGGGCTGGACTCCCGCGCATACCGGTTGGATTGGCCGGCCGGCACACACGTCTATGAGATCGATCAACCGAAGGTTCTCGAATACAAAGCCCGGACACTGACCGCTCACGGCGCGCAGCCTTCGGCCGACCGTCTGGAAGTGCCGATCGACCTGCGCCAGGATTGGCCCGCGGCGCTGAAGGCGCAGGGCTTCGACCCATCGCAGCCCACCGCCTGGCTGGCAGAGGGGCTGTTGATGTATCTGCCCGCCGACGCGCAGGACCGACTGTTCGAACTGATCACGGAACTGAGTTCACCCGGTAGTCGCGTCTCGGCCGAGGCGGTCGGTCACCACGACGAACAGCGGCGCGCCGCCATGCGGGAGCGTTTCGACAAGTTCGCCGATCAATTGGGGATGCAGAAGAGCATCGACATTCAAGACCTCACCTACAACGACGTTGAGCGGGCGGACGTCACCGACTGGCTCAACGCCCACGGGTGGAAGGCTTCTGCCACGTCGTCGACCGACGAGATGCGCCGACTGAACCGCTGGGTGCCGATTGCCGACGGCGACGACGAGGCATTTGCGACATACGTCGTCGGGCAACGTCTCTGACGACGTACGTCGTCGGGGGAACGCCTCTGACCCGGGTTTCGGATGGGTTCGCGATCTCGCGTATACAAGCACGTATACAAAGCGGAATCAGCAAGCTGCAAGAGAGGATCTAGCCCATGCCCGGAGTTCATGATCGCGTAGTTGCCGTCACCGGTGCCGGCGGAGGGCTCGGGCGCCAGTACGCCCTCACCCTCGCCAAAGAAGGCGCCAGCGTCGTCGTCAACGACCTCGGCGGAGCACGTGACGGTTCCGGTGCCGGGTCGGCCATGGCCGACCAGGTCGTCGCCGAGATCAGGGATGCCGGCGGCCGTGCGGTCGCCAACTACGACAATGTCGCGACCGAGGACGGTGCCGCGAACATCGTGAAGACCGCACTCGACGAGTTCGGCGCCATTCACGGGGTCGTCAGCAATGCCGGAATCCTGCGCGACGGCACGTTCCACAAGATGACCAGCGAGAACTGGGACGCCGTCCTCAAAGTCCACTTGTACGGCGGCTATAACGTGATCCGTGCTGCCTGGCCGCATTTCCGCGAGCAGGGCTACGGCCGAATCGTCGTGGCCACCTCGACCAGTGGCCTGTTCGGAAACTTCGGCCAGGCCAACTACGGAGCAGCCAAACTCGGTTTGGTCGGACTGATCAACACGCTCGCTCACGAGGGCGCCAAGTACAACATCAAGAGCAACGCGGTCGCCCCCTTGGCCGCCACCCGCATGACCGAGGACATCATGCCCAGGGAAGTGCTGGAAAAG
>Ga0075163_10007951_pt1 | contig 14008 bp, 10 predicted proteins | sample JI1023141ADNA_FD_71478 | JGI IMG/M metagenome (GOLD analysis project Ga0075163, IMG submission 71478) | Wastewater effluent complex algal communities from Wisconsin, to seasonally profile nutrient transformation and Carbon sequestration -... | ecosystem: Engineered > WWTP > Effluent > Algae...
AAAACAAAACATGGTGAAGCCATAGTTTCTACTTCATGTGATATGATGAAAGACGATAAAGAAACTTGCACCAAAATGATGGGAAGCATGATGGATATGTGCAAGAGTGATACAGGCATGTGTAAAATGATGATGGGAGAAACAATGGAGATGTGCGACATGGATAAAGAGAAATGTAAAATGATGATGACTTCAATGCATGAACACCCAAAAGGAATGAATAATATGAAAGAAATGGGCATGTGTGATATTGAGGGAATGGACATGAAGTAATAAAAATGTTGTAAGTAAGTAAATTGAAACTCTACATAAAAAATATGGTGTGCAGCCGTTGCAAAATGGTAGTGAAAGACGAACTTTTAAAGTTTGGCTTGCACCCTACAAGTGTTGAGTTAGGTGAAGTAATTGTATCGGAAGAATTAAGCCAAACACAAAAGAAACAGCTCAATCAACTTTTACTTTCATTCGGTTTTGTTTTAATTGATGATAAAAAGAGCAGAACTATTGAAAAAATTAAAACAGCTATTGTGGAGTTGGTTCATTATTCCGAAGTACAACTTAAATCCAATTTATCCGACCACATCAGCCAACAACTAAACCATGATTATAACTATTTGAGTAATCTTTTTTCCGAAGTAGAAGGAACAACCATAGAGCAATATTTCATTGCACAAAAAATTGAGAAAGTAAAAGAGTTATTGGTTTACGATGAACTTTCTTTAAGTGAAATTTCTTTGCAGATGAATTACAGCAGCGTTTCCTATTTAAGTAAGCAATTTAAAAAAGTAACAGGTTTTACAACCACCTATTACAAGCAATTAAAAGAACGCAAACGTACACCCATTGAAGAACTGTAAATTATACCAATCAATTACAAAATTGTATCACAGGGCTACAATAGGCAATGTTCACCTTTGTGTCGTTAATAAATCAATTAAAAAATGACACACACCTATCAAATTACAGGAATGACTTGCGGCAGTTGCGTAGCAAAAGTAAAATCGGCTTTGCTTACTCTGCCCGATATAACCAACGCAGAAGTTACAAGAACCACAGCCACAATTACAATGGAAAAGCACATTGCTTTAAACGAATTACAAAAAACAATTGCAGCAAAAGGCAACTACATTATTACATCCCAAAATCACAGCGAAGTAGCTGAACAAACTAAAAGTTGGTTCGCCACTTACAAACCAATTCTATTAATTTTCGCCTTCATCACAGGCATTTCAATTATTACGGCAAGAATGCAAGGCGAAATTCATTGGATGCAATGCATGAGTAATTTCATGGCAGGTTTCTTTCTCACATTTTCCTTTTTCAAACTCTTAGATATAAAAGCATTTGCCGAAACTTATTCCATGTATGACATTGTTGCCAAACGAATAAAAGCCTATGGTTTTATTTATCCTTTCATAGAATTGGCTTTAGGTATTGCATTTCTCACAGCGTTCAACCCATTGATAACAAACATTGCTACCCTTATAGTTATGAGCATTAGCATTATTGGGGTGTTACAAAGTGTATTGAAAAAACAAAAAATTCAATGTGCTTGCTTAGGTTCAGTATTCAATTTACCAATGAGTACCGTTACAATTATTGAAGATGCTTTAATGATTGTAATGAGTGTAACAATGCTTTACTTATTAAACTAAAATCATGGAAGATCAACATACAGAGCATAAAGATATAGAGCATTCAAATCATTATAATCCCCCAATGGGAATGATGCACCACAACCATCACAAAATGATGATTGATGATTTCAAACGAAGATTTTATATAACGCTAATCATTACAATTCCTGTAATGATTCTTTCACCGATGATTCAGCAATGGTTTCATTTTAATATTTCTTTCACAGGTTCAAACTATTTATTGTTCGCACTTTCAACTATTGTTTATTTTTATGGTGGCTTACCATTCTTAAAAGGAATAATTGATGAGGTAAAACAAAAAGCATTAGGCATGATGACTTTGATTGCAGTTGCAATCACAGCAGCTTATTCTTACAGTGTTGCAACTGTTTTCGGTTTGCAGGGAATGGATTTTTTCTGGGAACTTTGCACACTTATTTTAATCATGTTGTTAGGACATTGGATTGAAATGAAATCCGTAGCAGGTGCATCCAAAGAATTAGAATTGCTTGTTCAACTTATGCCTTCCGATGCACACATGATAATGCCTGAAATGGTGCATGATGTAAAAACTGATTCACTTAATGAAGGCGATTTGATTTTGATAAAGCCAGGTGAAAAGGTTGCAGCAGATGGAATAATTTCAGAGGGAGAAAGTTATTTAAACGAATCAATGCTAACTGGAGAATCAGTTCCTGTAAAAAAACGAATAGGAGAAAAAGTAATTGCAGGTTCTATAAACGGAAACGGTTCATTGAAAGTAAAAGTCAGTCATGCTTCAAAGGATTCTTACTTGGCAAGAGTAATTAAATTGGTTGACGATGCTCAAAAAACAAAATCAAAAACACAATTGCTTGCCAACAAAGCAGCAAGAATTTTAACTATTGTTGCACTGGTTGCAGGTTTTGCAACTTTCTTTTTTTGGTGGTTGATTGCAAAAGAAACTTTTGTATTTGCATTGGAAAGAATGGTAACAGTAATTGTCATCTGTTGTCCTCATGCCTTAGGGCTTGCAGTTCCGTTAGTGGTTGCAATTTCAACTTCACTCTCAGCAAAAAATGGATTGCTCATAAAAAACCGAACAGCGTTTGAAAACGCAAGAAAAATCACAACCATAATTTTTGATAAAACAGGGACACTTACTTTCGGAAAATTTGAAGTTGTACGAATAAAATCTTTGCAAACTGCAATAGATGAAAATGAAATCATTCGCATAGCTGCAGCATTAGAACAAAACTCCGAACACCCCATTGCAACAGGAATAATTTCAAAAGCAAAGGAACTTTCAATTGCAATTCCAACCGTAAATAATTTCAAAGCCATCACAGGAAAAGGTATTGAGGCAGATGTCGAAGGGAAAAACATAAAAGTGGTTAGCCCTGGTTATCTCAAAGAAAATAAAATTGCGTTGCCAGAAAATTATTCAACAACAACAGCAGAAACAATTGTGTTTTTAATTATCAATAATCAATTAGCTGGTTACATTACGTTAGCTGATAAAATCAGACCTGAATCAGCCGAGGCAATTAAAACACTTCACGAAAACAATATCAAATCCATTTTGCTCACAGGCGATAATGCAACTGTAGCCAAAAGTGTTAGTGATGAATTAAACATGGATGGATTCTTTGCCGAAGTATTGCCACATCAAAAGTTAGAAAAAATAAAAGAGTTGCAGAGCAAAGGAGAATTTGTTGCCATGACTGGCGATGGAGTGAATGATGCACCTGCATTAGCACAGGCAGATATAGGAATTGCTGTTGGGAGTGGAAGTGATATTGCAGCCGAAACAGCGGGAATTGTTTTAGTAAATAGTAATCCGCAAGACATCACGAGTTTAATTTTGTTTGGCAAAGCTACCTACAGAAAGATGATTCAAAATTTGATTTGGGCTACAGGTTATAATGTAATTGCTATCCCTTTAGCTGCAGGCGTTTTATTTAAATGGGACATTATGCTAAGCCCAGCCGCAGGAGCAGTGCTAATGAGTTTAAGCACTGTTGTAGTAGCAATTAATGCGCAACTTTTAAAAAAGAAATTAGTATGATTGAAAAAATAATTTCTTGGTCAACTCATAACCGCTTCTTTGTATGGATTGGCATTTTATTCATTCTAGTTGGGGGCTTGTGGTCAATAATGACAACACCCGTTGATGCTATTCCTGACCTTTCAGAAAATCAAGTTATTGTCTACACGGAATGGATGGGGCGCAATCCTCAAATCATGGAAGATCAAATAACCTATCCTTTGGTTTCCAATTTACAAGGCATTCCGAATGTAAAATCAATTCGTGCGGCATCCATGTTCGGCATGAGTTTCATCTTCGTCATTTTCAATGATGATGCGGAAATTTATTGGGCAAGAACCCGGGTGTTAGAGCGATTGAACTATGCTCAAAAAGCGATGCCGCAGGGCGTAACTCCAACACTTGGTCCCGATGGAACAGGAGTTGGTCATGTGTTTTGGTATACACTTCAGGGTGATGGTTATGATTTAGGCGAGTTACGTGCAGTGCAGGATTGGTATGCAAAGTTCGCTTTGCAAAATGTAGAAGGAGTAAGTGAGGTGGCATCATTTGGCGGTTTTCAAAAACAATATCAAGTCAGTATTAATCCACACAAACTGGTTTACTACAATGTTTCAGCAATGGATGTGGCAAACGCTTTGAAAGCAAATAACCGTGATGTAGGAGGCAGCATCTTCGAAATGAACCGAATGGGTTACATGATTAGAGGTTTGGGCTATATCAAAGACATAAAAGATATTGAAGAAATTTCAGTTGGTTCATTTAAATCAATTCCCATAAAAATGAAAGATGTGGCGGATGTGCAAATGAGCAGTGACATTCGATTAGGTATAGTGGACGAAAATGGAGAAGGTGAAGTTGTGGGCGGTGTTGTTGTTGCTCGCTATGGCGAAAATGCCAAAGAGGTAATTGACCGTGTAAAATTGCGAATGGGGGAAGTAGAAAAAGGATTGCCTGCTGGAGTAAAAATTAAAATCGCTTACGATCGCAGCAATCTTATTGAAGCTGCTATTGCAACATTAAAAGAAGCTCTATGGGAAGAAATCGCAGTAGTTTCATTGGTAGTGCTGCTTTTCATGTTTCATGTCAGAAGTGCTATAGTAGCCATCGTTGCCATTCCATTATCAGTGCTTATTGGATTTATGTTGATCAAGCTTTTCGGTATTTCACTCAACATCATGTCGCTGGGTGGCGTTGCTCTTGCCATTGGAGATTTAGTAGATGCCGGAATTGTAATGACAGAGAACGCCTATAAAGGATTGGTAAAAGCCGTTTTAAAAACAGACGAATAATGGAAAAGCAAAGAATTGGAAACACCAAGGAATTAAGTGATGAAGAACGTATCAAAATTATTGAGCGTTCATCACACACCGTTGGAAGAGCCGTGTTCTACTCCATCTTAATTACACTTATCTCATTTGCTCCTATTTTATTTCTTGAAGGTCAGGAAAAAAAATTATTCTCTCCATTGGTATTGACAAAAACCTTTACCATGATTGGCTCTGCAATTGTTGCTCTTTTTATTATGCCAATGCTTCTGCGTTCATTAATGAAAGGAAAACTAATTCCTGAAAGCAGAAATCCTGTTGCCAATTTCTTCATCAAAATTTACAGTCCTATTTTACGCCTTTGTCAGCGTTGGAAAAAAACGGTAATTGCCATTTCTGTTTTAATTGTGTTGGGCAGCATTCCATTTGTTATTCGCTTAGGTTCTGAATTTATGCCGCCTTTGGATGAAGGTTCTCTTTTGTTTATGCCTGTTACCCTTCCTGATGTTTCCAACAACGAAGCCAAAAGAATTTTGCAGGTGCAGGATAAAATCATTAAAAGTTTTCCCGAAGTCGAAAATGTGTTAGGTAAAGCAGGTCGTGCTTATACGGCCACGGATAATGCCCCAATGAGCATGATTGAAAGCATAATTGTTCTGAAACCAAGATCACAATGGCGCGAGGGAATGACGTCCGAAAAACTCATTACAGAAATGAATTCAAAAGTGCAGATACCAGGTATAACAACCGGTTGGACACAGCCTATCATCAACCGTATCAATATGCTTTCAACAGGTGTGCGAACCGACATCGGCATAAAAATTTACGGACAGCAATTAGATACTATTTACAGCATTGCACGACAAGTAGAAAAATCATTAATGGGTATTGAAGGGCTAACAGATTTGTATGTGGAGCAATTGACTGGAGGGAAATACCTTGATGTAAAAATTAAACGTGAAGAAATTGCCCGTTACAACCTTTCTGTGGAAGAAGTAAATATGATTATTGAAATGGCATTGGGAGGGATGCCTATAACTAATACTGTTGAAGGTCGCCAGCGTTTCAGCATTTCAATGCGTTTGGCACAGGACTTCCGCAGTGATATTGCAGAAATAAAACGAACTCCTGTTCAAACAAACAGCTACGGTGTTATTCCGCTCTCCTCAATTGCAGACTTAGAAATTTCAGAGGGCCCTCCAATGATTAGTTCTGAAAATGCCATGTTAAGAGGAACGGTTCTGTTTAATGTAAGGGGCAGAGACATGGGAAGCGTTGTGAAAGATGCCAAAGAAAAAATTGATGGTGATTTTAAAAATCTTCCGAAAGGTTATTTCATTAATTGGAGCGGACAATATGAAAATAAAGTTCGTGCTGAAAAGCGTTTGAAAATTATTATTCCCATTACACTGCTCATCATTGCATTTGTCTTGTATTTCACCTTTCATTCAGCCAAAGAAATGTTGATAGTCCTTTCAAGTATTCCAGTTGCACTTATCGGTGGCGTTTATTCCATGTATTTCTTTAATGTAAATTTCTCAGTTGCAGTTGCCGTAGGATTTATTGCCTTATTTGGAATAGCAGTAGAAACAGGTGTCTTGATGCTTGTATACTTGAATGAAGCTATAAAAAATGCCGTAGAAAAAAAGAATAGTGCAGCACTTACAAATGAAGAAATTAACACAGCCGTTTTTGCTGGTGCAGTGTTACGGGTTCGCCCAAAGTTGATGACAGTAATGGTTGATATGATTGGACTACTTCCAGTTCTGCTAGCAACCGGAGTTGGTAGCGATGTTATGAAACCCATTACTATTCCGTTTGTATTTGGAATGATTACTTCACTGCTGTTTGTTTTGGTTGTGCTGCCGGTGGTTTACCAGTTAGTAAAAGAGAGAGAAGTAAGAAAACATGGCAAAGTGGAATACTTGGAAATAAAAGATTAACGAAATGGAGAAGATAATCATTACTGATACACATTCCTTTTCAACAGAAGAGGTATTTAAAAAACTGAATGTGAATTCGGATATTGGATTGTCAACTGCTGAGGTAAAGGAGCGGCAACAACTATATGGAAAAAACGATATTGAACAGAAAAAAAAGAAAAATCCGTTTCTGATTTTTCTTGCACAATTCGCTAGCCCAATGGTTTATATGTTATTTGTAGCAGTTGGTCTTTCTTTTTTTTTCAAAGAGTGGTTGGACGGATTTGCAATTCTTGCAGTTATCGTGATAAATGCAGTCATTGGTTTTGTGATAGAATTTCAGGCCGAGCGTTCAATGGAAGCTTTAAAGAAAATGACTCAGGTAAAGGCAAAAGTTTTTCGTAATAAAAACCTAATTGAAATTCCTTCCTCTGAAATTGTTCCTGGTGATATTTTATTTCTTGAAGCGGGTGATATCATTCTTGCTGATGCACGAATTTTCAATCACTCGCAATTCACTGTAAATGAATCTGCATTAACAGGTGAATCGATGCCTGTAGAAAAACAGGACAAAATTTTAGATAAAAACACTTCTCTTGCAGAACGGCTGAATATGATATACACAGGAACTTTTGTAACAAATGGAAATGCCAAAGCACTTGTAATCGGAATAGGAATGACAACAGAGCTTGGTAAAATTGCTTCATTGGTGCAGGGAGCAGAGCAGGCTGTAACGCCTTTGGAAAAAAAATTAGAAGAGTTTAGCAAGAAACTGATTATGATAACAATTGCCTTAGTTGTAATTATTTTCATAGCTGGAGTTTTATACGGAGACCCGATTGTAGAAATGTTGAAAACATCCATTGCTCTTGCTGTGGCTGCTATACCCGAAGGGTTGCCAATTGTAGCAACACTTGCACTTGCACAGGGAATGTTAAAGATGGCAAAGCACCATGTGATTGTGAAAAAATTGGAAGCTGTTGAAACACTTGGTGGAACAAATGTGATTTGCACAGATAAAACAGGAACACTTACACAGAATAAAATTGAAGTTAATATGATTTTAACTGCCGATAGCAAATCAGAAGTTAAAGTGGATTTGAAGCATCGTAATGTTCCTTCAATTGTAAAAAGCCGCGAATGGATAAATAAAATTTCCGTGTTATGCAATACCGCAAAACTTGATATAATAAATGGTGAAACAAAGGAAATAGGTGACCCTTTGGAAACAGCATTGCTAAAATTTGCTTATACAGAAGGAATTGAAATAGAACCCTACCGAACCAAGTATCCAAAAATAAAAGAGGAACCGTTTTCATCTGAAACAAAAATCATGGCAACGATTCATAAAGCAGAAGGAAAAAATGTGATTGTTGCCAAAGGTGCTGTGGATGAATTGCTGGAAAAATGCACCCATTATCTCGATAATGAAAAGCAAATTTTGATAGATGAAGTGCAGAAAAAAAAGTGGATTGGTGAAGCAGAAAAACTTGCACAATCAGGGCTGAGAATAATTGCAACGGCATTTCGTGAAACCAATGAAGTTCCCGATAAATTATCTGAGCAACTTGTTTTTACGGCATTAATTGGTATGCTCGACCCAATACGTGAAGAAGTGAGTGCCGCCATACAGGAATGCAAATCAGCCGGAATAAATGTAATCATGATTACAGGTGACCATCCCGCAACAGCAAAAAATATTGGATTAAAATTGGGTTTAATAGATTCAGAAAATGACAATGTAATGCATGGAAAAGACATGCCTCCCTTTGAAAATCTCTCTGCAAAAGAAAAACAAAAATGGAGCAACACAAAAATATTTGCCCGTGTGAGCCCTAAACAAAAACTGGATTTGGTTTCGGTTTTACAGGAAAACAAATTGGTGGTGGGAATGACAGGAGATGGTGTAAATGATGCTCCTGCCTTAAAAAAATCTGACATCGGCATTGCAATGGGAATGCGAGGCACGCAGGTAGCACAGGAGGTTTCCGACATGATTCTTAAAGATGATGCATTCTCATCTATTGTTATAGCAATTAAGCAAGGCAGAATCATTTTTGAGAACATTCGCAGGTTTGTGGTGTATTTACTTTCATGCAATATCAGTGAATTACTGATTGTTTCTATTGCATCTATTTTTAACTTTCATTTCGGATTGTTCGCCTTGCAAATTTTATACATCAATCTTGTTACTGATGTTTTACCTGCACTTGCCCTTGGTGTTACTAAAGGGAGCGATTCAATTATGAAAAAACAACCGCGAAATGCCAATGAACCGATTATTGAAAGGCAAAGGTGGAAATCAATTTTTGTTTACGCATTCGTTATGTCTATTTGCACCTTCGGTGCTGTTTTATTTACACACATCACCATGCACAAATCTGAAGCATGGAATCCTGAATTGTGCAACAACATTTTGTTTATTACACTTATTCTTTGTCAACTCTTTCATGTATTCAGTATGACAACAGAGAATTCAAAATCATTTTTTAAATCGGATGTATTCACCAATAAATATATATGGTATGCAATAGGAATCTGTTTGACAATTACATTGGGTGCATATTTTATGCCACCAATTGCAAAAGTGTTGTCATTACATTCTCCGAGTGGACAAGACCTTGCAATTATGTTTGGGTTTAGTTTGCTTTCACTTTTAATAAATCAATTTTTAAAACATACTAAAATAGTTTTATAGAAAATTATGGTAATGAATATCATCAATAAACCTACAAGGCAAACAAATTGGTATGTCATAACAGGCGGACCAAGTTCGGGTAAAACGACAACCGTAAACCTGCTGAAAGAAAGGGGATATATTACAACAATTGAACATGCGAGACATTTTATCGATACACAACGCCTTAAAGGAAAAACTATAGAAGAAATCAGAAAAAATCAACAGGAATTTCAGTTGAGAGTTTTAGATATGCAGATTGAACAGGAGAATGAAATTGCACCCAATATTTTGGTCTTTCTTGATCGGGCAATTCCTGATGCACTTGCTTATTATCGTTTTTTAAATCTTAAGGAAGACGAAAAGCTAACGGAAGCATTAAGTCTGGTCTCTTATAAAAAGATTTTTATTCTCGACTGCCTTCCATTGGTAAATGATTATGCGAGGAATGAAAACGGAGATGCACAGAAAACAATTCATTCAATACTTACAGAAGTATACGAATCCTTGCCTTTTCCGGTTGTTCATGTTCCGGTGCTTCCGTTAGAGGAAAGGGTGGATTTCATTTTAAAAAATCTTTAAGACATGAAAAAGATATTTATCTTAATAGGGCTTATTTGCGCCCTGCACCAGATTCAGGCACAAGATACCTCATACATTTCCTTGGATAAACTGATGCAACAGGTAGAAGTAAATTATCCATCAATAATTCAGTATCAATACAACATTCAGGCACTGCAAGCCAAAACAGAAGGAGCAAAATCTTGGATGCCGCCAACTTTTTCAACAGGTATCATGCGTTTCCCATATAACCTGATGATGTTGAAAGAAAAAAACGACCCGATGAACCAAGCAGGTATAGCCTTTTCATTAGAGCAGATGATACCCAACCAAAGCAAACTGAACGCTAAAAAAAATTATCTTAACTCTCTTTCTGAAATAGAAAAAAGCAAAAGCAACTGGACAAAAAATGAATTACGAAGAGAAGCAAAAATTTTATACTACAACCGTTTTGTAAATGAACAAAAGCAAAAAATAATTACCGAAAGTGAAGAAATCTTAAACCTGCTAATCACCACCGCAGAAGCCAAGTTCAGCAACAACCAATCTCAACTGCAAACTATTTACAAAGCAAAAGCAAAGTTGGCTGAATTAAAAAACATGCGATACATGCTGTTGGGAATAATTGCAGAAAGCAATATCGGTTTGAATATCCTGATGGTTCGGGATGTGAATGCGGCATTTGCAATTGATACATTGATTGAACCGCAGAAATATTCTTATACATCAAGCGACACAAGCAACATTTCAAACCGAAGTGATATTACAGCAATGTCAAAATACATTCAGTCCATGAAGTTAGAACAAAAAGTCATGAAAATAGGAAGCAGACCGGATTTCGGAGTTCGTGCAGAACACGCACAAATGTTTGGAATGCCAAATCAATGGTCAGCAATGGGTATGATGACAATTCCAATTGTTCCCTGGTCTTCAAAAATGTATTCTTCAGAAGTAAAATCAATAGGTTTTCAAATCCAAGGTATGGAGCAGGAAAAACAAACAATGGAACTGATGGCTAAAAGAATGTTAGCAGAAAAACTAGCTATGCTCAACTATGAAACCGGTCAGTATGAAAACTATAAGAAAGAAATTATTCCTGCTTTTGAAAATAATCTTCAAGCCAATTTACTTGCCTACAAACAAAACACCGGAGATTTTTTCGTGTTGCTAGATGCCTGGGAAATGATGCTGATGAAAAAAACGGAGATGTATGATAAGCTATTAAACCTATTAAAATTAGAAGCCGAATATGAATATGAAAAAGAAATTAAATAACCTAGTGGTTTTACTGATGCTCATTTTTTCTGCTTGCAACAATGAAGAAAATCATCAGCAAAATTCAGCAAAACACGAACAGCACGAAGCTGTTGTTTACACCTGCCCTATGCATCCAGAGGTTGAAAGTCCTGAACAAGGAACATGCCCTAAATGCAAGATGAAATTGGAATTGAAAGTGGATGATGCAGCCGACCAAATTATTTCCCCAAGCAAACAAGTTTTGTCTAGACAATCAACTGTAAAATTATCTGCACACGATGAAACACAAATACTGAAAGTAAAAGGATACATTGATATTGATAGAACTCGTAACCAAAGTATTTCTGCACGCTTTGGGGGAAGAGTTGAAAAACTATTTGTGAAATACGAATTGCAATTTGTAAAAAAAGGCGATGAGATTTTAGAACTTTATAGCCCTGAGTTAAATACATTTCAGGAAGAACATTTATTCCTGCTGAGGTCAGGTAAAGAAAAATCGCTGTTAGAACAATCACGAGAAAAACTCAGATTGTTTGGCATTACAGATGCTCAGATTTCTCATTTAGAAAATGATAAAAAAATCACTCAAACTATTAGCATTTATAGCCCTGCTGATGGGTATGTTCTTTTAAATTCAGGAACTCAGATTAATTCATATACAAATTCACAGCCAGCTTCTATGAACAATATGGGAATGATTGAAAAAAGTAGTTCAGATAAAAATTTCGATAGGGCAAATTCCCAAATTCGTGAAGGAATTTATATCAACAAAGGCGAAACGCTTTTCAGCATAAACAATTTAAAAAATGTGTGGGCAATAGTTTCTGTTTCTTCTGAATTTTATTCTGATATACAAAACAAAAGTCAGGTCAAAATATTTTCAGAACTCTTTCCAGATAAAGAGCTAACAGGAAATATTAAATTATTAGAACAAACCTTTGAGGACAATAAGCAACGGTTCTTAAGGATAAGAATTGATTTAGCAAATTCAAAAGGTGAATTAAAAATAAATTCACTGGTAACGGCTGAAATACCTTTGGCCGGAAATAACACGTATAGCTATCAGGGCCAAATTCCAGCTTCGGCAGTATATCGCACCGGACTAAATTCTTTTGTTTGGCTAAAAATAGGAACAACAAAAAAAGGCACTGGCATTTTTCAATTGCGAAAAGTAACTACTGGTCCAGTTACTAGTAGTATGACCACCGTTATCAGTGGACTGTCGGCAAACCAGGAAGTAGCTGAACATGCAGGAAGTTTAACCGACAGTGAAACATTTTTAAATGAAAACTAAGATGAAACAGAAAGCAATATTTTTATTAATTACTATTCTTCTTTCATTAGGCAGTTGTAAGCATAAGGATGAAAATCATTCAGAACATACAAGCGAAGCATATTACACATGTCCAATGCACCCAAGCGTTATTAGTAGCACTTCCGGTTCCTGTCCTGTTTGCAACATGTCATTGATTAAAGTAGAAAAAAAAGCAAGTTCTCATCAAGGACATAAAGGCAATTTTATTACGATTGACAAACGGCAGCAACTTTTAGCAGGAATTGAAACCGACACTGTTAAATTCAAAACTATAAACACTGCCCCTACTATTCTTGGAACTGTTAAAATAGATGAAGAACTAGTAACAACAATTAGTAGTAGAGTAAAAGGAAGAATTGATAAACTCTATATAAAAACATCAGGAGAATTTATCAAAAGAGGAAAACCCATTTACGATATTTACAGCGAGCAACTTTTTGCTGATGAAAAAGAATTTCTTGCATTAACAGCAAAAAAGAACCATAGCAGCAATTCCCTTCAATTTTTAAACGATATGCTCACTGCAGCAAAAAGCAAACTGTTGCTCCGGGGGCTAACAGAAAAGCAAGTTTCAGAAATAGAAAAAAGCAAAGCCGCATCAGCGCAAATAACTTTCTATGCTAAGGAAGAAGGTTATGTAACCGAAGTGCTAGTAAAAGAAGGAATGTATGTTGAGGAAGGAACTACACTTCTGAATATTTCAGGACTGAAGCAAGTGTGGATTGAAGCGCAAGTGTACACCAACGAAAAAATAACAGACAACAATTTGTTCCAAGTTTATGTACCAGCATCCACCAACGAAATTTATAATGGTCGCCTTGTATATAATAATCCTAGTGTGGAGGCAGGTCGTAAAATTCAATTGCTTCATATCAGGGTTGACAACCCAAAAAATAAACTCATTCCCGGCATGATGGTTTATGTTAATCCGGCCAAAACAACCCAATCCGTTTTAGCAGTGCCGAAGTCAGCAGTTCTGTTGGAGAAAATGAAAACAGTTTGGATTCAAACAGATGAAACCACTTTCGAACAGCGTATGGTAAAGACTGGCGCAGAAAATAAATATCTCATAGAAATACTTTCAGGAATAAAAGAGGGAGAAATAATTGCAATATCTGGAGCATACTTAATCAGCAGTGAGTTTATTTTGAAAAGCGGAGCAGGCCAGAGACATAATCATTAAAAAAAACTAAAGAAAATGGTAACTATAATTAAATCAACAAGTGATTACCTTGCATGGGGAGTCAGGAAAGTAAAAGAAATAATTTCAAATCCTTGTCAATTTCTTCTAAGTATGGAAAAGTGTAAAGCCTACTTGAAAACAAAGCAAGGCGATTGTTGTTTT
>Ga0075163_10007952_pt1 | contig 14008 bp, 10 predicted proteins | sample JI1023141ADNA_FD_71478 | JGI IMG/M metagenome (GOLD analysis project Ga0075163, IMG submission 71478) | Wastewater effluent complex algal communities from Wisconsin, to seasonally profile nutrient transformation and Carbon sequestration -... | ecosystem: Engineered > WWTP > Effluent > Algae...
GCCAACCACACCGCAGAGGTCTCGCTCGCGCAGATGGGCCTGGCGGTGGGCGACAGCGTGGCGCTCTTCAGCGATGCCTACGAGGCGGCAACCGGCGCCGATGCCCTGGTGGTCTGCACCGAGTGGCGACAGTTCCGGCAGCCAAACTTCCGGCGGCTGCGCCGGCTGCTGCGCGGCACCGGCCTGTTTGACGGCCGCAACATCTGGGATCGAGCGCAGCTAGCGGCGCTTGGGTTTCACTATTATGGAATCGGCCGCTGAGTCTTCTGCGCCTTCGTCCGCAGCCGCGTTGACCGGCGAGTCGGGACCCAGCGCCAGCTGCTCGCGCGCATAGCTGTTCAGCTTGAGCTGGAGCGTGCGCCGATCGATGCCGAGCGAATAGGCGGTGGCGCTCCGGTTGCCGCGGTGCAGGTGCAGCGTCTGCAAGACGACCTGGCGCTCGATGTGCGCGAGCTTCATGCCCAGCGGCACGCTGATCGAGTCCGGGACCGGAGCCGCGCCGCTGACCTTCTGCGGCAGATGCATGACCTGCAGCGCCGCGCTGTGCGTGCGAAAGGTGGAGGATCGGATGACGCTCTCCAGCTCGGGAAGGTTGCCGGGCCAGTCGTAGCTGCGCAGGCGCTTCTCGGCCTGCGCGCTCAGGCTGGAGGTCTTGCAGTAGCCGCTGGCGCGCAGCTGCTCCAGGAGCTGATTGCTCAGCAGCGGAATGTCGCGTCGCCGCTCGCGCAGCGCTGGCACGCGCAGGATGCAGCCGTGCAGAAGATGCTCCAGCTCGGCGTTGAGGCCGATGCCACCCGCGCTGATCTGGTCGGGGTTTCCGGACTGGCTGGCGAGGATGCGCGTGGTCGCGTAGCGGTCCTGGTTGCTGCCGATGCGGCGATATTGACCGAGCTTGATGAACTGGAGCAGCTGCGCCTGGGTATGGCGGTCGAGTCCGGCCACGTTTTCGATGAAGAGCGTGCCGGTATGGGCGCGCTCGATGAGGCCGAGCTCTGGGGGTCTGGTGCTGTCGGCGTGCTCGAAGCCAAATAGCAGCTGCTCCAGGCGAGGGGCGGAGTAGCTGTCGGAGTTCAGCGTCAGGAACGGCCCATCAGCGACGGAAGATCGGTTGTGGATCGCCCGCGCGAGGCCGCTCTTGCCAACGCCCGGCTCACCGATGAGATAGGCGATGCTCCGAAGCGGTGCGGCATCGCGCACGCCGTCAAAGGCCGTGAGCATCGACTTTTCGCATGAGCGCATTCCCTCGAACTCCACCCACTTGTGCGGCTTGACCAGCAGCTTGTTGGGCAGATAGCTGGGGACGCTCTCCATCACCTTTTTGCACAGCCGCTCCAGCTGATGGTTGCGCATGGGCTTGTCGAAATAATCGACGGCGCCGCGCTTTAACGCCGACCGCGCGATCCTGGGCTCGCCAAAGGCCGTGAGCATCACGGTGTAGGTCGCTGGGCAGGCCTCGTGCAGCTGCTCGATGAGGGTGAGCCCGAGCGGAGCGGGAAAGCGCAAGTCGCAGATCGCGAGGTGGAAGGTCTCTTCGCGCAGGTAGCGCTGCAGCGCCTGGTCCACGGTCCGGGCGTGGCGGGCCTTAAACCCAAACGAGCTCAGGACCTTGCACAGGCCGAACGCCAGCTCGTCGTCGTCATCAACGATCAAGGCTCGATAGGCCATGGGCGCCGCTCAAATAGGGGTGAGAGGACCGGCAGCGCCGGAAATGTGGGCCCGTTTTTAGGGGGGGCTCCGGCCTGCGTAGGGGAGGGGGAGGGGAGTGCTGACTCAGCCATGGCGGCAGAATCGCGCGCTCGCCAGGTCAGGTCAACGACCCGCGGCAGGAATCAGCACGCGAGCTGGTAACGGTTTTAGCAACGCGCGAAAGGCGCACTGCGGAAGCTGGGCAGCGGGCCCAGCAATGGCTGATTCTGGGAGAGTCTTAGGAGTTGGCTTCGGGGCGCAGCTGCGGGAAGGGGATGACGTCGCGGATGGTCGACTGGTTGCAAAGGAGCATGACCAGGCGGTCGATGCCGATGCCCTGGCCTGCGGTGGGCGGCAGGCCGTATTCGAGGGCGCGGCAGTAGTCCTCGTCGTAGTCCATGGCCTCGTGATCGCCGCCGGCCTTGGCGCTGACCTGATCCTGGAAGCGGGCGCGCTGATCGTCGGGATCGTTCAGCTCGCTGAAGGCATTGGAGAACTCGCGCCCGACGATGAACAGCTCAAAGCGGTCGACAAAGCGCGGATCGCGATCATTTTTGCGCGAGAGCGGCGAGACCTCGGTCGGAAACTCGCAGACGAAGGTCGGCTGGATGAGCGTCGCTTCGACGAACTGCTCGAACAGGGCGACCAGGGAGTGGCCGTAGGTCTTGGGCGCGGCGTCGCCGAGCACCGACTTGGCGTAGCGGGGCAGCTCTTGATACTCGCCATCGGTGCAGGCGCCCTCGGCGATCGGGGAGTCGGGTCGCGCCTGGCGCACGAGCTCGCGCATGGTGGCGCGGCGGAAGGGGCGCGCGAGCACGAGCCCCTTGTGCTCCTGATAATCGACGGTGGTGGTGCCATTTACGGCCTGGCACAGCCGCTCGAAAAGCTCCTCGGTGAGATCCATCAGATCGAGGTAGGTCGCGTAGGCCTGATAAAACTCGATGGTGGTGAACTCGGGATTGTGGAAGCGCGACAGCCCTTCGTTGCGAAACAGGCGGCCGATCTCGTAGACGCGCTCCAGTCCGCCCACGACCAGCCGCTTGAGGTCGAGCTCGGTGGCGATGCGCAGGTTGAGATCGAGGCTGAGCGCGTTCATGTGGGTGCGGAACGGCCGCGCCGCGGCGCCGCCATTGGTCGACTGGAGCACGCGGGTGTCGGCCTCGGTGTAGCCGCGCTCGTCGAAGAAGCGGCGCATCTCGCGCATGATGAGCGCACGCTTGCGAAACACGTCGGCGACCTCGGGATGCACGATCATGTCGGCGTAGCGCTGCCGGTAGCGCCAGTCCTCGTCGACGGCCTTGTCGCCCTCTTGCAGCGCTTTTCCGGGCAGCGGCCGCATCGCCTTGGTCAGGAGCCGCAGCCCCTCGACGCGCAGGGCGCGCTTCTCCTTGCGGGTGCGGAAAAGTGGTCCCTGCGCCCACACGATGTCGCCCAGCCCCAGCTGCTCCGAGAGCTTGAACGCCTCGCCCTGCTCGGCGCGCAGGTACAGCTGGATCATGGCGCCGCGATCGCCGCGCAAAAACAGGAACTTCGCCTTGCCCATGTCGTTGATCTGGAGCAGGCGACCAGCGACGGCGTAGCGGGTCTGCGCGGGGGTGAGCTCGCTGTCCTGCGGCAGCGCGGCGACGGCGGCGGGATCGCTGCCGCCGGCGGGCAGCTCGTAGATCTGATGGGTGATGCGAGCGTCGTTGGCAAAGGGGTTCGTGCCGGCTGTGCGCAGCGACTCGGCGATGCGCCGGCGCTCCTGCATCTGGCCGGCCAGATCTCCTCGGTCGCCGCCCTTCTCGCCGCCTCGCTCGGCGGCAGGGGCTTCGGGCTTCTCGTGGTTCTGAGACATGGCAGGAGTCCTAATCGACTATCTCGGGATTCGTTTTCGGGACGTTCTTGGCCTTGCCCAGGATGTTCGGGCAGAAGGTGCGCTGGCGGCCCAGCTCGAAGTCCGGCTTGAGCGTCGGCGACGGCAGCGTCTTGTAGCGCTCGGCGATGTAGTTCAGGTAGAGCTCGGCCTGCTTGGAGCGGTTGTCGTTCGGGTACTGGAGCGTCATGCGCCGGAACGTATCGCGGGCGTCGCGCGGCTTGTCCTGCTTGAGGTAGACCTGCCCGAGCAGCAGCAGCACCTCGGCCTCGCGGCGGGCGCCGGGATACTCGGTGACGACATACTCCAGGCGCCAGATCGCGGCCTGCGGGCGGTCGCGCTCCAGATAGTAGCGGGCGACGTAGAGCTCGTGGTCGGCCAGGCGCTGGATCGAGTCGGCGAACAGCTTGCGCGCATTTTCGCCGTACTGCGTGCTGCCGTAGTGGTCGAGGAAGTCACACAGCTCGCGCGCAGCGTCGAGAACCGGACCCTGATCCTTCTCATACGAGGGCGGCACCAAGAACCAGTCGGTGGGGATCTGCTTGAAGTAGGCCTCGCCGACCTTGTAGGCGCAGTAGCCGTCCTTGGTCTTGGTGTGGTTCGGGTGCGCGTTCATGAAGCTCTTATAGGCGTCGATGGCTTCGATGTACGCCTCGCGCCCGAACGCAGAGTCGGCCATCCCGAGCTCGGCCCACGATACGTAGCGCGACGTCGGGTAGTTCTCGCGGATGTAGCGGAAGTACTTGTCGGCGTCGAGGAAGCTCTCGCCCTTCATGGACCGCTGGGCGCGCTCGTAGTTTTCCCGCGCCGTCTTGCCGAAGATCACGGGGCGGAAGTTCTCGACGAACGCCGCGCAGCCGCTGAGCCCCAGGGCAGCGGCGACAATCAGGCACTGAAGCGCGGCAGCGACACGGCTGCCAGCAATGCCACAACCAGGGTCACGGCCACGGGAACTACAAGGGTACGACATGAGCGCTCTATTTGTGCCTGCGCCCAGGGCATTGTCAAGGGAATCGCCTCGGCATGGGCCGGGAATTGCCCGGGATTTGGGCCCGCGAAAAGCGCTGCTGCGCGGCCGCCCATGCTACTTTCCAGGCGCTTTTGGCTCAAATCAGCCGCTCGAACCAGGAGGTGGCCATGCCCGTGCCGAGTTCTCGCAAGTCGCCGGTGTTTTCCCGCTGGCTCGTCGGTGTCATCGGTGTCATCGGTTTCGTGGGTCTTGTCGCCGGGGCGCTCCAGCTGGGCGGCTGCACGCCAGCGCCTAAGCTGCCGCCGGAGCTGGCCACCTTCTACCAGCAGATGCAGGACAACGCGCAGCGCTTTCCCCGCGACGGCGGCGCCTGGCTGGAGCACTTTGGCGACGCGCCCTACTACGGCCTCGCGTTCTATGTGCACACCGACGGCAATGGCGCCATCGCCAGCGCGGCCCGCGACCACAACATCGAGACGCTGCGCCACGCCCAGACCGAGGGCGGCTGGTTTCTGGAGAACCTCGAAGAGACCATGATGTCGACGCTGGGCCTCATCGAGTACGTCTCGGTCACCGGCGATCGCGCCCCGCTGCCCGACATCGAAGCGACGATTGATACGATAAACGCGCTGACGCTGGGGCTGCGCCGCTACATCGATATCGATGCCGGCATGTTCGCGATCCGCACGTATGGACCCACGGCCATCACCGCTGCGATTGGCCTGCTGAACGTTCAGTACGCCAGCCTGCTCGCTCCGGTCATCGACCCGGCCCGCGGCGCCGCCAGCGTCGATTTTGCGCGCGACATCGTCGCGACCATCGATGAAAAGGCGTGGGATGGCCACCGCTACCGGATCAAGCCCGGCGACGATCTCTTAGAGCTCTACCCGAACACGATGATGATGCTGGTGCTCGCGCGGCTCTACATTCAGACCGGCGACAGCGCCTATCGCGAGCGCGCCGAGGCTGCCTACAGGGCCATTGCGCCGCTGCGCAGCGCCCGCGGCGGCTACCGCTCGCCCTACAGCGCCCAGGAGATGGGCGCCAAGACCGACGACTACAGCACGCTGAGCAGCCAGAACTATCTGACCTTGGCGCTGGCCGTGATGTACGAAGCCACCGGCGAGCAGGTCTATTTCGACGAGGCCATGTTCGTCTTCGACTTCGTGCGCACGCACCTTTACGACCCTGCGACCGGCCACCTGCTGCACCACTGGATCGACGGCCGCATCGCTGTGCCCACGGATCCCGAGTACTTCTGCACCGGCTGCAACTTCCAGTTCATCTACGCGATCTGGTACCTCCAGAACAACCGCGTGCAGAGCTAGCTCAGCTGTTGTGGGCGACGCGCCAGATCGTGCCGCTGGCGTCGTCGCTGACCAGCAGGGCGCCATCCTTGGCCACGGCGACGCCGACCGGCCGTCCCCACACATCGCCGTCGTTGTTCACAAAGCCCACCATGAAGTCCTCGTAGTAGCCGGCCGCCACGCCCGAGCTGACGGGAATCCGGATGACCTTGTACCCGGTGCGCTTCGAGCGGTTCCACGACCCGTGAGCTGCGACGAAGATGTGGCCCTGGTACTCGGCGGGGAACTGCTTGCCGGTGTAGAAGCAGAGCCCGAGCGCAGCCGAGTGGCTCTGGACCAGCACATCCGGGACCAGCGTCTTGGCGCGAAGTGCTGGATATTTATCCGTAAATCGCGGGTCCTGATTCTGCCCGATGTAGTACCAGGGCCATCCGTAAAAGCCCCCCTCCTGCACGTGCGTGACGTAGTCGGGAACCAGGTTGTCGCCCAGCTCATCGCGCTCGTTTACCGCGGTCCAGAGCGCGCCGGTAGCGGGCTCGATGGCAAGGCCCACCGGGTTGCGGATTCCCGAGGCGTAGATCACCTCGTTCTTGCCGTCCGGATCGAACGCCAGGATGTCGGCGCGCCGCGTCTCGTCCGCGCTGTCCGAGACATTGGCGCGCGAGCCCACCGAGACGAACATGCGGCGGTTGTCGGCGCTGAAGGCGAGGCCGCGGGTCCAGTGGCCACCGCCGCCGACCTGCTCCTGTCCCGAGGGGATGTTGGCGATCAAGGTCTCGGCGGGACCGTCGGGGGCGCTGCTTGCGGCCTTGTAGGGCAGGCGCAGCACGCTGTCCGTATTGGCCACGTACACGTGGGTCGGAGTCTCTGTTCCCGTCGGATAGAGCGAAAATCCGAAGGGCCTCTTTAGTCCCTGCATGTACACCGTGCGGCTCTCGGCCCTGCCATCGCCGTCGGCATCGCGCAGCAGCTGCACCCGTCCGGCCTCGCTCTCGACCACGAAGACGTCGCCGTTCGGGGCGACGTACAGCGTGCGCGGCTTGGCGAGTCCGCTGGCAAACTCGCCCACGGAAAAGCCCGCGGGGACGCGCGGCAGTGCGCCGGCGGGTCGCGCCACGGCGTTGGGATGGTTCTGCGCGGACTGGTCGGGCGCGGGCGGCGGCAGCTCTGCCGCAGAGATCTTGCGCTGCACCCCGGGCGCGTCCGTGGACCAGTCGCCCAGGGCGGCATCCCCCGTCAGCACGACGCCGGTCGGAGCAGGCGAGCTGCCCGCGCTTTTACCGCAGGAGCAGGCGCCGACGACCTGAAGCCCGAGCAGCATTGCCAACGAGATGTGCTGGTAGTTCATACCTTAGGGCTAGCACCCGAGGTTCTGTGCGGCCAAGACTTTGACTTCCTTGAGGATGCTTTTCCGCCGAACCGCTCGCGCTCCTAGGGAAATGGCTGGCGACGGGATGCAGTCCGCAGAGCCGCCTGACAGTGATATGCTAGGGCCAAGGTGCGATACGCCCGTCTCGGTATGCGGAGTCTCTCGGTGGGGGCGGCGGTGCTGCTGGCGTGCGCGGCGGGGTCGTGGGCCGCGCCATCGCAGCCGCGGCTGCCCACGGCCGAGCAGCAGCGCGAGGTCAGCCAGCTCGATGCCGAGCGCCAGACGCGCATGCAGCAGCGCGACTACGAGGGCGCAGTGGCGTCGGCGCGCCGGCTGTGGGCGCTCAAGCAGAAGATCTACGGCGCCGATGCCGATGATGCCGAGACCTACAAGAAGTCGCTGGCAGAGACGCTGGATGTCGCCGGCAAGTACGCGGAAGCGCTGGAGCTTTTTCGCCAGCTCGCGGCTACGGCCGTCAAGAACCACGGCGCCGATTCGCGGCAGGAGGCCGAGGTGCTCCAGCGCATGCAGAGCCTGCTCCTCAGCCTCCAGCGCTTTGATGAGCTCGAATCGGTCTACCGGCGCGTGCTCGCGATCAAGAAGAAGCTCGACGGCGAGAGCTCGCTCGCCTATGTGACCGAGCTTGGGAGCTATGCCTCGTTCCTGACGTCGCAGAGCCAGTATGCCGCGGCCCAGCGGGCGCGCGAGCAGCAGATCAAGCTGGCGGAGCAGCTGGCCGGCGGCAGGCCCGATGCGAACCTGGCGGGCGCCTTGCTGTCCCTCGGTCAGCTCTACTGGCAGAGCCAGCAGCAGGAGAAGGCGATCCCGATGTTCGATCGGGCGCTGGCCATGTTCGCGCGGGTGCCGGGCGCGCAGGTCTTCAGCACCGGCCCGACGCTGGTCAGCGTCGCGATGACGTATCGCATGGGCGACCGCAGCGAGCTTGCGATCCCGCTCGAAAAGCGCGCGCGCGAGCTCTATACGCAGGAGATTGCGCGCCTTAATAAGGCCAAGCCCGACGATCCGATGCTGCCCGTGCTCATGGGCTATCTCGGGCAGCTCCAGTGGTTTACCGACGATCTCGCGGGCGCGGATCAGACCATGACGGCCGCGCTCGAGCTGGATCGCAAGTTCGGGCGCCCTTCGGCCTGGACCCCGATGCTCGCGCAGGTCAAGCGCATCGAGGGCAAGCCGCAGGAGGCGCTGGCGCTGCTGGAGCGTGCGTCGGCCGACTTCGCCAAGACCTCGGGAATCAAGAACATCTACAGCTCGATGTTCGCGGATCTGTACGGCGATCTCGGCGACTACAGGCGCGCCCAGGCCGAGCTCGAAGAATATCTGGCGCAGCTCGCGAAGATGCGCGGCAAGAGGTCGCCCGACTACGGCGTGGGCCTGTTGCGGCTGGCGCTGAACGATGTGCGGCGCGGCAGCGTGGCCGACGCCGAGCCGCGGCTGACCGAGGGCCTGGATCTCGCCGAGCGCGATCTCAGCGCGACGCTCAAGAGCGGCACCGAGTCGGATCACCGCGCGTGGTTTCGCCGCAATGGCTACCAGCTGGATCTTGCGATCAGCTACCAGCTGGATCACGCGCCCCAGAGCGCCAGCGCAGCGCGCCTCGCGCTGACCACGCTGCTGCGCCGCAAGGGGCGCGTGCTCGACGTGGCGGCGGCAAGTATGGCGACCATTCGGGCCAAGCTGTCGCCCGCGGACCAGCAGCTGCTTGACGAGCTTGCCGCCGCGCGCGGTCAGCTCGCGAAGCTCAAGGTCGCGGGTCCCGCGAACTCGGGCGCAAATTACGTCAAGGATGTTGCCGCAATTGAGGATCGCATCCAGGAGCTTGAGCTCAGGATCTCGCAAAAGAGCGCTCCCTATCGCGCGAGCAATCAGCCGATCGATCTGGCGTCGATCCAGAAGCTGATTCCGGCCGGCACGAAGCTCGTCGAGATCGTGAACTATCAGCCGTTCGATCTGCGGCACAAGTCCACGTTCAAGCCCAAGCCGGCCCCGCACCGCTACCTTGCATACATCGTCGGCCACAGCGGCGATCCGGTCGCGATCGAGCTCGGTCCGGCGGAGGCGATCGATCAAGCGGTCGCAGCGTTTCGCAAGGCGCTGGCAAATCCCGCCAGTGATCAGGTGGGCAATCTCGGCAGTGCCCTGTACGGCCTGACCTTTGCGAAGATCGCCCCGCAGCTGGGCGACACCAAAGACATCCTGATCGCGCCCGACGGCACGCTCAACCTGGTGCCTTTCGCGGCACTCGTCGACGAGCAGAAGGCCTACCTGATCCAGCGCTATACATTTACGTACCTCACCTCGGGCCGCGATCTCTTGCGGCTGAGCGTCAAGACCAAGCCGCAGAGCGGCAGCATCATCTTTGCGGATCCGCGATTCGATGCGCCGTCCGAAAAAGCGACGGAAAAGACGGACGACAAGGCCACAGACCGCGGCAGCCGCTCGGTGGATCTGTCCACGATCACCTGGCCGCAGCTGCCCGGCACCCGTCAAGAGGCCGAGCAGGTCGTAAAGACCATGAAGAAGTTCAAGCTCTACGCGGGCGAAGAGGCCACCGAGAGCCAGCTCAAGCAGCTACACGGTCCGCGCATCCTGCACCTGGCGACCCACGGCTTCTTCCTGCGCGACAAGCCGCGCAAGCAGTCGCGCGGTCCCGACGCTCCTGCGGGGCCCGTCGCGCCGGCGCCGCCAGAGGAGAATCCCCTGCTGCGGTCGGGGCTGGTGCTGGCCGGTGCGAACGAGCTCGCCTCAAGCAGCGAGGACGGCATCCTGACCTCGCTGGAGGCCTCGGGTCTCGATCTGTGGGGCACCAAGCTCGTGGTCCTGTCGGCGTGCCAGACCGGCGACGGAAAGGTCACCAACGGCGATGGCGTCTACGGGCTGCGGCGCGCGCTGGTGATCGCGGGCGCCGAGGGGCTGGTGATGACGCTGTGGCAGGTCGACGACTTTGCGACCCGCGACCTGATGGTCGGTTTTTACCGACAGCTCCACAAGGGCATGGCCCGAAGCTCAGCGCTGCGCGACATCCAGCTTGAGCTCCTGGCGCAGCCAAAGTACGCGCATCCCTATTTCTGGGCGAGCTTCGTCCCGGCCGGCGAGAACGCACCGATCAAGAACTAGCTGAAGGTCAGCCGTAGCGCGGCTGATCGCCGGTCTCGATCCAGTGGAGCAGCTGCTCCACGCGCCGCTCGGTGGTGTGGTACGCGAGCACCTTCTTCTGGCTGGCCGCGATGATCGCCTGCCGCCTGGTGCGATCGCTGCGCAAGAAATTCACCTGCTCGGCCAGGGACTCTGCACTGGTGTCATCGAACAGCAGAATTTCTTTGCCGTGCTCGAACAGGCCATTTGTGCGCGGTCGATCCGGCACGCGATACGAGATCACGCACTGCCCGGCCGCCATGGTCTCGACGACGCGCGACGAAAAGAGCGCCGAGTACGAGCGCAGGTTCAGATTGGCGATGCCCTGCGTGAGCGCCTTCATCATGATCCGGTGCGAGCGATCCTTCAGGCAGCGCAGCGCTTCCAGGTTGGCGGCCAGGCCGCCGCGCAGATCTTCGATCGCCGCCGCGTCTTTTGGCGGCTGCTGCGATGCCTTATCGAAGAAGCGGCAGATGCTGTCGAAGTGGCGCAGGCGGTAGTCCTCTTCTTCGCCGGTGGCAGTGACCAGCTCGACCATCCCCGCGACCGCGGGATGGCCCAGCAGCGCCTCGCGATCGCGCAGCAGGCGCCCCAGAAAAGTGACGCGATCGTGCGCGGGTGGACGCGGACTTGCATCGATGAACTGGCTGTTTACAAACAGCGGCAAAAAGACGCCGCGCGGCCCCGCTGCATCTTTGAGCGAGTCGACATCTTTTTCATCGGGAAAGAGCACGTGCGTGAGGTAGGGCAGCCGCTTTTTGAACACAACCGGCAGGTTGTCGAAAAAATTGCCGTACTCGCCGGGAAAGAGCACGCGCGACTCGGTCATGAGCGCGACGCGCACCGGCGCCACCGTGGTCAGAAATTCGAGCAGCGCGTCATCGAAGTTGCTGTATTGAATCTCGATCCACACCTGATCGAAGGTCTGTCCAGCGATGAGCTCGCGCAGGTGGCGCAGCCAGTAGCTCGGCGGCTGATCAGGCGGCCACAGGCTGAAGACCGGAATCGTCACCACCTCGGCGCCGAGCGCATGAAATGCGTCATCAAGGCCGATGCCCATGCTGTAGCCGTAGCGCTTGCTTGAGGTGAGGTTGGTAAGCTCAAGCGGCAGGTTCAGGATGCGCGGCTTTTTCATGCTATCTCCAGGATCTCGCTGCCAAAAAGGAGCTGCCGCGTCGCAACGAGGAGCGACGGCGGAAGCGGTGCTGCGCCGAGCTGCCGGGTCTCGCCAACGCCCGCTGCCCGCGCCGCGGCGCAGTCGCTGGGCGCGTCGCCGATGCACAGGCTGTGGGCCAGCGCGAGGTCGAGCTCCAGCGCGGCGCGCAGAAACATTCCCGGACGCGGCTTGCGACAGTCGCAGCCTCCATCCGGACCATGCGGACAGTGGTAGATGGCGTCGATCACGGCCTGCGCATCTTCGCGCAAGAAGAGCTCGCGCATGCGCCGGTTGACCGCGTGCACCGCGGCCTCGTCATAGTAGCCGCGCGCCACGCCCGACTGGTTGGTGACCACGACGATGACATAGCCGGCCTGCCGCAGCATCGCCACTGCCTGCGCCGCGCCTGCCAGCAGGATGACGCCCTCGGGATCGCCGAGGTGCCCGGGATCGTGAATCAGCGTCCCATCTCGATCGAGAAAAGCGGCTCGCCGCATGGGTTGTCTAAAGTGCGCCCGCGTGCCCCGGCAGCGCGGCGATGAAGGCCCGATCGATCACCTCGCACAGGATGTGTCCGACGGTGATGTGCAGCTCTTGAATGCGATCCGGGGTCGAGCCGGGAACCAGGATGCACGCATCGGCGAGCATGCCCAGGGCCTCGGCCTGCGGTCCGCATAAGGCGATCACCGACATGGCCTGCGCCCGCGCCCGCTCGGCGGCGCGCACCACGTTGCGCGACTTTCCCGAGGTCGAGATGCACATAAGAACATCGCCGGGCCTGCCCAGCGCCTCGACCTGACGGGCAAAGACCTCGTCGTAGCCGTAGTCGTTGCCGATGGCGGTGAGCGCCGAGGTATCGGTGGTGAGCGCCAGCGCCGGCAGCCCGCGCCGCGGCGACTTGCTGAAGCGTCCGGTGAGCTCCGCGGCGATGTGCTGGCAGTCGGCCGCGCTGCCGCCGTTGCCGCACAAGAGCAGCTTGCCGCCCTGGCTCAGCGCCGACAAGAGCAGGGTCGCCGCCGCGCCGATCATCGCCTCCCGCTTCTCGCTTTCGAGGAGCTCCTGCCGCAGCGCCAGACCGTCGCGCAGCGCGCGCTTGACGATGGCGTCGATCCACGGGTTTTCGCAGCTGTCGTGATCCGCTGAGCGCGAATCTTCATCTGGCTGCGGAGTGGAGACCAAAGTGGGGACCGAGCCGGGCAGATAAGACATGGCGGCGCGGATACTAACATCGCGGGCTCACAGGGCAAGTGCTGCCGACCGCGTCAAATTTCCCTTGATCCGCGATCCGCGAATCGCTATGACCGGCCAAAGTTGTTTCGTGGCTCTGCTTAAAACTTAGCTTGGCTTCTCGCAAGGAGTGTCATGATCATCAGCCGCACACCCTTCCGGCTCTCATTTTTCGGAGGCGGCACCGACTATCCTGCGTGGTATCGCCAGCACGGCGGCGAGGTCTTGGCGACGACGATCGACAAGTACTGCTACCTCACCTGCCGCTACCTGCCGCCGTTTTTCGAGCACTCGATCCGCGTCGTCTATTCGACGATCGAAAACTGCCGCCACATCGACGAGATCAAGCACCCCGGCGTGCGCGAGGTGCTGCGCTTCATGCAGGTCGACCGGGGCGTGGAGATCCACCACGACGGCGATCTGCCGGCGCGCAGCGGCATGGGCTCCAGCTCGGCTTTTACCGTCGGCCTCTTGCACGCGCTGCACGCGCTCGCCGGCCGCATGCCGACCAAGCAGCAGCTCGCCGCGGAGGGCATTGAGGTCGAGCAGGAGCTGCTGCGCGAGACGGTCGGCTCGCAGGATCAGGTGGCCGCGGCATACGGTGGCTTCAACCACATCCTGTTTGACGCCAACGGCCAGATTCAGGTGCGGCCGATGGCGCTCTCGCGCGAGCGCGTCGCAGAGTTCAACGCCCACTTCATGCTCTTTTACACCGGCATCGTGCGCACCGCCTCCTGGATCGCCGAGGGCGTGGTCAAAGAGATTCCCAAGTCCGAGGTGCTCTTGCGCCGCTGCCGCGGACTCGTCAGCGAAGCGCTCTCTGTGCTCACCTCGGGCCGCGATCTGGCGCCGATCGGCGCCCTGCTTCACGAAGCCTGGCAGGCCAAGCGCGGACTCTCGTCGCGGGTGTCGAATCCCGAGGTCGACAAGATCTATGAAGCGGCGCGTCAGGCCGGCGCCACCGGCGGCAAGCTCACCGGCGCGGGCGGCGGCGGCTTCATGCTGCTGTTCGTGCCGCCGGCTAAGCAGGCGCGCGTGCGCGAGGCGCTGCACAACCTGATCCACGTTCCCTTCCGCTTCGAGAGCTCGGGCAGTCAGATCATCTTCTTCGATCGCGAGCAGGACTACTCCGCCGAGGAGCATGCGCGCAACGGGCAGGAGATCACGCGCTTTCACGAGCTCACGGCGCCTGGACCTTGAGCGCCGTGTCTACGCCTGAACGCATCTGGGTCGCTGGGGGCGATACGCTCATCGGCGCGGCCATCGTGCGCCTGCTAAAAACGCG
>Ga0075163_10007953_pt1 | contig 14008 bp, 11 predicted proteins | sample JI1023141ADNA_FD_71478 | JGI IMG/M metagenome (GOLD analysis project Ga0075163, IMG submission 71478) | Wastewater effluent complex algal communities from Wisconsin, to seasonally profile nutrient transformation and Carbon sequestration -... | ecosystem: Engineered > WWTP > Effluent > Algae...
TCAGGCGATCGGCAGCGGCTTGAGGATCACCTTGCCGTCGGTGGTCACGACCTTGAAGCGGACCATGCGGCACTGGTGCTGGGCCTTGAGCTTGCCCTCGTTGACCCGCAGCTTGGCGGTGAAGCTCTCGAGCGACACCGGATCGGGGTTGCCGGCCGCCTCGCGCGCGGCCCGGTACTCGCCGTGGACGCGCTGGTAGTACGCGGCCTCGGGCTCGCGGGCCAGCGCCGCCAGCTCGGCCTCGGCCGCCGAGTGGGCGCGCGACGCCTCGCCGAACTCGACCGCGGTCGGGGCCGGGTTGTCGTCCTCGTCGAAGTCGTCGTCGCTCGGCTCGGGCCGGCCGAGCAGCCGGGCCAGCATGACGTTGAGCCCGTTGGACAGCCCGTCGAGCTCGGCGCCGACCGGCCGGAACGTCCGCTCGGTGTTGCCGTTGATGATCTCGTTGACGCCGAGCTCGACCTGATCGACCTGATCGAGGATCCGCTTGCTGGCCAGGTGCATGCCGGCCAGGGCCAGCACCAGCGCCAGCGCGCCGAGCAGCAGGATCAACGTCCCGGCCTTGGCGTGCTCGGGGATGGCGCGCGACTCGGGCACCAGCACCAGCAGGCTCGCGGTCGAGGCCGGGTAGCCGGCCGGCAGCTCGAGCGACACGATGCGGGGCAGCGGCACCGCCCGCGCCAGGTAGCGGGTGCCGGCGACGCTGACCCGGGTCGGGCCGGCGGTCAGCGCCGGCAGCGCGGCGACCAGCGCGGCCTGGGCGCCCGAGCCGTCGCTCTTGCCGCGGCCGAAGCTGCTGGCGAACACCTGGCCGCCCTCGGCGTAGGCCGCGGCGGTGCCGAGCGCCCCGCCCTGCTTGGCCGCCGCCTCGTTGTCGAGCGACTGGCCGACGATGACCGCGCCCAGCGGCGCCACCGCCCCGGTCGCGTCGGGCGGGCCGACCACGGTGGCGACGCCGACCCGGTACAAGGCACCCTGGTACGACCAGACCTCGGCCAGCACCGCCCGCTGCCGGGTGGCGAGGTCGAGCGCGGCCCAGGTCAGCTTGCCGTCCTTCTTGAACTCGCCGGCCACCGGGTTGGCCACGCCCTCGCGGGCGACGACGTCGCCGGCGGCGTTGACCAGCACCAGCAGCGACGGCGGCACCACCACCCCCGGGCTGCGGGTGAGCTGCTCGCGGTAGCGGGCGAAGGCGAGGTCGGCCTGCTGCCGCCGGGTGGCGGCGTCGACCGCGGTCAACGCCTGCTTGAGCCCACCGTCAAAGGCGGCGAACTGCTCGACCTTCTTGGACAGGTCGAGGGCCTCGAGCGAGGCGTTGCGGACCGCCTGGTCGGGCACCCGCGCCATCGTCTCGCGGGCCTCGCGGCGCGCGACCGCTGGCAGGCTCGACGTGACGATGATGTAGATGACGGCGGTCAGCGCGGCGATGAGGATCGCGACGATGCCCCCGATGATCGTTCGGGACATGGAGCCTCCGGGACCGGCGATTATCCGGGCCGCGTGATCATGGTGTCAATTGCCGGCGGGAGCGTTCACCGCCGGCCGACGCCTCGACGGCGTCGATCAGGGCCCGGTCGAAGCATGGCTGGACGTCGTTGTAGGTGCAGCTGATCTCGGCCACCGCCTGGGCCATGATGCCACCGAGCAGCTCGGGCCGGTCGGCGACCAGCAGGATCGGGTCGCGGATGCGGAGATAGTGCAGCATCTGCTTGCAGGCCGGCGGGGCCGCGCCGTCGTACAGGGCCGGGTCGCACAGGACCGAGGCCGGCACGACCCCGATCGTCAACGGGTCGGGGAACTGCGAGGCCGCGACGTGGCGCGCGGCCAGCACCCCCGGCAGCGCCGCCCGCGCCCGCCGGAAGGCCGCCGCGACCGTCTCGGGCTCGACCCCGACGCCGCGGGCGATCCGGACCCGCAGCGGCAGGTCGGGGAAGTCGCTGCGCGCGCCCCAGGTCACCACCGGCGGCGGCGCCGGCTCGGGGGTCGCGGCGAACGGGTCGGGCGGCGCCGACCGCCCCCGCAGGCCGAGGTAGGCGACCCCGGCGCCGGCGACCGCGACCACCGCCGCCAGCGCCAGCCACAGCTTGCCGCCGCCGCCGCCGCCGGTCCGGATCGGCGCGGTCGGCGGCACCACCGACGTCGTCGACACCACCGCGTCGGCCGGCGACGCGACCGCGAGCCCGGCGCTCGACGACACCGTGGCCGCGGTCGGCGCGGCCGGCGGCGCCGTCGCGCCCGGGGCCGGCGGCGGGCCCTTGCGCGCCGGCGCGGCCGCCGCGGCCGCCGACTGCATCAGCCGGCGCGACAGCCGCTGGGTCTCGGCGATGTCGGCGGCGGCGCCGCTGTCGCGGAGGATGGCCTCGAGATCCTTGCGCAGGTCGCGGGCGGTCTGGTAGCGCTCGCCCGGGCGCTTGGCCAGGGCCTTGAGGACCGCGGCGTCGAGCGGCTCGGGCAGGTCCTTGCCGAGGGCGCGGATCGAGCGCGGCGCCTCGGTCAGGTGCTTGGTCATGATCTCGAAGTGGGTGTTGCCGTCGAACGGCGTGTCGCCGACGATCGCCTCGTACAGCGTGGCGCCCAGCGAGTAGATGTCGGACCGCAGGTCGACGTCCTGGCCGCGGACCTGCTCGGGCGACATGTAGCGGACCGTGCCCATGGTCTGGCCGGTCGCGGTCAGCCGGGTCGACGACGTCATCTTGGCGATGCCGAAGTCCATCACCGTCGCCGCGCCGTCGGTGGCGCGGACCAGCACGTTCGACGGCTTCATGTCGCGGTGGACGATGCCGCGATCGTGGGCGTACTCGAGGGCGCGGAGGACGTCGATCGCGATCCGCACCGCCTCGGGCCACGGCTGGCCGTCCTCGGCCAGGATGATCCGCTCCCAGGTCTGGCCGGCGATGAACTGCATCGCCAGCACGACCGAGCCGTTCTCGCTGCCGAAGTTGTAGAGGTGGACGATGTTGGGGTGATCGAGCTGGGCCAGCGCCTTGGCCTCCTCGAGGAAGCGGCTCTTGACCTGGCCGAGCGCGGCGAGGTCGGGCGGCAGCACCTTGAGCGCGACCTCCTGCTCGGTGACAGCGTGGACGGCGCGGTAGACCGTGCTCATCCCGCCCTGCCCCAGCACCTCGACCACCTGGTACTGGCCGAGCAGGGTCTGGCCGATCATCCGGTGAGCGCCGGTGGTGCCGAGCGGCGCGCCGCATGCGGCGCACTTGACGTCGACCTCGATCACCGCCGCCGAGCAGCGCGGACAGATCGCGCCCACGCTACCGGGCTCCGCGGGCGGGCGCCGGGGGCAGCTCCCAGCCCGGCACCCGGCCGAGCAGGCGGGTCAGCTCGTCGCCGACGATGGCCGGGTACTCGACCGGGGTGTAATGGGTGCCGCCGCGGATCACGCACAGGCGGGAGCCGGGGATGGCGCGGTGGATCTGCTCGGCGGTGGCGGGCGGGGTCAGGATGTCGCGATCACCGGTGACGATCGAGGTCGGCACGGTGATGGTCGGCAGCGCCGCGGTCGCGTCGTGCTCGCCCAGCCGGGTGAGCAGGTCGCTGTAGATCCGGTAGTCGATGCCGCCGAAGCCGCCGGCGACCGCGCGGAAGGTCTCGACGTCGAGGCGGTCGGACACCATGCCGAACCGCTTCATCGCGCCGATCAGCGCGTCGGACGTCGCGACCCGACCGGCGGCCTTGCCGATGAGCTCGGCCTGGGCCTTCATCATCCGCAGCAGCACCGGGATCGCCCGCTCGACGAAGCGCGACGACAGCACGGTGCGGAACGGCCGGCCGGCGGCACCGTTGATCGCGAACAGGCCGGCGACCCGCGCCGGCGCCGCCCGCCACAGCTCGAAGCCGACCTGGACGCCCATCGACCAGCCGACCACGACCGCGCGGCCGACGTCCTCGGCGGCGAGGATCTCGAGCAGGTCATCGACCTGGTGACGGACGGTGTTGGCCTGCGGATCGCGCGGCGGGCCCGAGGTGTAGAGGCCGCGGTAGTCCCAGCACAGCACGCGGTGATCGGGGATCGCGGCGTAGAGGTGGCGGAACGCGACGCAGGTGCCGCCCAGGCCGTTGGCCAGCACGACCACGGGCGCGTCGGCGGTCCGGCCCGGCCGCACCTGGTAGCCGATGCGCGTGCCGTCGCGGACGACGAGCGAGCGCTGGACCAGGCCGGGGATCATCGGCTGGCGACGTTAGCCGTCGGCGCGGGGCTTCGCCAAGCAGCGGGGCCCGAATCCGAGCCCGAAGCCGAAACCGAGCCCGACTCCGAACCCGAGCCCGCAAGCGCGGATCGCGAGGCCGAAGGCCGCGCCGGCCGGGAGTCCGGCCGAAAGCGAAGGGGAGGCTCGTCGGGGCTTGCCCCCGACGAGGGGAACGGCACGTTCCCTTCGATCGAGGCTGACTCGCGCCCGCCCTGAGGGCGGGAGCGCGAGTCAGAAGGTCAGCATGGCGCCGAGGCGGAGGCGCGAGTACTGCTCGTCGGAGTCGGGGACGACCTTGGCCAGCACGGGATCGGTGGGCTGCGGCTTGATGCCGTCGGCGTTGTCGATCGACTGGCGGGCGCCGAGGCGGAGATCGCCGAACAGCGAGATGCGCTCCGACATCCGCCAGCGCACGCCGCCGCCGACCTCGGCCAGCGACTGGGCGTCCTCGTAGGTGCCGCCACCGACGTCGACCTGGGTGACGCCGAGGCCGGCGGTGATGTACGGCGACAGCCGGCGCTGCGCGGCCAGCTCGTAGGTCAGGCCGGCCATCAGCCGCCGGTCGACGCGGTCGCCGTCGGCCAGCGTGTTCTTGGCGATCTCGCCGTCGACCAGCAGCGACCGGCCGAGGCGGATCTGACCGACCAGGCCGACGTCCTGGCCCTCGTTGGCGCCCTGGACGGCGACGCCGCCGAGGTACGCGCCGATGCCGAAGCGGGGCAACGGCGCCTCGGGCGCGGCCACCGGCTGCGCGACCGCGTAGGCGGTCGGCGCGGGAGCGATCGGCGGGTAGTAGCCGGTACCGCAGTCGCACGCCGGCGACGGCGGGGGCGGCGGGGGCGGCGGCTGGGCGAAGCCGCGACCATAGTAGTAGCCGCTGCCCAGCCAGATCGCGCCGCCGATGCGGATGCTCGGCCCGTGATAGCGGTACGTCGGCCGGTGCCAGCCACCGAAGCGGATGTGCCCGCCGCCGCCGATCCGGATCCGGACGTCGGCCGACGCGGTGGAGGCGGTGCCGACCAGGGCGGTCCCGGCCAGCCCGAAGGCGACGAGGGCGAGGCTGACACGGAAGCTCGAGCGGGACAGGTTCACGGCAGGCTCCTTGCGGACGGTGGCCACACAGCTGAGACGCGCGACGGGGCGGTTCGGTTGACGCGTTTGCACGTCATGCGCCAACGGGGATCGCCGCGCCATGGGTTCCTGCAATCGAGGACCCGTCCATGTGTCGGGAGGTTACAACGCGGATCGATTGGTGTCATGGCAAACGGGTCCGGCGCCGTGAACGTTCCTTCACGGCGAGCCGTGCGGTCGGTGCCACAGCGCCATACGGCCTCGAATTCCTTTGCGATGCTTGACAGTTGCCCGACGCACTCCATAGAGTCCCGTCCCGAGATCCGGAGGCACCATTGACCCAGACGCCCCCCAAGAAATCTGGCGGCCGCGACATCAGCGCGCTCAAGGAGCGGCTCAGGCCGAAGACCGGCGCCAACGCGCCCGCACCTCGTACCCCCGGCGCCCCCGGCGGTGGGGTGTTGCCGCCGCCTGGCCTCGACATCCCGCCGCCGCCTGGCGTCGCGACCCCGCAGGCCCAGGGCCCGGCGGTGCCCGACGCCTCGACCGATCCGTTCGGCGCGATGAACGCGATGGCGCAGATGGGCGCCGCCCAGCGCGCGCCCGAGATCGTCATCGTCCATGACGGCAAGCCGGTCGAGAGCGTGTCGGCCGCCACCCGCGCCGGCACCATCGCCAAGTACGCGGCGATCGCGATCGTCCCGTTCGTGGTCGGCATCGCGATCCGCGGCATCTCCAAGGATGCCGCGGCCTACAACTCCGGCATCAGCGGCGCCAAGTTCATCCTGGCCGACGTCACCCAGCTGCGGAAGAACCTGGCCCAGCTGCAGGAGACCGTCGGCGACGTCAGCAAGAAGGACGCGACCGGCCGCGAGATCACGACCGTCCTCAAGTCGTTCGACAAGCTCGAGCTGCGCGACGAGCTGGTGTTCAAGGCCAAGCAGAACAGCCTCGGCGCCACCCTCTCGGGTCAGGTGCTCGGCTTCTACGCCGCCGCCACCGAGCTCAAGCAGATGGTGGCCGACCACGTGAAGTGGGCGACCAACGACGACGCCGCGCTCGGCGCCGCGCTCGAGGCGACCAAGAAGCTGACCCTGCCCAAGGAGCAGCAGCTCGCCACCGCGCTGCGCTACGCGGTGATGGTGTGGAACCCGACGCCCGAGGACGCGCGGACCGACACCGCCCCGCCCGGCGCCCGCCTGGTCGAGGTCGGCCCGCCGTTCTGCGGCGCCGACGACAAGCCGACCATGTCCGGCGCCTGCCCGGCGGACAAGCCGCCGGCCGCGGTCGCGGTCCGCTACGCCCCGGGTGGCAACTGGTTCAAGGGCGACTTCGCCGTGCTCGGCGGCGGCGACGCGATCGCCAGCAAGAAGATCGTCACGATCTCGCCCAACCCGATGTTCGAGGCGCTCGCGCTGACGCCGGCCGGCGCCGCGTCGGAGCTGGCCTACCGCAAGCGGCTCGAGAACATCCGCGAGAAGCTGGCCGAGACGATCGACCTCGGGCTCAAGCTCGAGGACAAGCTCAAGCCCAAGGCGCGCGAGGGCAAGCACTTCACGTTCTTCATGTGAGGTGCGGCCGGCTCGCCGCCGGCACGCTCGCGATGGTATCGACGCCGGCCCGCGAGGCCGGCGTTGCTGCGTGAGCGGCCCGTGCAGGAATCGGCGATGACGGCGGCGGGCCCTCACCCCTCACGGCGTGCGGGTCCTCAGCAACGCGGCGAGGGTGGTGCCGGTCGTCGCCATGGTCGCCGCTTGGCGCGGTCCGGCCCCGTCGTCGACGATCGCGGCGACCGCCATCGTCGCGGTGTCGTGGGGCGCGGTGACGCGGCCGGCCCGATCGACGGCGATGACGCCGCCGTGGCCGCGGCCGCGGGTCGATAGCTCGGCGATCAGCGCGGCCGCGACGTCGTCGAGCGGCGCGCCGGCGGCGACGCCATCGACCAGCCGGCGGGTGAGCGCGATCCGGATGATGGCCTCGCCGTCGCCGGTCGCCGACGCCGCGCCGCCGCGATCGTCGGCCCAGGTCCCGGCGCCCGGCAGCGGGCTGTCGCCGACCCGGCCGCGGCGCTTGCCGGCGGTGCCGCCGGTCGACGTCGCGGCGGCGGTGTGACCGGCGGCGTCGAGGGCGACCGCGCCGACCGTGCCGCCCTCGACCGCCGGGGCCGCGCCGCCCTGCCCGGCCCCGGCCCGCGCGGCCAGCCAGCGGGCCCGGGCGCGCGGCGTGACCAGCGCGCCCGGCGCCGCCGGCGTGAAGCCCCGGGCGCGGGCGAAGTCCCAGGCCGCCGGCCCGGCCAGCAGCACGTGCGCGCCGTCATCGAGCACCGCGCGCGCCAGGTCGATCGGCTGGCGGAGGTCGGGGACCGCGGCGACCGCGCCGATCGCCAGCGCCTCGCCGTCGACGATCGCGGCGTCGAGCGCGACCTCGCCGGCCTCGTCGAGCACCGCGCCCAGGCCGGCGTTGAGCTCGGGGTGATCCTCGAGGGCGCGGACCGCGGCCTGGACCGCGTCGAGCGCGCGGCCGCCGGCGGCCAGGATCGCGAAGCCGACCGCGGCCGCCGCCGCGCAGCCGTCGACGATCGCGGCGTGGCGCGCGGGCTCGACGGCGCCGGCGCCGCCGTGCACCACCAGCGCGATCATGGCCGGCGCCCCGCGACCACGGCGACCGCCGCCGCCACGCTAGTCGCTCGCGTCGGCGGCGCAGCGGAAGCCGACGATGACGTGGCGCGCCTCGCGCGGCCGACCGTGCCACGCCGCGCCCCGGCCGAGCCCACCGAAGTCGTCCCACGCCGAGCCCTTGACCGTCATCTCGGCGGTCGGGCCCGCGCCGGCCTCGGTGTCGGGCGGCCACGGCGTGCTGGTCCACTGGAAGACGTTGCCGGCGACGTCCATGACGCCGAGCGGGCTCCCGCCCTCGGGGAAGGTGCCGACCGCGATGGTGTCGCGCGGCCCACCGACGCCGGCGTTGAGCTTGGTCGCGTCGAACGCCCCGCCCCACGGGTAGGCCCGACCGTCGACGCCGCGGGCCGCCTTCTCGAACTCGTGGGCGGTCGGCAACCGGCGCGCGTCGCCGACCATGGCGCCGCGCCACGCGCAGTAGGCCGCGGCCTGCGCCCAGGTCACCAGCACCACCGGATGATCCTCGCGGCCTGGCGGCGGCCGATCGCCCGGCCAGACGAAGCGCACGACCTCGGTCGCCCAGTCCTGCTGGAAGCCCTGCGCCGCCCAGGTCGCCTCGTCCATCGTCGGCGGCGGCGCCGCGCCATCGGCCACCATCTCGGCGTAGGCCGCGTTGGTCACCGGCAGGGCGTCGATGCGGAAGCTCGGCAGCGCGACGATGTGGCGATCGTCCTCGCGCTCGAACCACTTGCTGCGCCGGGCCGCGTCGTGGCCCGAGGTCGCCAGGTAGTCGTCGTACGCGGTGAGCCGCTCCTCGGGGGTCGAGCCGGCCACCGACCGGCCGCCCGGGATCGTCACCAGTTGGGCGTCGGCCGCGCGCGACAGCGGCGCCGGGCCGCCGTTCCACGCCACCGCCGGGCCGGCGACGCCGCCCGGCGGCTGGCCCGGGTGCGAGAGCCGCGGCCGGGTATCGCCGCACGCGACCAGCGCCAGGACCGCGCCCGCCCCGATCAGTCGCGTCATGGTGCCCGGGTCCCTCAGGAGCGCGATCACACTCCAACTCGACCGCGACCGCAACCCGGCCGGGCCGGGTGGCCCTCGCCACCGCTGGCACGTCCGCCGACCACCCCCTGTCGCACCCCGATCCGGTATTCGCCCCGGCCGACCGAGCGGGTGATCGGTCACGCGCCCGACCCGGTCGCGAAAAGAATCGGGAACCGACCCGCGCCCCGGGTTGTCGGACGGCCAACCAGGGTCTGGCGCCGTGCGCGCGAGGGCGTCCCGTCCCCCCCGACACGTCCCCGACCATGGTTGCAGACCCGCCCGGATCCGTTTAAGGATCGGGCTCCCTCCGGAGGTCCCGTGCTCTCCACTCTGTACAGCGCCGCTGCCACCGCCGTCGCCAACGCCGCCCCGGCCGCCCTCGAGGTCAAGAAGGTGAAGATCACCTCGCTCGACTGGGCCGGGACCTTCATCGCCATCGGGACCATCGGCGCGTCCATCCTGTTCCTCATCGGCATGGCCGGGTGGATGGTCTACAAGGCGCTCACCCAGCCGCAGGCGCTGCAGACGTCGTGGAACCCGCCGCAGGAGCAGACCTTCGAGTCGTTCGCCCAGTCGTCGGCCCAGCTCCACAGCAAGTCGTGGATGTTCGCCTTCGCCGGCGCCGCCCTGTTCACGGTGCTCGCGGTCGGCCTCTACTTCGGCGTGACGCCCGAGAAGGACAAGGCCGGCGAGTCGATGGACATGTCGACCTTCGACCGCAAGGGCAAGGCGCCCGCGGCCCCGTCGCCCACGCCCTGAACCCGTCGTCGACCGATCGGCCGATCCACCGATCGGTCACGGTGCAACGAGCTCGTCGCCTCGCGGGACGGGCTCGTCGTCGTTTCGGCCGCCGGCGCCGCCGCCCGGCTCGTCGGTCGGCGCGGCCTGGTCGCCCGCGGCCTGGTCGCGGAGGGCCTGATCGAGCGCGGGCAGGTAGCGCGGCGCGCGCGCCAGCGCCTGGGCGTCGAGGGCCACCGGCGCCAGCGCCGGGCCGGCGCGGACGATCGCGCCGACCCGATCGCGGATCATCCGCGGCGTCGGCCGCGCCGCCCGCAGGTCGATCGCGATCACCGACGACCAGCGCGGCGCGCCGTCGGCGGCGATCAGCACCGAGGTCGCGAACAGCCAGCGGCCGTCGCGCGACCACACCGGCCCGCTCTCCGCCGTGGTCGGCAGATCGGTGACCGCGGTCGGCGGCCGATCCCGCTCGGTGTCGAGGACCATGAGCTCGGTGTCGTCGCCGCCGTCGGCGCGCAGCCGGCCGGTGGTGTAGGCCAGCCGGCGGCCGTCGGGCGCCCAGGCCGGCGTCGCGTCGAGGGGGCCGTCGGTCAACGGCTCGAGCCGGCCGTCGGCGCCGACCAGGGCGAGGTAGCTGCGCGGCGCCAGGCCGGGCTCGACGACCTGTGCGACCAGCCGGCCGTCGGCCGCGACGGTGGGGGCGATCTCGTGGCTGGGCGCGTCGGTCAGGCGCCGCGGCGGGCTGGCGGGGATCGGCCGGCCCTGCGGGTCGCGCATCGGGATCGCCACCCGGTAGAGGTCGTAGCTGCCGGCCCGATCGCTGGCGTAGACGACGGCGGCGCTGTCCGCGGTCCAGGCCGGCGACAGCGCCGCGCCCGGCCCGCGGGTGAGCCGGACCGGGCGGGCGCCGACCCGGGCCTCGATCAGCCACAGCGCGCTGGTGGCGAGGTCGCCGCCCCGCGTCGACACGAACGCGATCCACCGCCCGTCGGGCGAGAACGCCGCCTGGTCGTCGCGGACCACGGTCGGCGGCCCGGCCGGCGGCGGCACCAGCACCGCCTGACGATCGCCGGCGTCGTCGACGACGACCAGACGGCCGCCCCCCGCCCACCGTTCGGTGACCACCAGCCGGACCGGCGGCGCGAGCGTCGGCGCCTCCGGCGCCGGAAGGCAGCCGGCCACGGCGGCCAGCGCCAGGCCGACCGGCGCGGGCAGACCGAGGCGCCGCGCCGGGACGGTCATCGTAACGTTCATGTCAGCCGCGCGCTTTCGACGCAAGGATCGACCGGCGCCAGGCGTCTCATGATCGTGGACAGGACCACCGCGCTCGCTCCCTTGCTCGTCGTCGCCGCGCTCGGCTGCGACCCCGCCGCCGGCCAGCCCGCCCCCGACCGGGCCACCCGGCCCGCCCCGGCCGCGGCCCGGGTCACCGTGCCCGCGCCGGCCGAGACCTGCCTGGGGGTCGGCGATCACGGCATCTGGTCCGATCTCGACCCGCAGGTCCAGCTCGCGCTGCCCGCCGAGCTCGACCCGGCGCGGGTCACCGCCACGATCGACGACGCCCACCAGCTGCTGGTGCTGGCGATCGACGGCTGGCCGACCAAGCCCTACCCGCTCGGCGGCGACGCCGCGCTGGTGCTCGGCGAGCGCACCCTGGCGCTGCGGCCGGGCGACCGGGCCGAGCTCGCGCCGCTCCTGACCGCCGCCCGGGTCGCGGCCGCGCCGACGGCCCGGGCCGGCGACCGCGATCGCGACGGCATCCCCGACCCGCTCGACGTGCTGATCGGCGCGCGCAAGACCGTGGTCAACGCCGACGCCTACGTCAGCGGCTACCACAAGCTGTCCTACCCGATGGGCGACGTGCCGCGCACCATCGGCGTCTGCACCGACGTCATCGTCCGCGCGCTGCGCAACGCCGGCGTCGATCTCCAGGCCGACCTCCAGCGCGACCTCCGCCGGGCGCCGCGCGCGTACCCGATGATCAAGCGGGCCGGCGACGCCAACATCGACCACCGCCGGGTCAAGACCCTGCTGCCCTACTTCCTGCGCAACCTCGATCGCCGCACCGCCGCGCTCGACGACCCGGCCGATCCCCTCCGGCCGGGCGACATCGTGCTGTTCGATACGTTCCCGTCGCGGTCGGGCCCCGACCACATCGGCATCGTGTCCGACCGGCCGGGCGACAGCGGCCTGCCCCTGGTCATCAACAACTGGACCGACGGCACCGTGACCACCGAGATGGATCTGCTCGGCTGGGTCCCGGTCACCCACCGCTTCCGCGTCCGCTGACAGGGGCGCGCGGTGATTGCGGGCCCGTCGTCGGTCCGATACCGTACGGCCGTGCGCACCGGGGTCGCCCTCGCCACGTCGATCGTCCTGGCCCTCGCCCTGGTCGTCGGAGGCGCCCGCCCGGTCCGCGCCGACGACAAGGAAGAAGAGGGCGAGGCCAAGGCCGCCACCCAGGGCCACGTCGTCATCGACCTCGTCGAGGCCATCCCGTCGCGCCTCGGCCTGACCCGGATCCGCGCGCTGGTGTCGGCGATGGACTTCAACGGCGCCCGGATCGGCCTGCCGGTCGGCGGCAAGGGCAAGGACGCCAAGCTCGGGATCAAGCTCGGCAGCGCCAAGCCGAGCGAGGCCCTGACCGGCAGCTTCGACGCCTCCGACATCGACCTGGCGCTGGTCGTGCTCGTGCCGGTCACCTACGACTTCGACACCGACCTCGCCACCATCCGCGAGCACCTCAAGACCGACCTGCTCGCCCCGCTCGGCAAGCAGCTCGGGCCGCGGGCCCAGGTCGCGGTGCTCGGCTACGCCGAGGGCACCACCGGCTCGCGCAAGCTGGGCAACATGTCGGCGGCCCTGGCCAACCTCGACAAGCTCGAGACCGACAGCACCCCGCCCAACCTGCTGGCGGCGGTGCAGCGCGCGGTCACGCTGACCAAGAACGCGATCAAGAAGCCGAAGACCCCGGGCACGCTGGTGCGCGGCGCGGTGGTCATCGTCTCCGACGGCGCCGGGGTCACCGGCGAGGAGCGGGCGGCGATCACCAAGCTCGGCCAGCTCGCCGCCAAGGATCACGTCCGCATCCACTCGATCGCGTACAGCCCGCTCGGGCGCAAGCGGCCGCTGTTCAACCTGGGCGAGCTGTCGGCGCAGTCGAAGGGCACGTTCCGCTGGGTCCGCACCGAGGGTGGCTGGACCGATCAGCTCAGCCGGCTGCTCGACGAGCTGCTGCACCAGAGCGTGATCACCTTCTACGGCCCGCCCGAGGAGCTGGCCGACAAGAAGCTGGCCGTGAGCTGGCCGCTGGGCGGCAAGGCGATCGAGGCCGAGCCGGTGAAGGTGCCAGACGCGACCTGCGGCCCCGATCCGTGCGACGGCTACTGCAACAAGGGCGTGTGCGTGATCCCGCTCAAGGGCGGCGGCGGCGGCATCATGACGCTGCTGCTGATCGGCGGCGGTGGCGTGGTCGGCGTCGGCCTGCTGGTCATCGGCGGCCTGACCCTGGCGCGTCGCCGGCGCGGCGCCGCCGGCGCGGTGCCGCCGGGTGGCTTCCCCCCGGGCGCGATGCCGCCGGGCGCGATGCCGCCGGCGCCGGGCGCGCCGGCCATCCCGCAGGCCGCGGCGCTGGTCGCCCCGGGCGCGCCGATCTTCATCATCCTCAACGGCCCACAGACCGGCCAGCGGGTCGCGCTCAAGCACGGCTTCACCATCGGCAAGGCGCCCGGCTCGGACCTCGACCTCAGCCACGACGGCTTCGCCTCGACCAACCACGCGATGGTGACCTTCGACGGCGCGACCTGGACGCTGATCGATCAGGGCTCGACCAACGGCACCTTCGTGAACGGCAATCGCGTGCAGCAGGTCCGCCTCGACCCTGGCACCACCGTGCGGCTCGGCTCGACCGAGGTACGCTTCTGGACCGCGTGATGCCCGGCGTCGAGAGTGCACCGGCGCAGGGCCGCGGCGCGCAACCGATGACTCACCCCATGCCTGCCCCGCCCTTCGCGGCGATCGCGACCGAGGACCGTCCATGAGCAAGTTGATCCTCGCCGGCCACGAGCTCGACGGCGACCTCCCGCAGCTCAAGAACTTCCGCGAGCCGCCCTACTGGGACGCCAGCGCCGAGTCGGTCTGGTACCCGGGCTGGTACCCGGGCGCCAACGCGCCGATCCAGGGCGCCCAGAGCCCCGACGCCAAGAACAAGGGCGCCCGCCGCTACGCCTACCGGCCGTCGTTGCGCCGCTACTACTTCGGCGGCGGCAAGCAGCCGCCGCTCGACGCGGCCAAGGCGTCGATCAACAAGTTCATCTTCCACCACGACGGCTGCCCGACGTC
>Ga0075163_10007954_pt1 | contig 14007 bp, 12 predicted proteins | sample JI1023141ADNA_FD_71478 | JGI IMG/M metagenome (GOLD analysis project Ga0075163, IMG submission 71478) | Wastewater effluent complex algal communities from Wisconsin, to seasonally profile nutrient transformation and Carbon sequestration -... | ecosystem: Engineered > WWTP > Effluent > Algae...
CTGGTGACGAACCCGAAGGGTGAGTTCATCCCGCGGCCCATCAAGTCCTCGTTCCGTGAGGGCCTGACGGTGTTGGAGTACTTCATCAACACCCACGGTGCTCGAAAGGGCTTGGCGGACACGGCGCTTCGTACCGCTGACTCGGGTTACCTGACCCGTCGTCTGGTGGACGTGTCGCAGGACGTCATCGTTCGTGAGCACGACTGTGCCACCGAGCGCGGCATCCTCGTCGACTTGGCGGAGCTCCAGGCCGACGGCACGCTGCTGCGCGACGCGCACGTCGAGACCTCGGCGTACGCACGGACCCTGGCCTCCGACGCCATCGATGCCAACGGCACCGTTGTCGTCGAGCGAGGACACGATCTCGGCGACCCCGCGATCGACGCGTTGCTCGAAGCCGGTATCAGCTCGGTCAAGGTTCGTTCGGTGCTGACCTGCACCAGCGCCTCGGGCGTGTGCGCAATGTGCTACGGCCGTTCGATGGCGACCGGCAAGCTGGTCGATATCGGTGAGGCTGTCGGCATCGTCGCCGCCCAGTCGATCGGCGAACCCGGCACCCAGCTGACCATGCGCACCTTCCACCAGGGTGGTGTTACCGGCGGTGGCGACATCGTGGGTGGTCTGCCTCGCGTGCAGGAACTGTTCGAGGCGCGTATTCCGCGGAACCGCGCCCCGATCGCCGACGTTGCCGGCCGGGTGAGCATCGAAGAGACGGACAAGTTCTACAAGATCACCATCATTCCGGATGACGGCAGCGAAGAGGTCGTCTACGACAAGCTGTCCAAGCGTCAGCGGTTGCGTGTGTTCAAGCACGATGACGGCACCGAGCGTCTGTTGGCCGATGGCGACCACGTCGAGGTCGGGCAGCAGCTCATGGAGGGCTCGGCCGACCCGCACGAGGTGCTTCGTGTCGAAGGTCCGCGCAAGGTGCAGATCCACCTGGTCAAGGAAGTCCAGGAGGTCTACCGTGCGCAGGGCGTGTCGATCCACGACAAGCACATCGAGGTCATCGTTCGGCAGATGCTGCGCCGCGTGACGATCATCGATTCGGGTGCGACGGAGTTCCTGCCGGGTTCGCTGACAGAGCGCAGCGAGTTCGAGTCAGAGAACCGCCGGGTGGTTGCCGAGGGCGCAGAGCCCGCGGCCGGCCGTCCGGTGCTGATGGGTATCACGAAGGCATCGCTGGCCACGGATTCGTGGCTGTCGGCGGCGTCGTTCCAGGAGACCACACGGGTGCTGACCGATGCGGCGATCAACTGCCGCAGCGACAAGCTCCAGGGTCTGAAGGAGAACGTGATCATCGGCAAGCTGATCCCGGCCGGTACGGGTATCAACCGGTACCGCAACATCCAGGTCAACCCGACCGAGGAAGCCCGCGCTGCGGCGTACACGATCCCGTCCTACGAGGATCAGTACTACAGCCCGGACTTCGGTCAGGCCACCGGCGCCGCGGTGCCGCTGGACGACTACGGCTACAGCGACTATCGCTAGTCAGTAAATGAAAGGAGCCCCCGGCCTGGAAAATCGCCCAGTCGGGGGCTCCTTTCATTACGCCCAAATGATCGAACGGGCGCAGAACTACGAGTAGTTCACGCCGTTTCGTCGAGTTCGACGGCTGGCCGGCGCGGGCCGGGGCACCGCTAGACTGGCCGGCGTGCCGATCGGCTCACATGTCCACGGCCCACATGTCCACAATGATGCCCCGCTGATCGCGGCCCAGATGGACGGCTCCGATGTTGCGGGAGCATGGTCAAGACGTAGGACGGATCAGTCCGCGGTCATCCTTGTGCAGAGCACCTCGTCCAGTGTGGCCGTGCGAAGCCCCATCGATGCGGCGCGCTTGCCCAGCATCACCAGCGGTTCACTGTCTGTGATTACGAAGCCGCCGGCCTGATCGAGTCGCAGCACATCGAATAACGCCGGCCCGCGTGCCACGGTATCGGTGAGGACGTACCGGCCTCCGTGGGCAGTGCGGCGAACCGTGTCTTCGGACGCGCACGCGCCCGTGAGGTCAGCGGCGTCGCCGAAGTTGATCGCAACCTGGAAGACGTCGGGTTCGGATGCCATCACGGCGCGCAGTCGGCCCATCAACATCTCGGGTGCGAAGAACTGCCAGTTCTTGCCCAGTTGCAGCCAGAATCGTCCGCCGACGGCCTGCCGGAGGCGCGCTAGATTTTCGACGGGATTGTCGGTAGACGTTCCTTCGACGAAGTCGAGGAATCGGTATTTCTCGACAAGGGCCACACGGTCTTCGGCGGTCAGTCCGGCGTGAAGAAGTAGGACGCGGTCAATGCGCTCGAGGTCGTTGCACGTGTTGATGAAAGTGTTGAGCGTGTGCTCGGTGGCCGCCCTGGTTGGTCCAGCGACGAGGCTGACAGTGACTTCGCCGCGTGGCCCCGCGGACAGCTTGCGTGCGCGCTCCTCGGAGTATTGCGCGGCCGAATTGATCAGTACCGGAACCTGGAGGTCGCGGTTGGCGGAGATTCGAGCGCGGTCCCGGTCGGGCACGTCGCTGCGGGCGAGCAGCTTGCGGGACAGGTGGAATGCCTCGGCCTTCCTGTTGATCCAGGATGCGCAGACCGCTTGTTCATCCAATGCGCGCCAGTTATGCACGTCACCGCCGACGAAGAGCCGATCGCCTTCGGGCAGCGGAATCCGGGCCGCCTGCGAAGCGAACATGTATCCGAGTTGGTATCGCTCGGTCGAGCGATACCGGTGGGCGATGGCGTAGAGCCCCTCCGCGCGGATAGGGCGGAATTCCCATGCCCTCAGGTACGCGTCCTGGACATCGGGCCAATGCTCGTCAAGCCGGGCCATCGACTCGGCGACCCGGAGCATGGAGTAGTAGACCTCTTCCTCCCAGCCGCCCATCTCAGCCCGGCGCCCGTACCAGATGCGGGAATTGGCGTAGTCGCCGAGGTCGAAATAGCTTTGAGCGAGGTAGAAGGCCGACCGGGAGTCGTTGGGGTCGCGTTCCATCTCGGCGAGGAGTAGATCGCGGTCGCGCGCGTACTTCTGCGGATCCAGGTTGCGACCCCCGAGGCGGCGGGAATCCACGAAATAGTCGCCTTCCACCCGCACCCGGGTAAACGGCCGATCGCAGTCGACGTATTCGTGAACCACTCCCAGGTAGCGCCAGGGAAGCCCGTCTCGCAGGATCTGGGCGCGCCAATAGGTGAAGCCGACGCTGTCGCCGAATCGAAGCTCGTAGGCATCGGCGGTCAGGTTCGTGAGGTCGATGTCACCCATGACGAGATCGTCGGCGTCGATGACCCAGATGTAGTCGGCGTGGCCCTGGGCCAGGTCGAGTGCCTGGGACCGGTTTACCCCGAAGTTCTGCCAGGGACGCTCGTGGATCTCGCCCGGAATTCCGAGCTCGGCGGTGTGAGCCCGGATGATGTCTTGGGTGCCGTCGTTCGAGCCGGTGTCGACGATGACCCAATAGCTGATGTATTTGGCGACGCAGTCAAGGACTTCGCGAACGATATGGGCTTCGTTGCGCACGATCATGTTGAGGCAGATCGTGGGGCGCTCGTTGGACATTGGTGTCAGCTCACTGTCGGGGCGGACGGCCGGCGAGCCGCGTATAGCGATTTGCCGGTCCTTGCCGCTGGTGCCTTCTCGATCGGTGTTTCTATCAGATCGTCACCGCCCGGCAACCCGCGGGACCCTCCGGTAGCCAACATTACGTATCTTGTACGACTGTCGTGAAACTGTAATAGTTGGAATATGTCAGACACCCATGTTGTCGCCAACCAGGTTCCTCCGCTGACGGATTACAACCCGGCCACCGCGCCCGCCATCGTGGAAGCGCTCATCAGGGAGGGTGGTGAGTGGGGCCTCGACGAGGTCACCGAGCTCGGAGCCATCTCGGGATCGGAGCAGGCTCAGAAGTGGGGCGATCTCGCTGATCGGAATCGCCCGATTCTCCACACCCATGATCGCTACGGCCACCGGATCGACGAGATTGAATACGACCCTGCCTATCACCGGTTGATGCGCACGGCCGTCGAGCATGGCCTGCACGGAGCGCCCTGGGCGGATGCCCGGCCGGGCGCACATGTGGTTCGTGCGGCGAAGATGTCGGTCTGGACCCCCGAGCCGGGCCATGTCTGCCCGATCTCGATGACCTACGCCGCGGTTCCCGCGCTGCGGCACAACCCTGAGCTTGCGGCCATCTACGAGCCCCTGCTCACCAGCCGGGAATACGACCCCGAACTGAAGCTTGCGACCACCAAGGCCGGCATCACCGCCGGAATGTCGATGACGGAAAAACAAGGTGGCTCCGACGTGCGGGCCGGTACCACCCAGGCGACGCCCAACGGCGATGGCAGCTACACGCTGCGGGGCCACAAATGGTTCACTTCCGCGCCGATGTGCGACATCTTCCTGGTGCTGGCTCAAGCCCCGGGCGGATTGTCCTGCTTCCTGTTGCCACGGGTCCTGCCCGACGGCAGCCGCAACAGGATGTTCATTCAGCGCTTGAAGAACAAGCTCGGCAACCATGCCAACGCGTCCAGCGAGGTCGAGTACGACGGCGCCACCGTCTGGATGGTCGGTGAAGAGGGCCGTGGCGTTCCGACCATCATCGACATGGTCAACATGACTCGCCTGGATTGCACACTGGGCAGCGCGACGAGCATGCGTACCGGGCTCACCCGCGCTGTTCATCACACCCAGCATCGCAAGGCGTTCGGCGCGTATCTCATCGATCAACCGCTGATGCGCAATGTGTTGGCCGACATGGCCGTGGAAGCCGAGGCGGCCACCATCGTCGCGATGCGGATGGCGGGAGCTACCGATCGCGCGGTACGCGGCGATGACCGCGAAGCCCTGTTGCGCCGGATCGGACTTGCCGCCGGCAAGTACTGGGTGTGCAAGCGTGCAACGCCGCACGCCGCCGAGGCGATGGAATGCTTCGGAGGCAATGGTTACGCCGAGGACTCCGACATGCCGCGGTTGTACCGGGAGGCGCCGCTCATGGGCATCTGGGAAGGCTCGGGCAATGTCAGTGCACTCGACACTCTGCGCGCCATGGCCACCCGGCCCGAATGTGTCGAGGTGTTCTTCGACGAACTGAGTGCCACGTCGGGTCAGGACGCCCGGTTGGATGCGCATGTTGCGGGCTTGCGTACATCGCTTGCCGACCTCCAGACCATCGAGTACCGCGGCCGCAAGGTCGCCGAGGACATCACCCTGGCGCTGCAGGGCTCGCTGCTGGTGCGGCACGGTCATCCCGCGGTCGCGGAAGCGTTCTTGGTCACCCGGATGGCCCGCGATTGGGGCGGCGCCTTCGGCACGCTTCCGGCGGGCCTGGATCTGTCGCCCATCATCGAGCGCGCTCTGGTCAAGGGATGATATGGACGAACTGAAGACGATGACCTACGAAGTCACCGATCGCGTTGCCCGCATCACGTTCAATCGGCCTGAGAAGGGCAACGCGATTGTGGCCGACACCCCGCTGGAACTGGCGGCGCTCGTCGAGCGCGCCGACCTCGACCCGAACGTCCACGTGATCTTGGTGTCGGGCCGGGGCAGCGGTTTCTGCGCGGGATTCGATCTCAGCGCATACGCCGACGGATCATCGTCGGCCGGCGGCGATGATCACCGGGGAACAGTGCTCGACGGCACGACGCAAGCTGTCAATCACCTGCCGAACCAGCCCTGGGATCCGATGATCGACTACCAGATGATGAGCCGGTTCGTGCGCGGCTTCGCCAGCTTGATGCACGCCGACAAGCCGACGGTGGTCAAGATTCACGGGTATTGCGTGGCGGGTGGCACGGACATCGCGTTGCATGCAGACCAGGTGATAGCAGCCGCCGACGCGAAGATCGGTTACCCGCCTACCCGTGTATGGGGGGTTCCTGCTGCGGGCCTGTGGGCGCACCGGCTCGGAGACCAGCGGGCCAAGCGGCTCCTGCTGACCGGGGACTGCATCACCGGCGCTCAGGCGGCCGAGTGGGGACTGGCAGTCGAGGCGCCGGACCCCGCCGACCTCGATGAGCGCACCGAACGGCTTGTCGAGCGCATCGCCGCTGTTCCGGTCAACCAATTGATCATGGTCAAGCTCGCGATGAACACCGCGCTCCTGCAGCAGGGTGTCGCGAATAGCCGCATGGTGAGCACAGTGTTCGATGGCATCGCCAGGCACACGCCGGAAGGGCATGCATTCGTCGCCGACGCCGTGGAACACGGATTCCGCGCAGCCGTCCGGCACCGCGATGAGCCCTTCGGCGATCATGGCCGAACCGCGTCGGGAGTCTGAGGGTGTCGGCACAGCCGATCTCCAGGCTGACGGCCCGGTCGGTGGTGCTGAGCGTGCTGCTCGGAGCCCATCCGGCGTCGGCGACGGCCAGCGAGCTGGTCCGCCTTACGGCGGATTTCGACATCAGGGAGACGACGCTGCGGGTGGCCCTGACCCGGATGGTGGCCGCTGGCGACCTCGTCCGGTCCGATGACGGCTACCGGCTCGCCGACCGTCTGCTGAGCAGGCAGCGCCGCCAGGATGCCGCGATCAATCCGCGACTTCGCGCGTGGAATGGAATGTGGACTGTGCTCGTCATCACCGCCATCGGAGTCGATGCCCGGGGGAGGGCCGCGTTGCGCACCGTTCTGCACGATCGGCGCTTCGCCGAACTCCGCGAGGGGGTATGGCTGCGTCCGGACAATCTCGATGAGGATCTACCGGCCGAGGCGGCCGGTTCGGTGCGGGTCATGCGCGCTGATGACGACGCACCCGCGGAGCTCGCAGGCCAACTCTGGGACCTCGGGGCCTGGTCGCAGACCGGGCACGAGTTGCTCGAAACCATGGCCGCCGCCGTGGACGGCCCGTATCGGTTCGGGACGGCTGCTCGCATCGTGCGTCACCTGTTGACCGATCCGGTACTGCCGGATGAGCTGTTGCCGGCGGGTTGGCCTGGCGGCGAGCTGCGCGCGGCGTATGCCACATTCGCAGAGGAGTTCGCTCAGCGACGTCTTGCCCGGGGGCTTAGGGACAACCGATTGATGGAGGTCAGATGAGTGCCACAGCGGGGGTCCGTGTTGAGCGCAGCGGTCCGGTGACAACGGTGATTCTGGATCGTCCGCATGCGCGTAACGCCGTCAACGGCCCGACGGCCATGGCGTTGTTCGAGGCTTTCGACGCATTCGACCGCGATGACGATGCAGCTGTGGCGGTGTTGTGGGGCGACCACGGGACCTTCTGCGCAGGGGCCGATCTCAAGGCGATCGGAACGCCGGACTCGAATCCGCTCAGTACTGACGGGCCGGGCCCGATGGGCCCCAGCCGGATGGCGCTGTCGAAGCCCGTGATCGCCGCCGTCAGTGGTCACGCGGTTGCCGGCGGACTGGAATTGGCGCTGTGGTGCGATCTGCGGGTGGTCGAGGAAGACGCCGTCTTCGGAGTCTTCTGCCGCCGGTGGGGAGTGCCGCTGATCGACGGCGGCACAGTTCGTCTTCCCCGACTGATCGGTCATGGGCGGGCGATGGATCTGATCCTCACCGGCCGTCCCGTGGCCGCCGACGAAGCGCTGGCGATCGGGTTGGCCAGCCGCGTGGTGCCGAAGGGTCGAGCCCGTTACGTCGCCGAGGAACTCGCCGCCGAATTGGCCACCCTGCCGCAGGGGTGCATGCGTGCCGACCGCTTGTCGGCACTGCACCAATGGGGGTATTCGGAAGCGGACGCGATGGACTTTGAATTCGCCAGCATGGCCAAGGTCGCTGCTGAGTCACTGGCCGGGGCACAGCGGTTCGCGGGCGGTGCGGGCCGGCACGGCGCGCCCGCCTGAGCTGTCCGATCAAGCCATCCGCCAGCGCTCCCAGGCGGCTTGACGCGAGGTGCCGGAAATCTCGGCTACCTGGCTCCACGAATTCGATGCTGCGAGAGTCCGGGCGCTGTCGCCGACCCGCTCACCGGCGTGGGCAACGATGCGCAGCAGTGCGCTGAAGCTTTCCCGGGTTCCGCGGGTGCTTAGTTCGTCGATGGCCTCGCAGATGGACTGGGCGAGCTCGTTGTCGTCCAGCGAGTCCGGCGGCGGGTCCTGCCCAGGATTCATGCAGCGATATTACGGTCGTCATGCGGTCGGGACGTCCAGTCGCAGCTCGGCGTTTGGAGAGTCGAACGTCCGTGTCCAGGCGGTGCCGGGCCACCGGTAGTGGACCTTGCCCGATTCGGGGCGGTAGTCGGCTGTGTACAGCGTGCCGAACCCGTTCGGGTAGTCGGTGCTTCGAAGAGGGGGACGCAGGAATTCGTCGGCCACCGCGTCCGGGTGCGGATCGTCTGTCATCAGGCCTTTGATGCGGACTTGCCGTTCGACGCTGCGATAGCGCGCGGAATGCGCCGGATCTGCCGGGGTTTCGAAGCGGTGGTTTGTCGCGATCGGCTGGTTGCGTACTTCCATGACTCCGTGTGGCGCTACGTAGACAGTGCGGGCATCGCCGGCGCGGTCAGTCATGGTCAGGTTGTAGGACATGGCGATCGGTAACCGCGACAGGGCCGTCACGGCTTCTTCGGTGGTGCCCGCGATCTCGAGGAGGTAGCGCACGACGAGTGGGATGCCGAATCCGGGGCCGGAACCTCTGGCTCCGCCGAAGGCCAGGGAGATGACCAGTCCGTCCGAGTTCATCCCGTCGAGAAGCCCCCAGAGACAATCGCTGGTTCCGATCACTGCCCGGTCGATGAGCCGGGTCGACATCACCACTTGTTCGAACAGGTCGGGGTGGTAGTCGTAGTTGCGAATCAGCGCCCGTGTGCCGGTGTTGACCGCCACCTGCGAACAGGCCGGCGCGAAGGCGGGCATGTTCCAGTGGGTCAGCATGGCTGCGGTCACCGGATCTTCGTTGGTCAGGGCGGTCAGCCGCTGGTAGGCCGGTTGCAGTTCGGGCATGTATTGCCGGAGGGCTCGTCGTGCTTCCGCCACTGTGGGGCGGCAGCCGGTTCCGGGGCGGAGATACCAGGCGCGGTATCCGGGCCAGGTGGCGTCATAGAGGGCCCGCCAGCGCGATCCGGGCTGGTCCTCTCGGAACGCGTACAGGGTGATGGGTTGCGTGGTCATGCGTCAAGGTTTACTTGACGCGAATGTGAGTGTCAAGAATTTCTTGACAGTAGTGATCAACCCTTGGTGATGGTGTTGCCCGAGCCAAGGTTGCTCACCTTCGGGTCGCCGTCTTTGTAGCCGACGGTGTTGTTGAGTCCCACGATCGCGATCTCAGTGCTGATCTTGTCGAAAGTGATCTTGTTGTCGGCGCCGCCGATGTTCACCGATGAGCACGTGCCCCTAACAGTGAGGGTGTTGTTGGAGCCGCCCACGTTGAGGGACTTTCCATCGCCGCAATCAAGGTCGGCGGTGGTGCCGAACGATCCGTAGTTGATGGTGTTGCCGATCTCCACCTGTGCACCGGACTTACCGGCTGTAGCTGACGGGTTGTTGTCGTTGCCGGTGTCCCGCCCGCCACACCCGGCGAGGGTGAGTGTTGCGATGCAGCAGATCGGTGCCAGCAAGATCCATGTGCGCATGCTCGAGAGCCTACGGCGCGCGTGTTGGGCGTGCGGGCAGTCGGCATCTTGAGTGCACACTGGCACCGGGTGCGCACGCGCTGATTTAGAGTCATGCGCTGACCGAGTCCAGGGGCCGACGAGAGGGGCAGGGTAATGACAAACCCGCGCGCATCCAGATCGGCGGCGCGATCGGTCAAGCTCAGCCGCGACGTCATCGTGAGCGCGGCGCTGACCTTCCTGGATCGTGAGGGCTGGGACGCGCTGACCATCAATGCGCTCGCCAACCAGCTCGGCACCAAGGGCCCGTCGCTGTACAACCATGTCCATAGCCTCGACGATCTGAGGCGAACGGTCCGGATGAGCGTCATCGACGACATCCTTCAGATGCTCAGCGCGGTGGCCCAGGGCCGGACTCGCGACGACGCGGTTATGGCGATGGCCAGTGCCTATCGCAGCTATGCCCATCATCACCCCGGCCGCTACTCGGCGTTCACCCGGATGCCTCTGGGGGGCGATGATCCCGAGTACACGGCCGCTTCCCATGCGGCGGCGGCGCCGGTCATCGAGGTGCTCTCCTCGTACGGGCTGCAGGGCGAGGGTGCCTTCTATGCGGCGCTGGAATTCTGGGCGGCCCTGCACGGCTTCGTGCTGCTCGAGATGACGGGCGTCATGGATGAGGTGGACACCGACGTGGTGTTCTCCGACATGGTCCTGCGGTTGGCGGCGGGTATGGCGCATCGCACGACCGGGTGAGCCGCCGGGTGAGCCGACGGGTTGAGCGGGCGGGGTGAACCGGGGGCCTGAACTGGGGGCCCGGTCTGACTGGGAGTGTGAACAAAGTCGTGACCTGCGGTAAGGCGTGATCCGCCGAGTTTGGAGGGCGTCGCGCAGCCTGGTATCGTGGGACCCCGTGCCTGCTCGATAGGGGCGCGTGCAGCTGCGATGGTGTGGCTAGCATGCCCGCACGGCGGGCCAATTCGCATGTCGTGAGCATCGAAAAATGCCGGGAAATGCTAACTGGGCCCACCGGTGTTGCAGTGCCTGCGACACGCCCGGTCGCGGGGTAAGCGGCGGGGCTGAAATCGCAGTACAGAGACTTAAAGAAGACGACACAGGATAGAAAGCGTTTAGATGCCAACCATTCAGCAGCTGGTCCGCAAGGGTCGCCGCGACAAGATCGCCAAGGTGAAGACCGCGGCCCTCAAGGGCAGCCCGCAGCGACGCGGAGTGTGCACGCGTGTGTACACCACCACCCCGAAGAAGCCGAACTCGGCGCTTCGCAAGGTGGCGCGCGTCAAGCTGACCAGCCAGGTCGAGGTCACCGCCTACATCCCGGGTGAAGGCCACAACCTGCAGGAGCACTCAATGGTGCTGGTGCGTGGTGGTCGTGTGAAGGACCTTCCCGGGGTTCGTTACAAGATCATCCGCGGCTCGCTCGACACCCAGGGCGTCAAGAACCGCAAGCAGGCACGCAGCCGTTACGGCGCGAAGAAGGAGAAGAGCTAATGCCACGCAAGGGGCCCGCTCCTAAGCGTCCGCTGGTCAACGATCCGGTCTATGGGTCGCAGTTGGTGACTCAGCTGGTCAACAAGATCCTGATGCAGGGCAAGAAGTCCCTGGCAGAGCGCATCGTTTACGGCGCACTCGAGCAGGCTCGGGACAAGACCGGCACGGATCCCGTCGTCACGCTCAAGCGGGCGATGGATAACGTCAAGCCCTCGCTTGAGGTTCGCAGCCGTCGTGTCGGCGGTGCCACCTACCAGGTGCCGGTCGAGGTTCGTCCTGACCGTTCCACCACCCTTGCTCTGCGTTGGCTGGTGGGTTTCTCCCGCAAGCGCCGCGAGAAGACCATGGTCGAGCGGCTGGCCAACGAGATTCTTGACGCCAGCAACGGTCTGGGTGCCGCGGTCAAGCGGCGCGAAGACGTGCACAAGATGGCAGAAGCCAACCGGGCATTCGCGCACTACCGCTGGTGATTGCCGGCCGCCGCGGCGACTTCGCGCCGCGGCTTTGGCCGTGACACCGGGCATTCAACATCTAATTCTTTAACCGAAAGAGTGGGAAGACAGCTGTGGCACAGGACGTGTTGACTGACCTGAACAAGGTCCGCAACATCGGCATCATGGCGCACATCGATGCCGGTAAGACAACGACGACCGAGCGCATCCTCTACTACACCGGCATCAGCTACAAGATCGGTGAGGTGCACGACGGTGCCGCCACAATGGACTGGATGGAGCAGGAGCAGGAGCGGGGGATCACCATCACCTCGGCTGCCACCACCTGTTTCTGGGATGGCAACCAGATCAACATCATCGACACCCCGGGTCACGTCGACTTCACCGTTGAGGTGGAGCGCTCGCTTCGCGTGCTTGACGGTGCCGTAGCCGTCTTCGACGGCAAGGAAGGCGTCGAGCCGCAGTCTGAGCAGGTGTGGCGGCAGGCCGATAAGTACGATGTCCCGCGCATTTGCTTTGTCAACAAAATGGACAAGCTGGGTGCCGATTTCTATTTCTCGGTGCAGACCATGAAAGACCGCCTCGGTGCCAACGTGGTCCCGATTCAGCTGCCGATCGGATCCGAAGGTGACTTCGAGGGCATCGTCGATCTGGTCGAGATGAAGGCCAAAGTCTGGCGCGGCGAAACCAAGCTCGGTGAGAAGTACGACGTCTTGGAATTATCGAGCCTTCCCGAGGATCTCCAACAGAAGGCCGCAGAGTACCGCACCGCGATGATCGAGGCAGTCGCCGAGACGGACGACGACCTCATGGAGAAGTACCTGGGCGGCGAAGAGTTGACCGTCGCGGAGATCAAGTCCGGTCTGCGCAAGTTGACCGTCACCAGCGCCGGCTACCCGGTGCTGTGTGGTTCCGCGTTCAAGAACAAGGGCGTGCAGCCCATGCTCGACGCGGTCATCGACTATCTGCCGACGCCGCTGGACGTCGCTGCCGCCGAAGGTCACGCCCCGGGCAAGGAAGACGAGATCATCCGGCGCAAGCCGTCGGCGGACGAACCGTTCTCCGGCCTGGCGTTCAAGGTCGCCACACACCCGTTCTTCGGCAAGCTCACCTATGTGCGTGTCTACTCGGGCAAGGTCGACTCCGGTGCCCAGGTCATCAACGCGACGAAGGGTAAGAAGGAGCGACTGGGCAAGCTGTTCCAGATGCACTCCAACAAAGAGAACCCGGTCGAAACGGCGTCAGCCGGCCACATATACGCGGTGATCGGACTCAAGGACACCACCACCGGCGACACTCTGAGCGATCTGAACAATCAGGTTGTGCTGGAGTCGATGACGTTCCCGGATCCGGTTATCCAGGTCGCCATCGAACCGAAGACGAAGAGCGACCAGGAGAAGCTCTCCCTGGCCATCCAGAAGTTGGCCGAGGAAGATCCGACGTTCAAGGTCAACCAGGACCATGAGACCGGCCAGACCATCATCGGCGGTATGGGCGAGCTTCACCTGGACATCCTGGTGGACCGCATGCGCCGCGAATTCAAGGTCGAAGCGAACGTCGGTAAGCCCCAGGTGGCCTACAAAGAGACGATCAAGCGCGCCGTCGACAAGGTCGAGTTCACCCACAAGAAGCAGACGGGTGGCTCCGGCCAGTTCGCGAAGGTCCTCATTGCCATCGAGCCGTTTGTCGGCGAAGACGGCGCGACCTACGAATTCGAGAACAAGGTCACTGGCGGCCGCATCCCGCGCGAGTACATCCCGTCGGTGGATGCCGGCGCGCAGGACGCCATGCAGTACGGCGTCCTGGCCGGTTACCCGCTGGTGAACTTGAAGGTCATCCTGCTCGACGGCGCATACCACGACGTCGACTCGTCAGAAATGGCATTCAAGATCGCGGGCTCCCAGGTACTGAAGAAGGCTGCGGCGCAAGCCCAGCCGGTCATCCTGGAGCCGATCATGGCTGTCGAGGTCACCACGCCCGAGGACTACATGGGCGATGTGATCGGCGACTTGAACTCCCGCCGTGGCCAGATCCAGGCCATGGAGGAGCGCAGTGGTGCTCGTGTCGTCAAGGCGCAGGTGCCGCTGTCGGAGATGTTCGGTTACGTCGGAGACCTTCGGTCGAAGACTCAGGGCCGGGCAAACTACTCCATGGTGTTCGATTCGTACGCTGAGGTTCCGGCGAACGTCTCGAAGGAGATCATCGCGAAGGCGACGGGGCAGTAATTTTCTGGCCCGGAGTCCGAGCGTTTGAACAGCGCGAAGGCGACGGGGCAGTAATTTTCTGGCCCGGAGTCCGAGCGTTTGAACAGCGCGAAGGCGACGGGGCAGTAATTTTCTGGCCCGGAGTCCAGCGGTGATGGCGGCGGAAACGCACAACTGAAAACAACAAACCTGCTTTAAACAGCACCAGAGTCCAGGAGGACACAGAAGTGGCGAAGGCGAAGTTCGAGCGGACGAAGCCGCACGTCAACATCGGGACCATCGGTCACGTTGACCACGGCAAGACCACGCTGACTGCAGCAATCACCAAGGTTCTGCACGACAAGTA
>Ga0075163_10007955_pt1 | contig 14006 bp, 13 predicted proteins | sample JI1023141ADNA_FD_71478 | JGI IMG/M metagenome (GOLD analysis project Ga0075163, IMG submission 71478) | Wastewater effluent complex algal communities from Wisconsin, to seasonally profile nutrient transformation and Carbon sequestration -... | ecosystem: Engineered > WWTP > Effluent > Algae...
GGCGTAGTTGAATGGTATGTGCAGGTAGTAAATCAAAAACAGGAAATTGTTGCATTGGAAACAGTGCTCACTCTTGTTGCATGCAAAGAACAACAAGCTTAAAAAAATATTCAGTATCACAGTACAAAAAAAAATGTCCATGTTACTTTATGACACCCTTGACAGATTCGAAAAAAAATTCGGATACTTAAAGAAAAAAGGCCTTCGCATCAATGGATTGAAAATGATCGATCCAAAGAGAAAGAAGCACGTTATCGATGTAAGCCGTCCGCTTATTTTCGACAACAGATTACTCCCAAAATCATTTGAAGGTTTGGAGGTAAAAGCCATTATTCACGGGGATCTGCCTACGGAGTTCAAGATCGATAGAACTATTCCTGATTGGCAGAAAAAAGTTTACATCTGGGCACCTGAGCGTTTCGAAACGTTTGTTGACCGTTGCAGTGTTGAAATTAAAAAACAACTAGGCAATGTAAACATGTCGCGTGATGAAATGTTATCTGCACTTTGTTTCGGAGATTATTCTGCTCACAAAGAGAAAACGGATACGTTGATCGCTGAGGGGAAATTGCCTTCGTATACTGCTAACTAAGACCTGGATTAAAGGATTAATCTGATTTTTCAGATTGCGCTATGCTTTAAAGCATTCCTTCCTTGATAGTTTAAAAGAAAATAAAAGCCATTGCCTGAGAAGGTGATGGCTTTTTTTATTGAGTCAACCCATCTTCAATTTTTATCGTTGCTCAAAATATTTTCTTTTCTTTGCTACCAAATTAAGAGCTATGAACGAGGGAAAAATTTCGCATTCAGTTGACAATGGAATCGGCACGATCACTTTTTTTCATCCGCAGAGTAACTCATTGCCGGGTGAGTTGCTCCGGAAATTAGCAAGTGAAATTTCAATTGCAGGGACTAATCCGGATGTGAAAGTGATCCTTTTACAAAGCGAAGGCGAAAAAGCATTTTGTGCGGGAGCCTCATTCGACGAACTTGTTTCTATCAACAACATTGAAGACGGGAAAAAATTCTTCTCCGGTTTTGCGGCCGTAATTAATGCAATCCGAAAAGCACCGAAATTTGTGATCGCACGTGTGCAGGGAAAAGCGGTTGGTGGCGGTGTTGGAATTGCCTGTGCCGCAGATTATACAATTGCAACGATGGCAGCATCCGTTAAACTGAGCGAGCTTGCAGTAGGAATTGGACCATTTGTAGTAGGACCGGCCGTTGAAAGAAAAATAGGTAATGCAGCTTTTAGCGCAATGTCGATCAATGCTACAGAGTGGCAAGATGCCGGCTGGGCACTATCGAAAGGAATGTATGCTGAAGTTCATGACGACATTGAAGCAATGGATAGCAGCATCAATAAATTAATCACAAAGCTTTCAGGAAGCAATCCGGAAGCAATGAAAGAACTGAAAAAAGTTTTCTGGAGTGGAACTGAAAATTGGGACACCCTTCTTATTGAACGCGCTGAGATCAGCGGGACATTGGTACTTTCGGATTTTACCAGGAAGTCGATTGCGAAGTTTAAGGAAGGGGCGCGGTAAAAAAAGTAATGATTGTTTAAAGTGTTTAAGGGGTTTAAAGTGTAGCGAAACACCTTAAACCCCTTAAACACTTTAAACAATCCATCTAGGAGTATACTAAAAAGAATACGTTATCCCCGCCAGCATATTAAACCTCTCCGACGGATAATCATTCCAGTAATAATATCGTGCAAAGCCTACGTTGTTCAGGTTTGCGAATACTGATAATATTTTCGAGTAGCGATATTCAAGTCCAAGGTTGGCATCGAGGTAACCCTTTACACTTTCCTCGCTGTATCCACCAACTTGTTGTACTCTCACGAAATAACTTCCGCGGCCGAAGATGGCAGCATTCACATATAGCTTATCACGGATATTATATTTTGCATCTAATTTCACTTCAGTATTTGGACGATGCCAAGCTTTCTGATCGAAGTCCATTGAGTATTTAAATTGGTCGAAATGAATCGATGCAACGAATTTCTCATTTGCACGGTAAGTTAATTCGCCATGAATATCCAGAACTTTACCATTTACATATGCAACATTGAACTTGTTCGTAGAAATTGAATCGTTGTAATACAATTGCATTCTGTCAAATGTTGTATACTTTATATAAGCAAGAAATGAAACACGAGAAGAAAATGCTCCGTTCAATCCACCTTTCAAATCCAATTTATTCACAGTATTCAAAGGCTGAACGGATGAATTAACAAATGGATTCTCCATTGCCATTGTATAGAAATTATTCTTCACCACTCCTCCACCAACGTTAGCAAACAAGTAAAAAATATTCTCTGCCACAGGAAATGTGAAATCAACCTTTGGGAAAAGGTGTACTTCTGATTCAAGGTTTTTTTCCATTGCTACGTCAACACCTAGATTCAATTTCGCTTTTTCATTCTTAAGTTGAATCATCGGTGTAAAATTGATAATATTCCGACTTAGATCTGTGTTGCTGCTCAATGGTTCATAACTAGCTCGCGATTTCTTAAAATAATCAAATGAGAGATCGGCTTTGAAGTACAAACTTTCCAGGTCTTTACCGACAAATCCGTGAATACGAATATCGCTTTCATTTACATCATACAAGTCGCTGATAGACTTCCAATCTACCCATGCAGAATAATCGATATGATCGCGTTTCAGATGATTTGATGCCAGATTCAATTTTAAACCGAACATATTGAATCGTTGTTCAATTTGATCTTTATCCAAAATAGAATCCTCGCTATTGTAACCGTAATAATGGTTTGTATTTCTGTCGTAATTGAATTCACCGGCAAAGGTCTTTTTATCGAACATATATTTCCCATAAACACCACCATGATTCTTGCTGTAAGCTGCAGGTCCTACACCGTCCAATCCGGGAGATCCGGAATGATGTCCAAGTGCAACCCCAAGCGATCCCGTTTTTGAACGAAGTGCATTTACATAAAGATCGCCATGATAGATAGAATTATTACCAAGTCCAAGCTTGATATAAGAGCGATATAACTTGGTTAAAGGCTCATCCTTAATTTTAACTGCCTTTATCGTACTTGTCTCATAATTCGTTTCTGCTTTTTGTGAACGAATAGAATAAGTCATTACCGGTGGATTTGCCGAAGTAGTATCTCCATCCGGAGAATCGGAGATCTTTGCAGATTCAGCAAGAATCGGTCGATAATCCTTCACGATAATATACGTCTCATCACCCAGATCAGCTTTCGCATCTACAGGCTTCTTAGGCTCTTCAGTACTCTGCGCAAACAGGCTGAAAGGCGAAACGCAAATTGCGGCGATCAAAAAATATTTATTCATTTTTTTCATTTCTGTTAAAGTACCTTTCATTATTTCTTATTGTCAATCTCCAATGAATCTTCCACCTGATCTTCGCCTTTTAACTTATTCTCCATTTCCTTATTCTTTTCCGGAAGAGAGATAGCTGCTAATTTCTCTGTAGCAATTGCTTTTAGATCGTCAGGGTCGTTCTCTCCCTTTTCATAATTTGCAATGATACTTTTGTAAGTTTCCTTAGCCTGGAAAGTGTCATTCTGAGCAACATAATTATCACCTAACAGGATAAAACCTTTTGCTATCCAATAATCATAAGAAGGAACTTGCTTTTGAATTTCAAAAATGAGCTTAGTAGATTCTTTGTAATTTGCAGTTCCGTATTCGATAGCAGCAAGCAGATATTTACTTTCAGCAGTCATTTCACTGTTGGTTCTTTTTGCAACTATAGAAAGTTCTGTTTTTGCAGAGCCAAAATCTTTTTTCTCGAAATAAGCACGACCTGTTACGAGATGAGCTTCGTTGATCAGGTCTTTATCTGTTGTTGTTGAATTAATGATCTTTTGAGCTGCCTCAAGTGCCTTTGTGCTTTGTCCTAACTTTACAGCACTACGCATCTGACCGGAATAAGCTGCCAGAATATTCTCTTTTACTTCGGCTGAATTTTCCAGCGCTTCAAACTGAGCAAAAGCGCGATCGTATTGTTTCAAGCGGTAATTGATCGTCGCAGCATTTAACAATGATTTTTCCGTGATATTTGTTTTCGGATGCTCAATTACAAATTCAAATCCGGGTAAGGCTTCCTGATATTTTTTTGCCTTATATAAACAATCCGATTTGTAATAGCTTGCATTGATCTTAAAAATGGCATTCGGGAATTTCATCATGTATTTATCGAATTCACGGATAGCAACGTCACAATTTCCTTGTGTATATACCAATTCAGCTGCTTCATACGACAAAGAATCTTCTGCTGCTTCTGAAACATCTGCATTTGGAACGCCCTTTACATACGTCAGATAATCATCCACTTTATTTTGTGATACGCTGATGTTCTTGATCTGAACCAAAGCCTCATGCGACTCAGTCGTGTTTGAATATTTCTGAACTATGCGTTTGTAAGCAGCCAATGCTTTGTCATCCTGCTTTGTGTTGTAATACACAAGAGCAGCACCCAATTCAGCTTTTCTGAAATAGATTCCATTTGGATATTCATTTATCACACGATTAAAATACTTCAAAGACAATTCGAAATTGCCTTGAGCCATACACGCTTGTCCGGCTTCATACAAGCCGTCATCAAAATAAACTGACTTCGGATATTTTTCGAAAAGTTTTTGAAGGGTGTTGACTTTGTCTGCAAATTTACCTTGCACACCAAGGATAGCCGCTTTTTGGAACAAAGCATAATCGCTCGACTTTGCATTAGCAGCAATGGCTTGATTGTAATAATCAAGTGCACTTGCCTGATCTTTCTGAATGAAATAGCAATCGGCCAGACGTAATGTCGCATCGTTGTATCGTGTAACATCCGTATGCATTTTATCCTTCACATATTTTCTGTAAGCAGACAACGCTTCAGGATAGTTCTCGATCTTGTAGTAAGAATATCCGATGTTGTAATATGCAAGATTGTAGCGTTCGCTTTTCAGTGCAGCAGGAGTCAGCAGAAATGCATTATAAGCCTTAATTGCATCTTCGTAATTTCCCAATTTGTAATGTGACTCACCTGTCCAATAATTCGCCTCTGCAACCAGATTCTGATCATTCGGATATTGCTGTGATGATTTGAAAAGCTCAATTGCTTCCGCTGTTTTATTATCCATGAACAATTCAACGCCTCTGTAATAGCTGACTTTTTGATAAGCCGTTTTTATATTCTGTGTTTTATTTTTTATCTGATCAAGGGCAGTTATCGCATCTCTGTAATTTCTTGTATTCATGTAAATGCTGATCAACATTTCATTTGCCTGATCATAGTAAGGGCTGTTCGGGAAATCTTTCATGAACGTTCTGAACGACTCGAGGGCCACATCCTGAAAAGACAATTCGTAAGACAATTTTGCATAGTTGAATGAAGCCTCTTCCTTGATGAATAGATTAAAATCAGATTTGGCAGCAGATTGAAATGCTGTTCTGGCAGAGCGTTTATTATTCAATTCAAGCTGACAATCGGCAAGATGAAAATATGCATTTTGCGAAATAGTGTCGTCGGCACCAATTGCTTTTTGAAAATAGCCGACAGCATCATTGAATTCTTTGATTCGATAATAAGAGAAGGCAATAGAATAGTAATCGCTGCGATTCACATTCGGAGAATTTTTCTCATAATCCAGTAAGTATGGAATTGCCTCTTTGTAACTTTCGTTACGATAAAATGATTCACCAACCATTCTTCCGATTTCAATTCCGTTTTTTGTTGCAGCAGTATCAAGTAATGAGGGCGCGTACTTTAATACTTCATTATATTTCTTCTGACGATAGTAAATCTGTGTGATGTAATACGGAGCTACGGGAGCAAAAGCTTCAGAATCCTTAAGTTTCATGAAACTATTCAAAGCTGTTTCGTAATTTTCACTTACGAATGCTATATGAGCATAATAATATTGCGCAGCACTGGCATATTTAGAATTACCGTCCTTCATAAGAGCGAAAGCCTTTGACGCTTTATCGTAATCGCTAGTCATGTAATACGAATATCCGATCTTGAAATTGATTTCATCTTTTTGCTCCTGCGGAAGATCGATCTGATCTATTTTTGCTAAGTATTCAATAGCATTTTTATAACGTTTCAATCGGTAGTAATAAATCCCAAGATCAAAAAGTGCCGGCTGGTAATTAGAGCTTGCAGGATATTTTTCAATAAAGTCGAGCAGTAAAAATTCGGCGTCCTTATTGAAAAGTTCAGAAGCACATTTTGCATTGAAGTATGCAGAATTTGAGATCACATCATATGAGAGGTGCGCTTTCGATTCGAGTACCTGCATAAACAGTTTTTGGGCAGCACCATATTTCTGTTTTTCGAGCAGATCTAATCCTTGCTGATAATCCTTTTCAGGATCCCGGTAGATGGCTGTTTGCTGAGAAAACGCCTGAAGGGAAAAAAGTATCAGCAGAACTGAAAAAATTCTTGTCATTGGTTTTGGTAAATTTCGGTGTAAACGGTAATTCTTTCAAAATTATTGCAAACGGCCTTGTACACTGGTTTTTTCATAGTGTAGTTACGAACATAGTTTTAAACACGAGCAACAATTTTGAAAATGCAAAGTATAAGGTTCCTAACGCCGATATATCGATTGAAATTGGCTAGTCAAGCAAACAATTAGAATATACCACTCGATTACAACGTTGTTCATCAGATAGATATCGCCTTTGGTGAAGTTTTAACAAAGGAGTCAAAAAGTTGAACATTTCCTGAACAGACCATTCTTTCACCTAAAAAACCAAATAAATGAGACCAGAATTTAGAAACTTCGTTATTATGATCAGTTTTCTGAGCATCCTAAGTTTCAGTTGCAAGAAAGAAAGCGAGCAACAAGCATTAGAATTTGACACACAAACAGCGCAAGATAATGCACTGGCAGAAGGGGTATATAGTGATGTTAACAACATTGCAAATCAGGCCATCAAAAATGGTTCAAGTGGTTTAACAACTTATCGTTTTCAGGAAACGACTTCATCTTACCTTAGTGTTTGTGCAACAGTAACGATCACACCTGATTCATCCGGTATTGGCGGAGTTGCAACGGTTGATTTTGGAAGTACTGATTGTTTGTGTTTAGACGGGCATTATAGACGTGGGATCATAAACTTTACATATACAGGTCCATATAGTGATTCGGGAAGTGTCATCACTACAAGTTTCGACAACTACTATGTAGGAAAAGACACAACAAGAATGTTTAATGTTACCGGTTCAAAAACAGTAACCAATCTTGGTCAGAATACGAGTGGCAATATTCATTTTTCGATAAATGTAAATGGTCATTTGATTGATTCAGATGGAAGAAATATGGATTGGACGTCAACAAGAAATCGGGAGTGGATCTCAGGATCAACAACACTGAACTGGCAAGATGACCGATACTTGATCACAGGAAGTGCGCAAGGAACTAATTTCGAAGGAAACTCATATACAATGAACATTACTCATGCTTTAGACATTGACTTCAGCTGTTCATGGATAAAAGAAGGTGTATTTGACCTCACTCCTACCGGAAAAGCGACACGGACATTTGACTATGGAGACGGCACCTGCAATAACCAAGCTTCAATTACGGTGAATGGAACAACATTTCCGGTAACACTTCGTTAATAAAACGGTTAAAGAAATTTTGCAAAAGGCCTTTCGGAATGCTTCGAAAGGCCTTTTCATTTGCTACTTTTGTACTATGTACATTTTAAAAGTAAAAGGCACAGCAAAAATTCCTGATTACGTTCAGTTGAGGGATGATAATTTCACATTGCTTGCATATTTTCGGGTCGACAGACCTGAAAAGGCAATTTCAAAAGCAGGGTTAGGCGACCACGAACAAGAGATCATTCAATTTATTTCCGAATTACCTTTCGGCAAAATTCAAAAGCTTCCTTTTTAATACAACATTATGCAGACAGAAACAATCGTCGATATTACAGATGCAAATATTTTCCAATCAAGCAATTTGGTATTGTCTAATGTCCAACTGAAGATCGATAAGGGAGAATTCGTTTATCTGATTGGAAAGACTGGAAGCGGAAAAAGCAGTCTATTGAAAATGATCTATGGCGATGTTGAACTTTCACAAGGAAAAGCAGGTGTTGCAGGATTTGAATTGAATCATATCAAGGAAAGTCAGATCCCCTATTTAAGACGCAAACTCGGAATCGTTTTTCAGGACTTTCAATTGCTGACTGATCGTTCAATAAATTCAAATTTACTTTTTGTTTTACAAGCCACAGGATGGAAAGACAAGGTGAAAATGAAGGACCGTATAAATGAAGTGCTCGACAAAGTTGGATTAGCAACAAAGGGTTTTAAAATGCCCCATGAACTTTCCGGCGGGGAACAACAAAGAGTAGTAATAGCGCGAGCATTATTGAATCACCCCGAAATGATCTTAGCAGATGAGCCGACAGGCAATTTGGATCCGGAAACATCAGAAGGCATTATGAAATTGCTGATCGATATCGGACAGACAGGATGTTCAGTACTCATGGCCACTCACAATTACACACTGATAGAAAAATTTCCGGCGCGGATTATCAAGTGTGAGAATGGAAGATTGTTTGATTCGAAAAACTGAGTTGTAATTAAAAAACCACGAAGATCACTAAAATTTTAGCCACGAATTCACGAATGAATATTTCTATATTCGTGAATTCGTGGCTAAAATTTTAGTGATCTTAGTGTTAAATAATTAGCCACGAATTCACGAATGAATATTTTTTTATTCGTGAATTCGTGGCTAAAAATTTAGTGATCTTCGTGGTGAATTACTACCTATCCTCAAATTAAAATATAACCTTACTTAACTTTATAGCGCCGCTTTTATTTGAGAAATTTTGCTCTAATATTTGCTTCCGCATTTCAATTTTTTGTTTTGAAAATTCTTTTTGCTTAGCGATCTCTGCAATTTTCTTCTTCATTTCATTCGGTGTATCAGCAACTTCGCATAATGCTTCTAGTCCGGTATTAACAACCATTGGCGTATTCACAATACATTCTTTTCCGAGAAAAAGAGCAGCAAGCAGTTTCAATTTTATTCCTGTCGATTGAAAGGTTGGGAGGATATTGCATTTTGCATGTGCTATCAGATCGTAGATCTTTTCAGGAGAACAATTTTGAATTAGCTCAACGTTCTTACTTTCTGCAGCTAGTTTCTGCAATTCAGCAGACGGTTTACTTCCTGCAATGATAAGTTTTTGTGGAATATCGTTGAATACCTCATTGATAAGAAACAAAGCCGCTTCATTATTTTCTCCGACAGAAAGATTTCCATGATATAGAAAATAGTCCGCTTTACTTTCTGTGATCGAAACAGTTTCGAATGGATGAAAGGCCGGCAGATATTCTACTTTTTTAGTGATCTTTTTAAAATGCTCTGTATCGGCCGGGGAAATTGCAAATACACAAGCTGCTTTTTTTAAAACAGATTCATACTTCAACAATTTCCCTGATTCGTTATAAAAATAGTATCGTTTGAAAATATTCTTCTCAACTTTAGCGAGATTTGAATAATAATCATGTTCAATATTGTGTGTTCTCACATAAATTTTTCTCGAGCGAAAATCTGTATCATTCAAAAGTATTGTTGAGTGCAATCCTTCCATCAATATAGGATCATTGTCTTTCAGCAATCTTTCTTTAAGCAGTTCAGAGCTTCTTGTAAGAACAATATATGGCTGCGCTGTAAACAAAAGCGACCTTGAATTTTTTCTTGGATAATAATAAACTTTTTGAGCATATTTACTTAACTCCTTTTGTTCAGGTCTTCCATATTCAAAGCAATGCAAAGTTATCTTCACACCGAGTTGATGCAATGCTTTTAGTTTATAAAAAACATCGATCACCCCACCGTAATCAGCCGGATAAGGCACATCAAAAGAAATGATATGTAAGTGATCAGATGACATCTTTAAATATTTGCAATAATTTTTTCTCTTCGTTTTCCCAACAAAGTTCTGAGGCTGCAATTTTTAAATTTTCTTTCCACAAAACAAATTGATGATCATCAGAAATCATTTGTTTCATCGTAGCAGCTATGTCTGTCACAGAGGTTGAAGGTGCAATTTTACCAATTTTATATTGGTCAATAATTTTTCTAACTTCAGGCAAATCCGAAGCTAATACCGGTAATCCGGCCTGAATATAATCGAATAATTTATTGGGAAGTGAAAAACGATAATTCAAATTTGTATCCTTATCAAGAGTTAAGCCGAAATCTGCAAGCGAAGTATATTGATACAGAATTTCCATTGGCTGTTTTGGAAGAAAGAAAACTTTGTCTGCTATTTTCATAGCCTTGACTTTTTCTTTCAATTGACTGAGCACATCTCCTCCACCTATAAAGAGCAATGCAGCATTTTCGGTTTTAGCAATTGCCTCAATCGCCTCTTCTGCTCCTCTGTCGATATTAATTCCTGCGCCCTGGAAGAGAAATATTTTTTTGTCAATTGGAAGTCCAAGGCCATCTTTTGTCACACTTGAAAATTTTGACACAGATCGAAACGGTAGATTTCTTACAACACTTACAGGAACTTTATATTTTTCTGTATAGATTGAAGCGATGGATTCATTAACAGTAAAAACATTTTTCAATTTCGGAAAAATGAACTTTTCGATTGAGAGCCAGATCTTGCGGATTCGTGGTCGAGAAACCAACTCAGGGATTTCAGTAAAGTACTCATGACTGTCGTAAAAAAGCTTCGATTTTTTTAGTCGAGAAATGATGAAATTGGGCAACAAAGTATCCAAATCGTTTGTTACCAAAATGTCTGCTTTGCTGAATAAAAGGAAGAAAAACAGTCGAATATTGTAAAATGCATAAAAAAGTGGACCGGTTTCAAATCCTAATTTGAATCGCTTGGTTTGATATGGTCGTTCGGGAATTTGAAGAGAGGAACGCATTTGCCTCCCTACCAAAGTGACTATCAATCCTTTAGAATGTAAGGCGAGAGCGGTCCTGTGAACTCTTTGATCGGTGACAAGATCACTGACAACAGAAATTATTACTCTACGAGGCGCCGGCATTTGAGAGGCAAGTAAATCAAAAATTCGGACTTTTCCATTTTGTAGAAAAACGCAAAAAGACTAGCTTTGTTTACTCCACATTGTCATAAAAAAACAGGCGTATTTCGACACAAAAAGTATTATTTATTTACCCAAGGAGTTCTTTTTTGTCGGTTTTCATGACATCTAAATTTTAAAAACACTATTAATGAAAATACTATCAGAGGAAGAGTTGGAATTAAAATTCCAGGAGCGAATTGATAAAGGTGAGATCATTGAGCCGAAAGACTGGATGCCTGAAAGATATAGAAAGCAACTGATCAGAATGATGAGTCAGCATGCCCATTCAGAAATTGTTGGCATGTTACCGGAAGGCAACTGGATCACACGGGCTCCTAGCTTAAGAAGAAAAGCTGTTTTACTGGCAAAGGTACAGGATGAAGCAGGACATGGTTTGTATATTTATAGCGGCACTGAAACTCTTGGAATAAGTCGTGATCAGGTCATGGGCGATTTCCTCACGGGCAAAGCAAAATATTCAAGCATCTTCAACTACCCTACTCTTACTTGGGCAGATATTGGTGCGATCGGATGGTTGGTTGATGGAGCAGCGATCGTAAATCAGACAGCATTAGCAAAAGGATCGTATGGTCCATATGCACGTGCCATGGTAAGAATTTGCAAAGAAGAAAATTTTCATCATAAACAGGGATATGAAATTCTTGCAACGTTGATGAAAGGTTCGAAAGAACAAAGAGAGATGGCTCAGGATTCCATCAATCGTTTTTGGTGGCCTTCATTGATGATGTTTGGTCCATCCGATAACAATTCACCAAACAGTGCAGAGTTGATCAAATGGAAAGTAAAAAAATACAGCAATGATGAATTGCGTCAACGATTCATTGATCGAACAATTCCTCAAGCAGAGAATATAGGATTAACAGTTCCTGACAAAGATCTGAAATGGGATGAAGAGACTCGCCACTATTCACATGGCGAGATCAATTGGGTTGAATTCAATAATGTGATCAATGGAAGAGGAATCTGTAATAAAGAGAGAATGAAAGCCAGACGTGATGCACATGAAAATGGTGCATGGGTACGCGAAGCAGCTAATGCATATGCAAGAAAAAAGGCTTCGAAGACAAAAGCAGCTTAAAAATAAAATAGAAAAAAATGAGTGCATCAGAATGGCCATTATGGGAAGTATTCACGCAAAGACGTGCAGGACTACCCTTTGAGCATGCAGGAAGTGTTCACGCACCTGACAAAGAAATGGCATTGCAAAATGCGCGTGATGTTTATTCAAGACGTGGTGAAGCAACATGTTTGTGGGTGGTTCCTGCAGATTGTATTGTAAGTTCAACACCTGAAGAAGCAGGTTCATTCTTTGATCCAAGCAACGATAAGATCTATAGACATCCAAATTTCTACAAAACACCCGGAGCAAATTTCGAGTAATTAAAAAATCAGAATCAACACCCACTTATGTCTGAATTAAATAAAAATATTGCTGAATATGCATTAAGGATTGGAGATACTAGTTTGATTCTCGGTCAACGTCTCGCTGAATGGTGTGGACATGGTCCAATCCTGGAAGAAGACATTGCACTTACAAATATTTCTCTCGACCTGATCGGTCAGTCACGTGCATTTCTCACTTATGCAGGCGAGAAAGAAGGTAATGGTCGAAGTGAAGATGATCTTGCATTTTTCCGTGAAGCGAGAACATTTAAAAACAGATTGATGGCAGAACAACCCAATGGCGATTATGCACAGACGATGATCCGTCAGTTGTTTCTAAGTGTTTATCAATACTATTTCTATACTGAACTGATGAAAAGTAAAGATGAGACCTTTGCAGCATTAGCAGAGAAGTCGTTGAAAGAAGTGACTTATCATGTTCGCCATAGCAGTGAATGGACCATTCGATTTGGTGATGGAACAGAAGAAAGTCATGTTCGTACACTGGAAGCAGTCGATACACTGTGGAAATACACGGGCGATCTTTTTGAGACCGATCAAATCGATGCAGACTTAAAGAAAGCAGGAATAGCTGTCGAAATGGATGTTGTAAAAACAAGTTGGGATAAAAAAATCCGTGAGATCTTTGAAACTGCAACATTAACAATACCACAAGAAGGATTTATGATTGGCGGAAGTGTAACAGGAATGCACACAGAGCATCTGGGACATTTACTTGCAGAGATGCAGGTTTTGCCAAGATCTTTTCCCGGAGTAGAGTGGTAATTAAACACAAATGAACAAAACAAACTATTCAGAAAAAGAAATTTATAACCTGATAGCCGGCATACCGGATCCTGAGATTCCTGTTATTACGATTGAAGATCTGGGTATTTTGCGTGAGGTCTCGATAAAGGACGACAAAATTTTAATTTCAATTACCCCAACATATAGCGGTTGCCCTGCGATGAAGGCAATTGAAAACGATATCAAAGAAATTTTAAGTAAACATGATATTGGTCCGGTAGAAATCAAAACTGTTTTTTCTCCGGTATGGACAACAGACTGGATCTCTGACGAAGCAAAAGAGAAATTGCGCGTGTATGGAATTTCTCCTCCTGAAAAATCAAGTTCCGACAAAAACATTTTATTAAATCGCCACATCCATTGTCCGCGTTGTAACAGCACCAACACAGAATTAATCAGTCAATTCGGATCAACGGCATGTAAGGCTTTATATAAATGCAAAGATTGTCTGGAGCCGTTTGATCATTTTAAATGCCATTAATTTTTAAGTAAAAAATCAGTCCTGATAGTTATCGGAATCAAAAGTCAAATAACCGAAGATTTAATCATGTCAAAGGTCAAGGGTCAAAGGTAAGTAGTGCACTACTAACCTTTGACCCTTGACCTTTGACCTCAAATATTTACTTCCCCGTAAAAACCGGTTTCCGCTTTTCGAGAAACGCCTTCACTCCTTCATTATAATCATGTGTTTGTCCGGCTTCGGCTTGCAACATCATTTCCTGTTG
>Ga0075163_10007956_pt1 | contig 14004 bp, 11 predicted proteins | sample JI1023141ADNA_FD_71478 | JGI IMG/M metagenome (GOLD analysis project Ga0075163, IMG submission 71478) | Wastewater effluent complex algal communities from Wisconsin, to seasonally profile nutrient transformation and Carbon sequestration -... | ecosystem: Engineered > WWTP > Effluent > Algae...
CTGATCCTGATCCAGAGCGCGGGCGAGGAGATCGTGTTTCGCGGATACCTGCCGCAGCAATTGGCGGCGCGGTGGCGACATCCGCTGGTGTGGGGCTTTCTGCCGGCGTTCGTGTTTGGGCTTGCGCATTCGATGAATGGGCGGCCGCTGGACGAGTTCACGATCTACCACGTCGTGGCGGCGACGATGCTGGGCCTCGTAATGATGGCGATGGTCTGGCGCACGGGATCGCTGGCGGCGGCGATGGGGTTTCACTTCGCCAACAATCTCGGCGCCATTCTGGTGGTGGGAATTGCAGGCGTGGGGCAGCCGGTGTCGCTGTTCACGTGGGCGCCGTCGCAGGCGATGGCGGGGGCGTCAGCGGATGTGCTGATGCTGGGCATACTGCTCGCCTTCGTGTTGTCGCCGTTTGCGCCGCTGCCGAAGGGTCAGGCCCTGCGCAGGAAGGATACCCGCGCGGCGCCGTAGACCCGGCTGTCGATTGTGTCCCAGCCGGGGGCTGCCAGTTCGGGTTCATCGGAGCCGGTTTCAGCAACCACGAGCGCATCGGGCGCGATCCATTGGCCGGAAGCGAGTTGCTCGAGCGCAGGCGGGATCAGGCCGTGGCGATAGGGCGGATCGAGGAAGACGAGATTGAACGGTGCGCCGAGGCCAGCGGGCTTCGGGCCGAGGTCGGTGGCGGAACGGCGGTGGATGCGCGTGTTGCCGAAGAGCTGAAACGTCTCGACATTGTCGCGGATGCACCCGCGGGCGGCCGCTTCAGTTTCGACGAAGAGGCAGAAGGCCGCGCCGCGGGAGATCGCCTCGAAGCCGAGCGAGCCGGAGCCGGCGAAGGCGTCGATGACGCGCGTGCCTTCAAGCGCGGGGGCCCAGTCGGCGTGGGCGAGGATATTGAACAGGGACTCGCGGGCGCGGTCGGACGTGGGGCGTGTGCCCTGGCCGTCCGGCACCTTGATGGTTCGTCCCTTGAGCTTGCCGCCAATGATGCGCATGCCGCCCCATAGCAATTCAGTCGCCAAATGCTAGATCGGCGCATGGGCCCCGATTTCGACCTTAAGATGATGCAGCGCGCCATGGGGCTCGCACGCGCGGCCGCCGAAGCTGGCGAGGCGCCGATTGGGGCAGTGCTGGTCGATCCCGCGACGGGCGAGGTGGTGGCCGAGGCGCACAACCAGCCCATCGGCCTTCACGATCCGACAGCGCATGCGGAAGTACTGGCGCTGCGCGCGGCGGGAGCGAAGCAGGGCAATTACCGGCTTACGGGGCTGACGCTGTATGTGACGCTTGAGCCGTGTGCGATGTGCGCGGGGGCGATCAGCCATGCCCGGGTCGGGCGGGTGGTCTATGGCGCGAACGACGCCAAGGGCGGGGCGGTGGCCCATGGCCCGCGCTTTTTCGAACAGCCGACATGCCATTCGCGCCCGCAGATTGAGGGCGGCGTGATGGCAGAGGAGGCATCAGGGTTGCTGAAGGACTTCTTCCGCGCGCGGCGTTAGTTGTCTTCAAACGGGAGCGGCGCGCCGGCGAACAGGTCCTTGAAGGGCGCCTTGAGGTCTTCGGCGAAGACTTCGTGCGGGATGGCGACCTGATAAGAGCCCTCGGCATAGGCGCCGACGGCGTAGGGGTCGAAGTAGACATAAAGGCCGCCGAACTTGCCGCTGACAGTCGACGGCGCGAGCGCGATGCTCGCATCTTCAAGGCGCACGTTTGCGTTCGGGCCAGCGCAAATGATGGGTTCGTCCATCACGGTGGCGCTATCGATGCGCGACAGCTTTTCCTTCTTGAGGGCCTCGCAGGTGGCGATGACCACGGCTGGGGAGAAGCCCTTGCCGAAGCGGAGCATGCCGGGGAAATCCATCTGCTCGCCGCTCTTCGCATTGGCGATGCGGGTGTCTGTCGAGCCAAGGCCGTGGGCGCCGCCGTTGAACTGGTAGAGTGTGCCGACGAGGCTGACCCAGTCGCCCGCGCGGGCGAGGATCTTCCACTCGAGCTGATATTCCCATCCAATCTGGAGCGCGCCGGGGCCGCGTTCGGCAAACGCCGCGGCTGCTTCCTTTTTCGTTTTGGCCAGCAGTTCTTCAGCTTCCTTGCGAAGTTGTCCGATGATCGGGTCGTTCGGAGCCCCCTGGGGAAGGGCGGCGCTGAACTCGAGGGTCTTGTCCGAGAAGGCGATGGCGCCGGGCGCTGTGGCTGTGCCCGGTTGTGGAGGCAGGGGCGTATCCGGCGATACGGACTGTGCGGAGACGAGCGGGTCCGATCCCGGCGGCTGCGCCGCGAGATCGGTGGAGGCGGATGGCGCGCCTGCCGAGCCTGCCTGGACGTCGGCGCTGCGGGTGGAGATCATGACGGCGCCGACGGCCGCGACAACGGCAACGCCGCTGAAGGCGAGGGCTAGACCGCCGGCAGGCAGCTTTGGTTTTTCCGACATGACGATTCTCCGGCCCCGGGCTTCAGCCCGTTATCGTCCAGATCGGGGCTGCAATGAAGGCCCAGCCTGCAAAGAGTAGGACGCCGGCATCGCGATTGGCACGGAACAGGACCAGGGCAAGTCGGCCGTTCGCGGGGTCGGTGCGCATGGCCTGCTGGACGAGGTGGAGGGCGAAGGGAAGCGTGGCGAGGGCGCCCCAGAGGCCGGCGGCCAGCCAGCCAGCGGTCGCGCACAGGGCGATGCAGAGGAGGTATATGATGGTGACAGCGGGGCGAACGGACGCGCCGAAGCGGCGGGCGGTGGATTTGACGCCGACGAGCGCGTCGTCTTCCAGATCCTGGATTGCGTAGATCGTGTCGTAACCCAGCGTCCACAGGACGAGGCCGGCGTAGAGCACCAAGTCTGGCGCGGTGAGTTCGCCGCGGACCGAGGCGGCGGCGACGAGGACGCCCCAGTTGAAGGTGAGCCCGAGCCAAACCTGCGGCCACCAGGTGATGCGTTTCATGAGGGGATAGAGCGCGACCATGGGAATGGCGCCGAGCGCAACCAGCTTGGCGAAGTCGGGCAGGCACAGGAGCACGCCGAGGCCGACGAGGCACTGGAGCAGCAGCCAGATCCACGCCTGTTTCAGCGACACGGCGCCGGAGGGAAGCGGGCGGAGGGCGGTGCGCGCGACTTTCGCGTCAATGTCGCGGTCGAGGATGTCGTTATAGGTGCAGCCCGCGCCGCGCATGGCGATGGAGCCGATGGCGAACAACAGGCCAAGCAGTGCGTCGGCGGGGACGAAGCCGGCGGGGATGCGCGCGAGCGCCAGGCCGATGGTGCAGGGCAGGCCAAGCAGCCAGAAACCGGCAGGCCGATCGTAGCGCGAAAGCTGCAGGTAGGGCCGGGCGAATGCCGGGGCGGACGCGACCCACGAGCCGCGAACGGCGTCGGCAGGGCTGGCGGGGTGCGCGGGCTGGGTCACCGATGGTCCTTGGCAGGCTGTTCGGGCCGATATAGCGCAATGACATGAGCGCGACACCCCGGCTTCATGTCGCCCCCGATCTTGTGGCGGGCGGCGTCATCAGCATCGACGGCGATCAGGCGCATTACCTTTCGCGGGTGATGCGGCTGGCGGCGGGGGATTCGGTGCGTGTGTTCAACGGACGGGACGGGGAGTTTCCAGCGAAGATCGTCGAGGCCGGGAAGTCCACTGTCCGGCTGGAGCTGGGAGACCGGACACGCGAGCAGGCGATTGTTCCAGACGTGTGGCTGCTGTTTGCGCCGTTGAAGAAGGATCGTACGGATTTCGTGGTCGAGAAGGCGGTCGAGCTGGGGGTGGGCGAGATCCGGCCTGTGCTGACCGAGCGCACGAATTCGGAGAATGTGCGCGTTGATCGCCTGGGGCGGTTGGCGGTGGAGGCTGCCGAGCAGACTGAGCGGTTGGATGTGCCACCGGTCCGCGAGGCGCAGAAATTATCGGCGCTGTTGACGGAATGGCCACAGGGCCGGGTGCTGATCTTCGCGGACGAGGCGGGCGATGAAACCGGCCGTCCGTGGGGCGGGGATGAGGGGCGGGCGAAGCCGATGGCGACAGCCCTGGCGGAGATGGACGATGGGCCGGTGGCGATTCTCATTGGGCCTGAAGGGGGATTCTCTCCCGCCGAGCGAGCGAGGCTGAGGGCGCTGCCGTTTGTGCGGGCGGTGGGGCTTGGACCGCGAATCCTTCGCGCCGAGACAGCTGCCGTTGCGGCGCTTGTGCTGTGGCAGGCCGTACGGGGCGATTGGCGGTCTGTTTAGCTTGCGACCGTCTCGCGATAGTTTTCCTTCACCAATTGAACATTTGACGCCCCTCACTGGCGTCCCTATCCGGGCGTACCTATCTCGCTGGCGGTAGCCAGTTCCGGACGCAGCGCATGACGACACCCACTCGTGACATCGACGAGTCAGCGCCGCGGATCGCGGGCAAGCGCGAGCTCGTTGAGCGGCTTGCGGGCGGCGCAAAGCCGAAGGCGCAATGGCGCATCGGCACCGAGCACGAAAAGTTCGGCTTCATCGAGGGCACGCTCCGGCCTGTGCCGTATGAGGGACCGGCGTCCATTCGGGGCCTGCTTGAAGGCATCTCGCAGAAGTTCGGCTGGGAGCCGATCATGGAGGGCGAGTACATTATCGGCCTCAAGAAGGACGGCGCCAGCGTCAGCCTGGAGCCGGGCGGGCAGTTCGAGCTTTCGGGCGCGCCGCTGGAGGATCTTCACCAGACCGCCGCCGAGATTGCCTCCCACATGCGCGAGACGCGCGACGTGGCGGGAGCCATGGGCGTTGATTTTCTCGGCCTAGGCTTCTCGCCGTTGTGGTCGTTCGACGAGACGCCGTCGATGCCCAAGGGGCGTTACGCCATCATGAAGGCGTACATGGAGAAGGTCGGCCGGCTGGGGCGGCAGATGATGTACCGCTCCTGTACGGTGCAGACCAATCTCGATTTCGGCTCGGAAGCCGACATGGTGAAGAAGCTGCGCGTGAGTCTCGCGCTGCAGCCGATCGCGACGGCGCTCTTCGCCAGCTCGCCGTTTGCAGAGGGACGCACGAACGGCTTCCTCAGCTATCGCTCCCATGTGTGGATGGACACGGATCCGGATCGGACGGGCATGCTGCCGTTTGCTTTCGAGGACGGCTTCGGCTTCGAGCAGTATGTGGATTTTGCACTCGACGTGCCGATGTACTTCGTGCGGCGCGAGGGGAAGTATATCGACGCGTCGGGCCTGTCATTCCGCGATTTCATGGCTGGCAAGCTGCCGGTGCTGCCGGGTGAGACGCCTGCGATGGATGATTTCGACGATCACCTCTCGACCATCTTCCCTGAAGTGCGTCTGAAGACATTCCTCGAGATGCGCGGGGCCGATGCGGGCCAGGAGGCGTCGTTGTCGGCCTTGTCTGCGTTCTGGGTCGGGTTGCTCTACGACGACGCGGCGCTGGACGGTGCATGGGAACTCGTAAAGGGCTGGACGGCGGCTGACCGCCAGTCGCTTCGCGCCAGTGTGCCGACGATGGGGTTGCAGGCGCCGGTGCGCGGACGGACGGCGCAGGACGTTGCCAAGGATGCGCTGGCGCTCGCGGCGGCTGGCCTCAAGCGCCGCAAGCGGCTGGACGGGAAGGGGCGCGACGAGGGCGTGCTTCTGGCTGGCCCAATGGAGATCGCCGAGAGCGGCGTGACGCAGGCCGAGCGCCTGCTGGCGGCCTATCACGGCCCCTGGAAGCGCGACATCCGACGCGCCTTCGCCGAGGTGCGCCTCTAGGGCGTCGGCCGTCCCGGGCACCGCCCGATCAGGTACCTGCCAGCCAAATGAGGCAAGTCCTTCCCCGGGATCGGCCATTTCCGGGCTTGAGCCTGCGCGAGCCGCGTGATGATCATGCCCCACGCGTGGCGTTACCTGAGGGGCCTATGGAATTCTTCAACATCGTTATTGTCGTGGGACTTGTGATCACGGGTCTTACCGCGATCCCTGTCTTCACCCAGATGCGGCATCACCCCCGGGGGCTGCACATCCTGTTCTTCGCCGAAATGTGGGAGCGCTTCTCCTACTACGGCATGCGGTCGATCCTGATCTTCTACCTCACGCAGCACTTCGTTTTCTCTCAGGGCTTCGCGAGTTCCCAATACGGCGCCTACACCTCGCTGGTGTACCTCATGCCCCTTATCGGCGGCATTCTGGCTGACCGGTATCTCGGGACGAGGAAGGCAATCGCGTTCGGCGCCTTGCTGCTGGTCGCGGGCCACCTGCTCATGGCGGCTGAGGGCAATTCGGCGTCGCAAACCCTGAAGTACCAGGAAGATGTCTACACGTTCGAGGTTGATGGCCGTGGCGACCTGCGCCGCACATTCCTGCCGATCGGAGATGCGCGCTGCGAACTCAACGCACCAGAAGATTCGGGTTCGGCTTGCACAATCAATGCATCAGAGGCGGGTGATCTCGTGTTCACCGGCCTTCCGTCAAATGCGCCGATCCCGGCGACCATTCCGAAGGCGGACTACGAGCTTGGGGTTGCGGATCGCAACCCGCTGTTCGTTGGCATCTTCTACCTGGCTCTTTCGCTGATCATCGTCGGCGTGGGTTTCCTCAAGAGCAACATCTCGGCGATCGTCGGCCAACTCTATCCGCCGGGCGACCCCAAGCGCGATCCGGGTTTCACGCTGTACTACTACGGCATCAACCTGGGAGCGTTCTGGGCGACCGCATTGTGCGGCCTGCTTGGCGAGACGGTCGGCTGGTGGGCCGGCTTCGGGCTAGCGGGCGTCGGCATGGCGTTTGGCTGGCTGGTGTTCACACGCGCGCGGTTGCTCTTTTGGACAAAGGGGCCGGCACAGCTTCCCGAGAATGTCGGCAGACCGCCTGCGCCCGAAGACCTCAAGGGCAAGGGCCTCTTTGGTCTCAGCAAGGAGTACACGATCTATCTCGGCGGCATCATTGCGGTCGGCGTGGTTTGGATGCTGGTGCAATCGCCGCCGGCCCAGATCCTCGATGGCCTCAACGATTTCACGCAGAGCGCACTGGGCTTCATGAACCTGCCGCGGCAGGACCATGTGCACATCTTCTACCTGCTGATGCTCGGGTCGATCGTGTTCCTCGGATACATCTTCTACACAATGACCAAGGTGTCGAAGGTGGAGGCGCAACGCCTCGGCCTCGCCCTGATCCTTGTTGCGGCGGCGACCGTCTTCTGGACGCTGTTCGAGCAGGCGGGTTCGTCCCTGTCGCTCTTCGCTGACCAGAACACGCAGCTGCCCAGCGACGGCTTCCTGACCGTCACGGCGTCGCAGACGCAATCGTTCAATGCCGGCTTCATCCTGCTGTTCGCTCCAGTTTTCGCGGCACTGTGGGCATGGCTGGGCTCGCGCAATCTGGACCCAAACCCGACGCTGAAGTTCGGCCTCGGCATCATCCAGGTTGGCGTCGGCTTCTTCATGCTGGTCATCGGCGCGCAGTTTGCCGACGGCCAGTTCCAGGTGCCGATCATCTTCCTGATCCTGCTCTACATGTTCCACACGACGGGCGAACTCTTCCTGTCGCCGGTGGGCCTGTCGGCGATCTCGAAGCTGTCGGTCTACAAGGTCTTGTCGACCATGATGGCGATCTGGTTCCTGTCGTCCGCCTGGGCGCAGTATATCGGCGGCATCATTGCCGGGATGACGGAGACGGAGTCGGTGGCGGGTTCGGCGCTCAGCAATGAAGCCGCGCTCAATGCCTCGCTGGATGTGTTCTGGATCCTCGGCTGGATCGGCGTGGGCATCGGCGTGCTGCTGTCGCTCTGCAGCTTTGTCCTGAAGCACATGGCCCACGGCGCATTCACCGAGAAGACGCCGGAAGAACTTGCTGAACAGGCGGCCGCTGCTTCGAAGCCGGCTGAGTAATCCGGCATCGGGGGTACTCGCGATACTGTGCTCGCCGCGCAAGCGGCAGGACTTGCTTTTGTCCAAATCGGATGCGGGACTGCTCTCACGGCACTGCGGGCCAAGCCGCAGGCTGATTAGGGCAGGAAAGCGTGAAGCAGGGGTGGTGCGTATCCATCGGGCTAACGGCCATCATGTGCCTGGGTGCAGGCGAGGTGACCGCTCAGGCTGACCCAGCGGAACCCCAGCAGTCCGACACCGGCGCCTCAAACAGGGAGGTCTACGATCCGGCCTTTTTCGCGCAGTTCAGGCCGAACACCGCGATGGACATGGTGGGGCGGCTACCGGGATTCTCGTTCGACGGCGGAAGCGGCGAACGCGGGTTCTCGGGTACGGCCGGCAATGTGCTGATCGATGGCCAGCGGCCGCCATCGCGCTCGGAATCCCTCAGCTCGATCATCGCGCGGATTCCTGCCGGTGGCGTGCAGAGGATCGAAGTGATCCGCGGCGGTGCCGACGGCATCGACATGCAGGGCAAGTCGATTGTCGCCAACATCATCCGCAAGAAGGACACGGGCGTAAGCGGGTCCATCGGCGCGACGGTCACGGTGAGCGATGCAGGCAATGTCTCGCCCAATACGACGCTGCAACTTCGCAACCAGTCGGACGGGCAGGTGCTTGAAGGATCGGTGTCGCTCATCCGCAGCGAAGGCAGCAACGAGAACGCCTTTGTGCGGCTCGATCCGGCCGGGACGCTTCTGCGGCAAGGCGCGTCCGGTTCGGAGAGTGTCTACGAGCGGGTCGATGCGGCCGGCTCGTGGGAGACGACGTGGCTGGGCGGCCAATTGAGGGTCAACGGTCAAGCCAGCGGCAACCGGCTGAACTACTCCGGCGGGTCGGTTTTCACCGTTCCCGGAGGGCAGCAGAACAATACCGGCCATGAGGAGAACCTCTCCGGTGAAGCGGGCGTTCGATATTCCCGGAATTTTGAAGGCGGCTATTCCTTGGAGCTTGTCGGTTTCCAGTCGATGCGCAAACGCGACCGGGATACGGCCTTTGCGCGCGAAGGGGTGATTGGCCAGCCGGACTATGCATCGGGCACGCTGCTGGCCACCGAGGGCGGTGAGAGCATAACGCGAGCTACGTTGCAGGCCCCAAAGTTCGGCGAGTGGGCGTTCGAAGGCGGGGGCGAGCTCGTCTACAATTTTTCAGAACAGCAGAATATCTTCTTCTTCAACGGCGCGCCCGTGTCGCTTGAGGGCGATAGCTTCCGCGTGGAGGAACTAAGAGCCGACGGTTTTGCGACGGCGACGTGGACGCCTTCGCCGCAGCTGAGCGTTGAAACAGGCATGCGGTTCGAATGGTCGCGCATCGAGGCGGACAGCAACGCGGGTCTGTCCGAAAAATCGCTGACCTATCTCAAGCCGCGCCTGAACGTGTCCTGGACGCCGCTAGAAGGTCATCAATGGAACGCGCGCATTGAGCGGAAGGTAGATCAACTCGAGTTCGCAAGCTTCGCATCGACCGCGGCCTTCGATGAAGAGATATTTGGCGTTGGCAATCCCGAGGCTGAACCCGAGAAATCATGGACGGCGGAGCTGCGTTACCAGCGGCAGTTCGGCGGTCAGACTTCGGTGACCGCGACCTACACGCATGTCTTGACCGAAGATGTGCTGGGACGGGCCATCATTGTCGTGCCAGGCATACCGCCCTCGGCTGACCGGATTTTCGAGATTACCCGCAATGGCGGGGAATCGACGAGCAACCGGCTGAACCTGAAAGGCTCTTTCGAACTCGACAGTTTCGGAATGCAGGGAGGCATCCTGTCGATCGGAGGAACGCTGATAGAGAGCAATCTGACCGACCCGGTGACGGCCGAGGATCATGATATCGACTATGTGAGGCCTTGGTCCTGGAATGTCTCGCTACAGCAGACGCTCGGGAACGGCGAGTTCCGGTGGAGCGTCTACGCAGAGGACGAAGCCGACCAGAGGGCGTGGCAGCCACAATATCTGAACCGCTTTCACGGCGGCCCGTCGCTGGGAGCCAACCTGACCTGGAAACCCTGGGCCGGATGGACCTTTGGCGCGGGCGTCAACAACATCCTCGCCGAAGATTCCGAAGCGGAATTCGTGTTCTTCGACGCGCCGCGCACGATAGGCGCGACGCCAACCTACACCGACTTCGATACAAACACGCAGCAGCGACAGTTCTTCGTCAACGCGCGATTGAGCTTCTAGCCGCCAGCGCCGCCGACTGTGATGGAGTCGATCCGCAGCGAGGGTTGGCCGACGCCGACGGGTACCGACTGGCCGGACTTGCCGCAGGTGCCGACGCCGTCGTCCATGGCGAAGTCGTTTCCGATCATCGAGATGGAGTTCATGACGGTGGGGCCGTGGCCGATCAGCGTGGCGTTCTTGACTGGCGCGCCGACCTTGCCGTTCTCGACGAGGTAGGCCTCCGTGCACTGGAACACGAACTGGCCGTTGGTGATGTCGACCTGGCCACCGCCGAAGTCGACGGCCCAGATGCCCTTCTTGATCGAACGGACGATCTCTTCGGGATCGTGCGTGCCGCCGGTCATGAAGGTGTTGGTCATGCGGGGCATGGGGGCGTTGGCGTAGCTTTCGCGGCGGCCATTGCCGGTGGGGGCGACGCCCATGAGGCGCGCGTTCTGGCGGTCCTGCATGTAGCCGACCAGGCGGCCGTCCTCGACCAGCACGGTGCGCTGGGTCTCGGTGCCTTCATCGTCGAAGGAAAGGGAGCCGCGGCGTTTCGAGATCGTGCCGTCGTCGACGATGGTGACGCCCTTGGACATCACTTGCTCGCCGATGCGATTGGAATAGACGGACGAGCCCTTGCGGTTGAAGTCGCCTTCGAGGCCGTGGCCGACGGCTTCGTGCAGGAGCACGCCGGTCCAGCCCGGCCCAAGCGCCACTTCCATCTCGCCCGCGGGGGCGGGGACGGCGTCGAGATTGATCTCGGCCTTGCGCAGGGCGCGTTCGGCCAGCGTCTTCCAGCGATCGGGCTGGATCCATTGCTCATAACCATCGCGGCCGCCGGCGCCGGCTGAACCGGTTTCGCGGCGGCCGTCTTTTTCAAGCGTAACGGAGATGTTGATGCGGACGAGGGGGCGGGCTTCGGCGATGCTGGCGCCGCCCGAGCGGATGATCTCGACCGAAGTATGCGAGCCAGCCAGCGACGCGGACACCTGCACGACGCGCGGGTCGCGGGCGCGGCACCAGGCGTCGATCTCGGCGAGGAGGTTGGTCTTGGTTCCGAAGTCGGGCGCGGCAGTCGGGTCGATGTCGTCATAGAGACGGCGATTGACCGGGGTGGGCCCAAGAGCGAGGACGCCGCCACGGCCGCGCTTGGCGGCGGAGGCGGCAGTTGCGGCGCGGCGAAGGGCGGCTTCTGACAGCTCGCTGGCGTGGGCGTAACCCGACGTCTCGCCCGAGACGACACGCAGGCCGAAACCCTGGCCGGTGTCGTAAGAGGCGGACTTCAGCCGGCCGTCATCGAACAGGAAGCTCTCTGAGCGGACAGATTCGATGTAGATTTCGCCATCGTCAGCCCCGTCGAGCGCCTCGTCGAGGATGCTGGCGGCGCGTGAGATACCCACGCCAGCCAGGTCGATGAGGCTGCGATCGGTCATGGTCAGGCTCCGTCAATCTGGCTTCCGCGCCAGCACACTATGTAGTGGCAGGCCGGGCCGAAAGACAGGATTGGCGTGCCGCCTGCGTCAGGTGCCGGCTGGAACCACGGTGAAGCGACTCATCTGGGTCGCGGCCATCTCGAAATCGGGTTTGATCTTCAGGGCGGCCCGGAAGTCCTCATAGGCCAGCTGGAGATTGCCAAGTTTCTCGTTGGTCAGGCCGCGATTGTAATAGGCGATGGCCCTGGCGTCGGTATCCTCGGAGCTGACGCCGGCGTTGAGGGCGTCGAGCGCTTCCGGGTACCTTTTGAGGTTGTAGAGGGCCGCGCCGACATTGACGTGGGTTTCCTGAAGGTCAGGGGCCATGGCCAGGCCCCGCTCGTAATCCCACAGGGCGCGTGTGTTGTTACCCATTCGCATGAAGAGGATTCCGCGATTGGTGTGAGTCGCGGCTTTGTCGCGGCGCCGCATTGTCTCGGTTTCCAGCGCGCGCGTGCAGATTTCGAGCGCTTTGGGGACCGAGACGCTGCTGTATTCGACGGCTTCGTAGCAGGCCTGCGCGAGGCCGCCCCCGATGACCGTTACGGCCCCCTGCGCCGACGCGGGCAGGGCGGCGGCTGCGGCAAGAGCGACAACGGAAATCCCCAATCCAATCCGGGCGTTCATCTTCCCAACTCCCTGTGCCTCTGATAGCGACCACGCGCGAACCAATACGAATCGCCTCGGCTGCGACACTATGCACGCGCAGGGGCGATACGGAGTGGTGGCGACCGGGATCGTATCACGCTAAAGCCCGGAGTTCACGCATCTAGCGGAGGATGTGGTCAAAAATGCGCAGCGGGGCTTGGAAATACGGGGCGCTTGTCGCCGCGAGCCTGCTTGGCGGCGGTGCGGCGTTTGCCGTGCCCGTGCCGGGCGGCATCGACTTCCAGACGCCGGTCACCGAGACCGCGCAGCGGGTTCACGCCTTCCATACGGAAGTGCTGATAATCATCACCGCGATCGTGATCTTCGTCACGGCGCTGCTGCTGTGGGTCATGATCCGCTACAACAAGAAGGCGAACCCGAGCGCGAAGCAGTTCAGCCACAACACGATGATCGAGATCATCTGGACCGTGGCGCCTGTGCTGATCCTCGTGTGGATCGCCAAGGGCTCGTTCCCGCTGCTCTACGATCAGGACGTGATGTTCGGCGTGAAGCCGGTTGCCGAGCTCACTGCCGAAGAGCGCGAGCTCCGCAAGGAAGAGAACGTCGTGGACATCAAGGTCTACGGCAACATGTGGTACTGGGATTACACGTACAACCAGAACACGGACCAGGAATTCGTCATTGAGTCGCGTATGCTGAAGGAGGGTGATGAGACCCGCCCCTTGAAGCCTGACCGCGGCGACATCCGCCAGCTTTCAGTCGACAACCCGATGGTGGCGCCGGCTGGCCGCTATGTGCGCCTCAAGATTTCGGCGAAGGACGTGATCCACTCGTGGGCCATGCCACAGTTCGCACTGAAGGTTGACGCCGTGCCGGGCCGCCTGAACCAGCTTTGGTTCAAGGTCGACCAGCCGGGCATCTACTATGGTCAGTGCTCGGAACTGTGCGGCAAGGACCACAGCAACATGCCGATCGAGCTGCGTATTCTTGAATGGGACCAGTACAACCAGTGGTTGGCTGCCGCCCAGGCCGATCCGATCGGCGGCGGACGGGCCTACCTCGACAGCCTGCCGAGGCCTAGCCCGACGCAAGTCGCCGCGGCGCAGTAGGATCAGGGAGCCGTTAGATGGCTAGCGAAGCAAAACATGCGGCCGGGCATGGCCACGATCATGCTCATGACGCGCACGATCATCACGATCCGAAGTGGTACAGCCCCGCACGGTGGCTGTTCTCGACCAACCACAAGGATATCGGAACGCTGTACCTGCTCTTCGCAATGATGGCGGGGATCGTTGGTTTCGTGTTTTCGGGCTTCATGCGGGCCGAACTGGCCGAGCCGGGCCTGCAGCTGTTCAACGGCACCGCATTCGGTGGATTCTTCGGCACCGAGCACAACTACAACGTCATCACCACGATGCACGGCCTGATCATGATCTTCTTCATGGTCATGCCCGCGCTGATCGGCGGCTTCGGCAACTGGTTCGTGCCGCTGATGATCGGCGCGCCGGACATGGCGATGCCGCGCATGAACAACATCTCGTTCTGGCTGCTGCCGGTTTCGTTCTTCCTGCTGATCCTGTCGATGTTCGTGCCGGGGCCTGCGGGCGCCAACGGCTTCGGCGGCGGCTGGGTGCTCTATCCTCCGCTGTCGAGCACCACGGGCCACCCGGGCCTCGCGATGGACCTGGTGATCTTCTCGCTGCACGTGGCGGGCATCTCCTCGATCCTTGGCGCGATCAACTTCATCGTCACCATCCTGAACATGCGCGCGCCGGGCATGACGATTCACAAGATGCCGCTGTTCGCCTGGTCGGTGCTTGTGACCGCGTTCCTGCTGGTGCTCGCGCTGCCGGTTCTCGCCGGCGCGCTGACCATGCTGCTGACTGACCGCAACTTCGGCTCGAA